>Ga0325400_1000234_pt1 | contig 37804 bp, 38 predicted proteins | sample PopdelMetagenome_2_FD_205662 | JGI IMG/M metagenome (GOLD analysis project Ga0325400, IMG submission 205662) | Populus deltoides microbial communities from Bellville, Georgia, United States - Xylem-PdKOR-R1 | ecosystem: Host-associated > Plants > Phyllosphere > Stem > Wood/Secondary xylem...
GACGCCACCATCGCCGCGTCCGAGCGGCAGCGCGACGACCTGTGGGCGGTGCGCGACAACGTCGCCGAATTCCCGCGCACGTTGGGGCCGCAGCGCAGCTTCGACCTGAGCCTGCCCGTCGGGCAGATCGGCACGTTCGTGGAGGAGGTGCGCGGGGCATTGGGGGCACGCTGGCCGCAAGGCAAAGCCGCCTTCTGGGGGCATCTGGCCGACTCCAACCTGCACGCGGCGCTGGCGCTACCCGGCGAGACATTGCCTGAGCGCGAGTGGGACGAGCTGGTGCTTGGCATGGTGCGCGACCGTGGCGGCTCGATCTCGGCCGAGCATGGCATCGGCCGCGAGCGGATGGAGTATCTCGGCTATAGCCGGACGGAGGCGGAGGTCGCGTTGATGCGCCGTCTCAAGAACGCCCTCGATCCCAATGGCATCCTTAACCCAGGCAAGCTGATCGCGGCGGTTTAGGCCGGGACGAGGCTTGATTACTCCCCGATCGGCGCGCCCAATTTTTCCGCCACCGCGCGCACCTCCTCGTCGGTCGGGGCGTCGGGCAGCGTGTCCTGGCCGGGAGCGAGCGCATCGTCGGCGATGCCGGGGCCGGTGCCTGCGATCGTGTCGTCGAGCGGGCGGGCGTTAGGGCCGTCGTGATCGGGTCGGTCAGCCATGGCGAAGCTCCTTCTGCGGCATCAACCCGCGGTTGCGCCGGCCGATCCGTCAGGTGATGACGTCGGGCCGATCGCGGCCGGTATGGCGGCCGATGCCGGCGATCGCATCCGCTGCGGCGGCGAGCGGCGCCACCATGGCGTCGCGATCCGCGTCGATCTGCCCGTCGGCGGGCTCGAACCGTTCGAGATAGACGCGCAGCGTCGCGCCGCGCGTGCCGGTGCCCGACAGGCGCAGCACCACGCGCGATCCGCCCGCGAAGAACAGCCGCACGCCCTGGTGCGCGCTGGCGGAGCCGTCGACCGGATCGGTGTAGGCGAAGTCGTCCGCCGCGGTGACGGTCAGTCCCGCCACCTCCCGGCCGGCGAGCGAGCCGAGCTGCGCGCGCAGTTCGGCCATCAGCGCGTCGGCGCGCGCGCTCTCCACCTCCTCGTAATCGTGGCGCGCGTGGTAGTTGCGGCCGAAACGCGCCCAATGATCGAGCGCCACCGCATCGACCGACTGGCGGCGCACGGCGAGCAGGTTGAGCCACATCAGCACCGCCCACAGCCCGTCCTTCTCGCGCACATGGGAGGAGCCGGTGCCGGCGCTCTCCTCGCCGCAGAAGGTGGCGAGCCCCTCGTCGAGCAGGGTGCCGAAGAACTTCCAGCCCGTCGGCGTCTCGTGCGCGCCGATGCCGAGCGCCGCCGCAACCCGGTCCGCCGCCATGCTCGTCGGCATGGAGCGCGCAATGCCGCGAAGCCCATTCTTGTAGCCGGGGGCCAGCGTCGCGTTGGCGGCGAGCATTGCCAGGCTGTCGGACGGCGTCACGTAACGGCCGCGGCCGATGATGAGGTTGCGGTCGCCGTCGCCGTCCGACGCCGCGCCGAAATGGGGGGCGTCCGGCGCCATCATGCGCTCGTAAAGCGCGGCGGCATGGACGAGGTTGGGGTCGGGATGGTGCCCGTCGAAGTCGGGCAGCGGCGTTCCGTTGCGCACCGTGCCTGAGGCGAAGCCCAGCCGCCGCTCAAGGATCTCGGTCGCGTACGGGCCGGTCACGGCGCCCATCGCGTCGAATGCCATAGTGAAGCCGTCGGCCACCGCCGCCCGGATCGCGGCGAAGTCGAACAATTGCTCCATCAGCGCGGCATAGTCGGCCACCGGGTCGATCACCTCGACCGTCATGTCGCCGACCTCGCTCTCGCCGATCCGGTCCAGATCGACATCGGGCGTGTCCACCGTCAGCCAGCGGTCGATCCCCTGCGATCGCGCGAACACCGCCTCCGTCACCGTTTCGGGCGCGGGGCCGCCATTGGCGATATTGAACTTGATGCCGAAGTCGCCGTCGGGCCCGCCGGGATTGTGGCTGGCCGACAGGATCAGCCCGCCATAGGCGCCGCGCTTCCGGATCAGGTGGCTGGCCGCGGGCGTGGACAGCAGGCCGCCTTGCCCCACCACCACGCGGCCGACGCCGTTCGCCGCCGCGATGCGGATCGCCGCCTGCACCACCACGTCGTTGTGGAAGCGGCCGTCGCCTCCGATCACCAGCGTGGCCCCACGCGGAGGCGGCGCTACGTCGAACACCGCCTGGATGAAGTTCTCGGCGTAATTGGGCTGCTGGAAGACCGTCACCTTCTTGCGCAGGCCGGACGTGCCGGGGCGCTGGTCGGGAAAGGGCGTGGTGGCGACGGAGCGGATCATAAGGCGGCCTCATGCCGTGGGCGGAAGGCTTGCGCCAGTAGCCGGCGAAGGTGAAGGAAGCGCCCATGTCCGACCCCACCCAGCGCGCCGCCCGACCCTGGTGGAAGGGGGCGACGATCTACCAGATCTACCCGCGCTCCTTCGCCGACACGAACGGGGACGGGGTGGGGGACCTGCCCGGGATCACCGCGCGGCTGGATCATGTCGCGAGCCTGGGCGTGGACGCGATCTGGCTGTCGCCCGTGTTCGTGTCCCCCATGGCCGATTACGGCTACGATATCGCCGATTACACGGCGATCGACCCGCTGTTCGGCACGCTCGCCGACTTCGATGCCCTGGTGGAGCGCGCGCATGCGTTCGGCCTCAAGGTCGTGGTCGACCAGGTCTATTGCCACACGTCGGACGCGCACGCCTGGTTCGCGGAGAGTCGCGCTGATCACACTAACCCGCGCGCCGACTGGTACGTCTGGGCCGATCCGTTGCCCGATGGCCGCCCGCCCAACAATTGGATGAGCGTGTTCGGCGGGCCTGCCTGGACGTGGGACGCCCGGCGGGGCCAATATTACATGCACAACTTCCTGGCGTCGCAGCCGCAGCTCAACGTGCATCTGCCGGCGGTGCAGGACGCTTTGCTCGAGGTCGCCGACTTCTGGCTCAAGCGCGGGGTGGACGGCTTCCGCCTCGACGCGATCAACTTCGCGATGCACGATCCCGCGTTGACCGACAATCCGCTGGCCCCGGCCGACGCGCCGCGGACCCGCCCGGTCGACTATCAGGAAGCGCGCCACAACCGCTCGTGGCCCGGCATCCCCGCCTTCCTGGAGCGCGTGCGTGCGACCACGGACGCGCATGGCGGGCGCTTCACGGTAGCGGAGGTGGGCGGGCCGGATTCGCATCGCGAGATGAAGCTGTTCACCGCGGGCGACCGGCGGCTCGACACCGCCTACGGTTTCGACTTCCTCTATGCCGCGCGGCTGACGCCGGCGCTGGTGCGCGACGCGCTCGGCCGCTGGCCCGACCAAGCCGATGCCGGCTGGCCGGCCTGGGCCTTCGAGAACCACGACGTGCCGCGCGCCATCTCGCGCTGGGCGGGGCCGGGCGAGGACGCGTCGGCGATGGCGCGCGCCAAGCTGCTGCTGCTGATGTGCCTGCGCGGCAACCTGTTCCTCTACCAGGGCGAGGAGCTGGGCCTGACCCAGGTCGACGTGCCGTTCGAGCAGCTGCGCGATCCGGAGGCGATCGCCAATTGGCCGCTCACCCTGTCGCGCGATGGGGCGCGCACGCCCATGCCGTGGGTGGCCGGCGTGCCCGGCCAAGGCTTCTCCGACGCGGTGCCGTGGCTGCCGTTCGGGCCGGACCATGCCGCTTTGGCGGCGGACGCGCAGGAAGCCGACCCCGCATCCCTGCTCCGCCTCACGCGCCGGCTGGTCGCATTCCGCCGCGCGAACGACGCGCTGCTGCTGGGCGCGATGGATGTGCTGGTCGCCGACGACGCGCTACTTGTATTCGAGCGGCGGCTGGGGGGGGCACGCATGCTGTGCGTGTTCAACCTCGCGCCCGGCCTGCGGGAGTGGAGGCCGGACGACACGGCCGCGTGGCACATTTGCGAGCGGGTCGGCGCGGGCGAGGGCTGGACGCTGGACGGCATCGGCGGTCTTGTCGCGTGCGCCGGGTAACATAGGTGTGGGAGCGGCGCGCGGGCTCGCCCGTTACGCCCCCATGACAAATCCTGATCGCCCGCTCCGCCTCGGCTTCCCCGTCAAGGTGATGGGCAAGCCCGGCCTCAAGTCCAGCGACACACGGCGTTGGCAGAAGAACCCGCACCTGAAATGCTCGATCGAGCTGGTCGACAGGATCTTCGACTATCTCGCCGCCGAACGGCTCGACATGTACCGCTTCTCCTCCGATCTTGCGCCCTACGCGACGCATCCGGACATGCCGCAATTTCACAACATGGTGGCGGAAAGCGACGCCGAATTGGCGGCGCTCGGCCGCAAGGCGCGCGAACTCGACCTGCGCTTGTCCTTCCATCCCTCGCAATATGTTCTGCTCAACAGCCCCGATCCCAAGCTCACCACCAAGAGCATCTGGGACTTTGCGAGCCAGGCCGAGATCCTCGACCGCATGGGGCTGGGGCCCGAGGCGGTGATGGTGACGCATGTCGGTGGTGTCTATGACGACCGCGAGGCGGCCCGTGCGCGCTGGGTCGACGGGTGGGAGCAATGCCCCGATTTCGTGCGCAACCGGCTGGTGCTGGAAAATGACGACATCCGCTTTTCCGCGGCGGACGTGCTGTGGATCCACGAGCGGACGGGCGTGCGCTGCGTGTTCGACTACCAGCATTTCTGGTGCCTCAATCCCGAGGGCCTGGAGATGCGTCCGACGTTGGAGCGCATCCTGGCGACATGGCCCGACGGCGTGCGGCCCAAAATCCACTTCTCCAGCCCGCGCACTGAGATGCGCGAGATCAAGCAGGCCATCAGCCCCAAGCAGCGCGCCGCCGCCAAGGCGGGCACAGCCAAGCCGAAAAAGGGCGAGCTTCTGAAAGCGCCGGTCAAGCCGACCGCGCGCGTGAAGACGGTGTTGCGCCCGCCGATCTGGACGGGCCATGCCGACTTCACAAACCCGTTCGAGTTCGCGACCTTCATGCGCATGGCCGAGGGCCTCGTCTTCGACGTGATGATGGAGGGCAAGAGCAAGGACGTGAGCCTGCTCAAGCTCAGGCCGGACCTGCTGCGCTACGCGCCGGACGTGGCCGCGCGCTTTGGCATCTTCCCGGACGATGCGGAAGCGCTGGCGCGGGACGAGGCCGCGCTGGAGGCGGGTGTCGCGGCGGAGGACGAGCGCGATGTGGACGAGGGCGTCAGCTTGGCGGCCTAGCCTTGTAGCCGCGCAGGTAGGTACCAGTTCATTCTCCCGCCTTCGCGGGAGCACCAGCGGCGCTCAGCTCGGTAGCGTTCCGTTCGCGACGAGGACAGCGCCCGCCATGTAGAGCGTGCCGCCGACCAGAACGACAGGCGGCTCGCCCCCCGCTTCGCCGATGCCACGGATGGCCGCGACGGGGTCGGGGGCGGGCTGGACGGGCATGCCGTAGGCACCCGCCGCCTGCGCGATCGTTTCGGCCGAATGATGGTCGTGCCCCGGCACGGGCACCGCCCACACCTCCGCGCCGCTGCCGGCGAAGGGCGCGAACCAGCCGCGCACATCCTTGTTGGCAAGCTGGCCCATGACGATGCAGAACGGGCGGCCGTTCAGCCGCTCCCGGAAGAAGGCCGCCACCGCCTCCGCGCCCGCAGGATTATGCCCCCCGTCCAGCCACAGCTCGCTGCCGGGCGGTAGCAGATCGGGAAGCGGACCCTTGTCCAATCGTTGCAGGCGCGCCGGCCAATCGGCCCAGCCCATCGCCGTCGCCAAGGCCTGCGGGGAGACGGGCAGGCGATCTTGGTGACGAAGCATGGCTATGGCGAGCGAGGCGTTGGTCGCCTGATGCGCGCCCGGCAGCGCCGGCAGCGGCAGGTCGAGCGCGCCCTGCGCGTCGGAATAGTGCAGCCGTCCGTCCGCGACGCGCCCACGCCACGCCGCGTTGCGCACGAACCAGGGCGCGCCCACGGCCCGTGCAGCGGCGGCTACGCGCTCCGCTTGCGAGGGCGGGTAATCGAGCGTGACGAGCGGCGCGCCCGCCTTGGCGATGCCCCCTTTCTCGCCCGCGATCGCCTCGATCGTGTCGCCGAGGAAGAATTGATGGTCCAGGCCGAGCTGCGCGATGCCGCACGCGACCGGCGCGGGGAGGACGTTGGTGGCGTCAAGCCGTCCGCCCAGCCCCACCTCGATCACGCAGGCGTCGGCGGGCGTGCGGGCGAACGCAAGGAATGCGGCGGCGGTCGTCACCTCGAAGAAGCTGGGCGACATGCCGTCGGCCACCGCCAGCACCTCCTCCAGCAGCGCGGCGAGCAGCGCGTCGTCGATCAGCCTGCCGGCGACACGGATACGCTCGTTGAAGCGGACGAGGTGCGGGCTGGTATAGACGTGGACGCGGCGGCCCGACGCCTCCAGCGCGGCGCGGAGATAGGCGCAGGTCGATCCCTTGCCGTTGGTGCCCGCGACGTGGAACACGGGCGGCAGCGCGCGCTCGGGGTGCCCGAGGCGCGCGCACAGCGTGGAGATACGCTCCAGTCCCAGCACATCCGCACCCGGCGACAGGCTGGCGAGCCGGTCGAGCTGGCGCTGCACCGCGGGATCATCGGACACGGCGTGGTCGGCCATAACTCGGCGGCTTAGGACGCTTGTTCCGGGCAGAGATAGCCGATCAGCCGGGCCAGTTCGGCGCGCAGCTTGTGGCGGTGAACCACCATGTCGAGCATGCCGTGGTCCAGCAGATATTCCGCGCGCTGAAAGCCTTCGGGCAGCTTCTCGCGGATGGTGGTCTCGATCACGCGCTGGCCGGCGAAGCCGATCAGCGCGCCGGGCTCGGCCAGCTGCACGTCGCCCAGCATGGCGTAGCTCGCCGTGACGCCGCCCGTCGTGGGATCGGTCATGACGACGATGTAGGGCAGGCCCGCCTCGCGCAGCCGCTGGATGGCGACGGTGGTCTTGGGCATCTGCATCAGCGACAGGATGCCCTCCTGCATGCGCGCGCCGCCGGCCGCGGTGAAGATGATGTAGGGCGCGCGGTCGACGATCGCCGCCTCCGTCCCCGCCACGAATGCCGCGCCCACCGCCAGCCCCATGGAGCCGCCCATGAAGGCGAAGTCCTGCACGCCGACGACCGCGGCGAAGCCCTCGATCCGACCCTTGGCATTGACCAGCGCATCGCACGCGCCCGTCTTCTGGCGCGCGGCCTTCAGCCGATCCGTGTAGCGCTTGCTGTCGCGGAACTTGAGCGGGTCCTCGCGCACCTGCGGTTCGGGCAGCAAGGTGTAGAGGCCGCCGTCGAACAAGGCGTCCAGCCGCGCATCGGGGCCGATCCGTCCATGGTGCTGGCATTTGGGACAGACCGACTGGTTGTCCTCATATTCCTTGTTGAACAGCATGGTGCCGCAGCCAGGGCATTTGTGCCACAGGTTGTCCGGCGTTTCCCGCTTGGGCATGAACGGGATCGAGTTGCGGACGCGGTCGAGCCAGCTCATGCGGGCACCTCCGTCTTGAGCGCCTGCGCCAGCGTGGCGACGAACGCCTGCACCGGCGGAGCGGGATCCCGGCCCGCCTCGCCTGCGGCGGCGATCAGGTCGATGATGGCGGAGCCGACCACCACGCCGTCCGCATGCGCGCCGACCGCGGCCGCCTGGTCGGGCGTGCGGATGCCGAAGCCGACCGCCACGGGCAGGTCAGTCGCCGCCTTCAGCGTCGACACCGCATGTGCGGTCGAGGTGACCGCCGCCTGCTGCGTGCCCGTGATGCCGGCGACCGAGACATAATAGAGGAAGCCGCCCGCGCCGTTCAGCACGGCGGGCAGGCGCCTGGGATCGGTGGTGGGAGTCGCCAGCCGGATCACGTCCACGCCGCGGTCGCGCAGGCTGGCGCCGAGCGCCGCATCCTCCTCGGCCGGCACGTCCACGCAGATCACACCGTCGACGCCCGCATCCACGCAGGCCCGCGCGAACCAGTCCGCCCCGCGCCGCAGCATGGGATTGGCATAGCCCATCAGCACAAGCGGCGTATCGGGGTGGCGTGCGCGGAAGCCGCGCGCGATCTCCAGCAACGCAGCGGTGGTCGTGCCGGCGCCGAGCGCGCGCAGGTTGGCGCGCTGGATGGCGGTGCCGTCGGCCATCGGGTCGGTGAAGGGCAGGCCGAGCTCGATCACGTCCGCCCCGCCCGCAACCAGCGCGTCGAGGATCGCGGGCGTAGCCGCGGGCGAGGGATCGCCGCCAGTCACGAACGTCACCAGCGCCGCGCGGCCGGCATCCCGCGCGCGCGCGAACGCGGCCGGGATGCGGCTCAAATCTGCACTCCCAGCGCGCCCGCCACGGTGAAGATGTCCTTGTCGCCGCGGCCGGACAGGTTCAGCAGGATGATCTGGTCGTCGCGCATCGTCGTCGCGCGCTTGGCGATCGCGGCCAATGCGTGCGCGCATTCCAGTGCGGGGATGATGCCCTCCACGCGCGAGCAGAGCTGGAAGGCGTGCAACGCCTCCACGTCCGTGATCGGCTCGTAGGTCACGCGCCCGATGTCGTGCAGCCAGGCATGTTCCGGGCCGATGCCGGGATAGTCGAGGCCGGCGGAGATGGAGTGCGCCTCCGCGATCTGCCCGTCCTCGTCCTGCAGCAGGTAGGTGCGGTTGCCGTGCAGCACGCCGGGGCTGCCGCCGGTCAGGCTTGCGGCATGTTCGGCGGTGTCGAGCCCATGCCCGCCTGCCTCCACACCCAGCATCGCGACCTCCGGATCGTCGAGGAAGGGGTGGAACAGGCCGATCGCGTTGGAGCCGCCGCCGACGGAGGCCACCAGCAGGTCAGGCAACCGTCCTTCCGCCTGCAAGATCTGTTGCTTGGCCTCGGTTCCTATCACCGACTGGAAGTCGCGCACCAGCTCGGGATAGGGGTGGGGGCCGGCCGCCGTGCCGATCAGGTAGAAGGTGTCATGGACGTTGGCGACCCAGTCGCGCAGCGCCTCGTTCATGGCATCCTTCAGCGTCTGTGCGCCCGAGGTGACGGCGACCACCTCCGCACCGAGCAGCTTCATGCGGAACACGTTGGGCGCCTGCCGCTCCACGTCCTTGGCGCCCATGTAGATCACGCAGGGCAGGCCGAAGCGCGCGGCCACCGTCGCGGTGGCGACGCCGTGCTGGCCGGCGCCCGTTTCGGCGATGATGCGCGTGCGGCCCATGCGACGGGCGAGAAGGATCTGGCCGATGCAATTGTTGATCTTGTGCGCGCCGGTGTGGTTCAGTTCCTCCCGCTTGAAGTAGATGCGCGGGCCCATGCCCGCGGGCGCAGAGGCGCGCAGCGTTTCGGTCAGCCGTTCGGCATAGTAGAGTGGGCTCGGCCGGCCGACATAATGCGTCATCAGCCCCGAAAGCTCGGCGGCGAAAGCGGGATCGTCCTTGGCCGCGCGATATTCGCGCTCCAGGTCCAGGATCAGCGGCATCAGCGTCTCGGCGACGTAGCGGCCGCCAAAGGCGCCGAAATGCCCGGACGCGTCGGGCCCGGCGCGAAGCGAGTTGTGGAGGGTCATAGGCGCGCGGCGGCTTGCAGGAAGCCGGCCACCTTGTCCACATCCTTGACGCCGGGGGCGCTTTCCACGCCAGACGACACGTCCACCGCGCGCGCCGCGGTGATGCCGACCGCGTCTGCCAGGCTCTCCGCATCCAGCCCGCCCGATAACAGCCAGGGCAGCGGATGCGCCACGCCGTCGAGCAGCCGCCAGTCGAAGCGCAGCCCCATGCCGCCGGGGAGCGTGCCTGCGGGCGTCTTGGCGTCGTAGACGATGCGGTCGGCGACGCCGCGATAGGCGCGCGCGGCGTCCACGTCGGTGCGGGTGCGGACGGGCACCGCCTTCCACAGCTCCAAACCGAAGCGGCGCAGCGCCGCTAGCCGCGCGGGCGGCTCGTCCCCGTGCAGCTGCAGCGCGGTCATGCCGGCCGCCACCGCGCGCGCGACCGCCTCGTCGTCGGGATCGACCAGCACGGCGACCTTGCCCATGCGCGCCGGCGCGCGCGCGGCCAGCGCCGCCGCCCGCTCGGGAGCGATGTCGCGCGGGCTCCTGGGGAAGAACACGAAGCCGACCCATGCCGCCTCGCCCGCCACCGCGGCATCGAGCGCGGCGGCGTCGGCGACGCCGCAAATCTTCACCTGTATGGGCATGGCCGGTCAGGTGGCGGGATCGGCCGGCGCTTGCAAGCCCGCCTCACATCGGCAGCGGCAGCCGTGCCACGATCGGCGGACCCCAGTAGGAGACGGTGAAGAAGCCGGTCGCCACCGTCACGAACAGCGTGGCGCCCGCGAGCAGCATCGCCGCGGCGATCTGCACCGCCGGCCGGCCCGCACCTCGCCGCGCGCGCAGCCACAGCTCCACCAGCAGCAGGTTGGGCAGGTAGAAGGCGACCAGCATGACGCGGTCGAACGCGCCCCGGAAATCGTGGGTGTGGCCGACGCGCCCCATCGACAGGAACCAGGCGGCATAGTCCATGCGGTAGAGCCACGATCCGATCGCCAGCGCGAACAGGCGCAAGGCCCAGGCGCGATGCGCCGCCAGCCGCCCCAGCACCGCGTTGCGCACCGTTTCCACCGCCGCCACGACCATCAGCACGCCGTAGAGGCCGAAGCCCAGGTCCATCGCCCGCCCGCCGATCGTGCCGCGCGTGGCGATGAAGGCGAGCCCGCCCGTGCCCGCCAGCAACGCCGCCAGCGCATAGGCGCGTCCTGTCCAGCGGTGCGCCGCCGGATATTGCGCGCGCAAGGCCGGGATGAGCTGCACCGGCCCGAGCAGCAGCAGGATGCCGCCCGCCGCGAAGTGGACGGCGATGCCTGTCGTCGCCAGCGGCGTGCCCGGTCCGTGCAGCCCCTCCAGGCCCCGGTTCCAACGGTCGAGCTGCCCGTCGGCGACCGCGCCCGCGTAGAAGGCGAGGATGTAGGCGCCGAAGATGAAGGCGCTGACCCAGGTGACCGCCACCAGCGCGCGCCCGCTCCAGCGCAGCAGCCGGCCCGCGTCCGAGTTGCGGGGCAGGGCCAGGGTCGCCACGGCTGGCGCGATTAGCCGGCCAGCGGCGTCGAGACCTGCCACAGCACGCCCGACGGATCGAACAGGAAGCCGACCCGCAGACCCCATTCCGGCTTGTCGGCGGGGGCGATCGGCGGCCGCACGCCGAAGCGGTCGGGCAGGTCCGCCGTGCGCGCCCACCACCCGTCCACGTCCGCCACGAACAGCTGGTGCATGGCATTCTCGGCGAACGCCCGCTCGTAGAAGTTCTGGAGCAGGAAGCCCGCGCCATCCAGGTCGAAGATGGCGAGCTGCGCGTCCTGGTAGCCGATCGCGCCGCCGATCGCCTCGTAGAAGGCCATGGACAGCGCGAAGTCGCGGGCAGGCACGAACGGGCGGATCACGGCCATGTGGGCAGCTTCACAACGTCGCCGCGATCTCGCGCACGGCCAGATCGGGGTCCTCGGCGGCCGTGATCGGGCGGCCGATCACCAGCACGGACGCGCCCGCCGCCGCCGCGGCGCGGGGCGTCACCGCGCGTTTCTGGTCGGCCATCGCGCCGCCTGCCGGACGCAGGCCCGGCACGACGAAGAAGCCGCCCGGCCAGCGCGCGTGCAGCGCCGCCACCTCGTGGCCCGAGCAGACCACGCCATCCAGCCCCGCCTCGCGCGCGAGATCGGCCAGCCGCTCGACGTGCGCACCCGGGCTGCCCGCGATGCCGGTGGCGCGCAGGTCGTCCGCATCCAGGCTGGTGAGCGCGGTCACCGCCACCACGCGGGTGCCGGGTGCGGCCGCGGCCCTGGCATCCTCCAGCATCGCACGCCCGCCGCCGGCATGCACGGTAAGGATCGCGGGCTGGAAATCGTGCAGCGCCTGGATCGCGCTCGCCACCGTGTTGGGGATGTCGTGGAACTTGAGGTCGAGGAAGATGGGCAGTCCCAACGCCGCCAGTTCGCGCACGCCGGCCAGACCGTTCGCCACGAAGAATTCCAGCCCGAGCTTCAGCCCGCCGACATGGCGGCGCACGCGGTCGGCCAGCGCCGCAGCCCGCGCAAGGTCGGGCGTATCGATCGCGACGAAGATGCGGCTCGCCATCTCAGTCCGCCCGCGGCGGCGCGGCGCCGAGCGGCAGCGGCAGGCCGACGGGGGGCGGGGGCGCCGGCTCCGCGGTGGGCGTCGGCACGGGCGCGGGTTCCGCCGCAGGGCGCCTGCGCCAGCGCGTCAGCCGGTGCCACACATACATGGGCAGGAAGCCGAGCAGGAAGGAGGCGAGCAGCAGCACGGGCAGCTTCACGTCCGCCTGCAGGTCGCCGAACAGGTTGAGCGTCACCGGCACCCAGTTGCGCAGCGAGAACACCACCACCACCACCGTCACCGCGATCAGGAAGAGCGTGCGCAGGAAGTTCATGATGCGGCCAAGCTAGCGGGGGATGGCGACGGGCGCCAGCAGGGAAGGGGGCGGGCCCTTGCCGCTGCCGCGCCGTATCGCTATGTTCCGCTTCCGTTCGCAGGAGAGCTCGATGGCCAAGCCGCAGCGCCGCTACGTCTGCCAGGCGTGCGGCAGCGCCACCACCAAATGGCAGGGCCAATGCGTCGATTGCGGCGAGTGGAACACGCTGGTGGAGGAGGCGGGGGGCGTCGTCACGCCCTTCGCCGCGCGCCACGATCTGCGCTCGGGCGGGCGCGCGGTGACATTGTCGGCGCTGGACGCGGACGTGGCGTTGCCGCCGCGGCTGGAAACGGGATTGGCGGAGCTCGACCGTGCGCTGGGCGGCGGCCTCGTCGCGGGGTCCGCCACGCTCGTCGGCGGCGATCCCGGCATCGGCAAGTCGACCCTGCTGCTCCAGGCCGCCGCGCGGCTCGCCACGCGCGGGCTCGGCGTCGCCTATATTTCGGGCGAGGAGGCGGCGGACCAGGTGCGGCTGCGCGCGCGGCGCATGGGGCTGGGGGCGGCACCCGTGCAGCTCGCCACCGCCACCTCCGTGCGCGATATCCTGACCACGCTCGACCGCGGGCCGCCGCCGGCCCTGCTCGTGATCGATTCGATCCAGACGATGCATTCGGACCTGATCGAAGGCGCGCCGGGCACGGTCAGCCAGGTGCGCGCGTCGGCGCAGGAACTGATCCGCTACGCCAAGGAACGCGGCACCGCGCTTGTGCTCGTCGGCCACGTCACCAAGGACGGTGCCATCGCCGGCCCGCGCGTGCTGGAGCACATGGTCGACACGGTGATGTCGTTCGAGGGCGAGCGATCGCACCAGTACCGCATCCTGCGCGCCAACAAGAACCGCTTCGGCGGCACGGACGAGATCGGCGTGTTCGCGATGGAGGCGCAAGGGCTGGCGGAGGTCGCCAATCCTTCCGCCCTCTTCCTGACGCAGCGTGGCGAGGGCATCGCCGGCGCGGTCGTCTTTCCCGCGATGGAGGGCACGCGCGGCGTGCTGGTGGAGATCCAGGCGCTGGTGGTGCGCCTTGCGTCCGGCGCCACGCCGCGGCGTGCGGTGGTGGGATGGGACGCGGGCCGGCTGGCCATGATCCTGGCCGTGCTGGAGGCGCGCTGCGGCCTCTCCTTCTCGACCGCCGAGGTGTATCTGAACGTCGCCGGCGGCTACCGCGTCGCCGATCCCGCCGCCGACCTCGCGGTCGCCGCGGCACTCGTCTCCGCCTTGTCCGAACGCCCGGTGCCCGCGGACGCGGTGGCGTTCGGCGAGGTCGCCTTGTCGGGGGAGGTGCGGCCGGTGGCGCATGCCGCGCTCCGCCTCAAGGAGGCGCGCAAGCTCGGCTTCGAGCGCGCGCTGCTGCCTGCGGCGGCGGGCGACAAGGGCGAGGGCATGGCGCTCACCGGCTTCTCCACGCTCGGCGCGACGGTGGACTACCTGCTCGGCCGGTAAGCCGTTTCCGGGATGTTTACCCTTAGCGGCTATCGCGGTTTTCCGAGGAGACCGCGACGCATGGCTACCCTGACCCAAACCCAGTTCGATCTCGTCGACATCGACGAACTGCATGCGATGGATGGCACGGACCGCGACGCGCTGCCCTATGGCGTGATCGGGCTCGATGCGGACCTGGTCGCGATAGTGTACAACGCCACGGAGGCGGGCTTCGCCGGCGTGCGGCCCGAACGCGTAATCGGCGCACCCTTCTTCGAGAACAGCGCGCAGTGCATGAACAACTTCATGGTCGCGCAGCGCTTCGCCGACGAGCCCGTGCTGGACGCGATCATCCCCTACGTGCTGACGCTCCGCATGCGGCCGACCAAGGTGCGGCTGCGCCTGCTGGCGCGCCCCGACGTGCCGCTCCGCTTCCTGCTTATCGAGCGCTGAGCATGACGGCCGAGCCCGACGTGGACGAGCATGAGGCGCTGCTCGAATTCCTCTACGCCTGCCCCGTTGGACTGATCGAGATCGACGGCAACGGCACCGTCGGCATCATGAACGCGCATGCCATGAAGCACCTGCTGCCGCTGGCGCCCGACGGCGACGTCGGCGACCTGTTCGGCACGATGGAAGGCTGCGCGCCCGAGCTGCGCAACCTGTGGCAGGGCTTCTCCGCCAAGCGCGGCATGGTGTGCGACGGCCATCGCGTGTCCGTCGACCTCGGCGCCGGCCGGGGGGGGCGCGAGCCGCTGGTGCTGGCGCTGACGGTGGTGAAGCTGTCGGCCGAGCGCGGGCTGGTCACGATCACCGATGTCAGCCAGCAGGTCGCGCACGAGCGGCGGCTGCGCCAGGCGGAAACGTGGTTCGCCTCCCTGATCGGCGACGTCAACGATTACGCCGTGCTGGCGCTCGCGCCCGACGGCACGGTGGCGAGCGTCAACGCCTCCTTCACGCGCCAGACGGGTCACCTGTGCGACGAGGTGGCGGGGCAGCCGCTCGATCGCGTGCTGGCCGACGCCGCCCGCCCCGGCGCTCTGTGCCTGTCCGACCAGCTGTGCGTGGCGGAGCGCGACGGCTGGTGCCTGGACGAAAGCTGGCAGGTGCGGCTCGACGGCACGCGCTATTGGTGCCAGCGCCTGTTCGCCGCGCAGGTCGGCGACGATGGGCGGACGGTGACCGGCTATTCGGTGGTGCTGCGCGACGTCGCGCGCCAGGGCGGCGGCGACACGACCGAGCTGCAGCGGCTGCTGACTTGCGACCACCTGACGGGCGCCGCCAATCGCGGCCAGTTCCGCCGCGTGCTGGAGCGCGAGCATGGCCGCTGGCAGGCGAGCGGGGCGTCGCCGTCGCTGCTCTTGATCGACATCGACCACTTCAAGAAGGTCAACGACACGCACGGCCATCCCGCGGGCGACGCCGTGCTGCGCCAGTTCGCGGATGCGTGCCGGGCCAAGCTGCGCGCGACGGACCTGTTCGCGCGCATCGGCGGCGAGGAGTTCGCGGCGCTGCTGCCGGCGACCTCGGCCGACGAGGCGGCGCGGGTCGCGGAGAAGCTGCGCCGCACCGCCGCGACGCTGGAGGTGGAGGGCGGTCACGCGCCGATCCGCATCACCGCCAGCGTCGGCTTCGCCGCCATGGGCGAGGCGGGCTCCACCGACGCGCTGATGGCGCTCGCCGACCAGCGGCTCTACCAGGCCAAGCGCGGCGGCCGCGACCGGGCGTGCGGGCCCGAGCTGCTGCAGCTGGCGTGAACCGCGCGCGGGCCGATCAGCGCCGCCCCACGTCATAATCCTTGCGCGGGGTGTAGGTGCGGTCGAACAGCGGCGGCAGGCCGGAGTCGGCGATCACCACGCGCTTGGCGATGCGCCACACGCCCTTGCGCTTGACCAGGATGTCATATTCCCGGCCCTGCTCGACGAAGCGCGGCGGGGCATGCACCTCGTCATTGGCGATGCCCGTCCACAGGAAGCGCGCGGTGGCGACCTCGCCCGTGATCTGGATCTGCGGGTTGCTGAGCAGCATGTGGAACGTGCCGTGCGCGCCCGGCCCGTTGCCGGCGGCCAGCCGGCGGTAGAGGTCGGCCACGCCGTCGCGGCCCTTCACCACCGTGCCGTTCACGTCGAACTCGGCGTCGTCGATATAATAGTCGCCGAACGCCTGCGCGTCGCCCTTGCCCAGATTGTAGTAATAGCTGGTGACGAGGTCCTCGATCTGGATACGATCGAGCAACGTCTTCTCGGTGACGGGGATGGCCTGCGCGGAAAGGGCGGGGGGCAGCACCAGCATGCCCAGCGCAACCAGCACGTTCCGAACCGTCCGCCTCATGCCCTCGCTCCTCGGTCGTGACCCCGGGGCTTGAACCGGGGTCCAGCTTGCCCGGCCGCGGGTGCAGGCGGCGGCGCCCCGGGTCAAGCCCGGGGCGATACGTGGGGCTCGCTACTTCTTGGCGACGTGCGTGATGTAATAGGCGATGGTGGCGATCTCCTCGTCGCTCATCTGCCCGCCGAACGACGGCATCGGTCCCTGGCCGTTGGTCACGCGGTTGACCACCAGCTCCGGCGTCAGGCTGGCATTGCCGTCCAGCTCGGGGCCGACATGCCCGCTGGCGCCGGCATCGGCCAGCGCGTGGCACGAATTGCACGACCAGGTGCCGAACAGCTCGCGCCCCTTGGCGATCTTGGCCGCGTCGACGCCGCCCGCCGCTGGCGCTGCCGCGGCTGCCGCCGGCTTGGCCGCGGGCGCGCCGGGCTGGCTCGCCAGCCGGCCGGCGAACAGCGCCGTCGCCAGCAGCCCGGCCGCCGCCACGCCCGTCCGCATCGCCCTTGTTCCGCTGCGCGCCACCCGATCCTCCGCCTCGACCAATGTAATGGGTGAGGGAAATATGGGCGGTCACCTGCATGTCAACTGAACCGCGCAGGCGGCGGTGGCATGGGTTGCTGCGCGGCCGGCGGGCGGTTGTGGAGCCGGGGCGGGCGGGCTAGGCACGCAGCATGGCCGTTCGAGCGGCGCCGGGCCTGCGGGAGAGGGATTTGGTGGCGAACAAGCGTTGGATGGGGGCGGCTGCGGCCGCGCTGGGGCTGGCGCTCGCCGCGGCGGCCGGGGCCGAGCCGGTCGGCAAGGGCTTCAGCTACGGCAATTGGGACAGCTTCCTCGGCGGCCCGGAGGGCGCGCAATACTCGTCGCTCAACCAGATCAACCGCGGCAATGTCGGCCAGCTCCAGGTCGCCTGGACGTTCGACACGGGCAAGGGCCAGCCGCCGCACCTCAACCCGCTGGTGGCGAACGGACACATGTACGTCGTCGCGTCGGACGGCGCGGTGGTGGCGCTCGATCCCGCGACGGGCAAGGAGGCGTGGCGCCGGCCCAACAGCGGCCGCATGGCCAGCCGCGGCATGAGCTATTGGCAGAGCGCCGACGGCCGCGACAAGCGCCTGCTCTACGTCAATGACGGCATGCTGACCGCGATCAGCGCGGACACGGGCGAGCCGGTCGCGGGCTTCGGCCAGACGGGCAAGGTCGATCTGCGCCAGGGCCTGGAAGGCGACATCAGCAAGGTGCGCCCGCTGCAGACGGACAATCCCGGCCGCGTCTACAAGAACCTGCTGATCCTGCCGCTGCCGGCCGGCGCGTACGAGTTCGCCTCGTCGCCCGCCGACATCCACGCCTACGACATCCCGACCGGCAAGCTCGTCTGGGTGTTCCATGTCGTGCCGAAGAAGGGCGAGTATGGCGCAGACACCTGGCCGGCCAACGGACGCGACAAGTTCGGCGGCGTCCACAATTGGTCGGAATGCACGCTGGATGACGAGGCGGGCATCGTCTACGTGCCGACGGGCACGGCGCGCTACGATTTCTACGGCGGCAACCGGCCGGGCAACAACCTGTTCGCCAACTCGATCCTGGCGCTGGACGCCAAGACGGGCAAGCGCATCTGGCACTTCCAGGCGATCCACCACGACCTGTGGGACTATGACTTCCCGCAGGCGCCCAAGCTTCTGACCATCCGCAAGGACGGCAAGCAGGTGCCGATCTTGGTTCAGGCGAGCAAGCAGGGGTTCCTCTACGTCTTCAATCGCAAGACGGGCAAGCCGATCTGGCCGATCGAAGAACGGCCCGTGCCCAAGTCCGACATGCCGGGCGAGAAGGCCTCGCCGACGCAGCCCTTCCCGACGTGGCCCAAGCCGTTCGCGCGGCAGAGCTTCACCGAGGCCGACATCAACCCCTATCTGTCGGACGCGGACAAGGCCAAGGTGCGCGACCTGCTCAAGACCGCGCGCAACGAGGGGCTGTTCACGCCGCCCTCGCTCCAGGGCACGATCTCGCTGCCCGGCCATAATGGCGGCGCCAATTGGGGCACGTCGGCGGTGGACCCGACCACCGCGCGCATGTTCGTGCTGGCCAAGCAGCTGCCGACATTCGACAAGCTGTTCCCCGACAAGCGGCCGGAGGCTATCGCCGCCATGCCCAACGGCGGCGGCGACGTGACGCCCTACAAGTCGCCGGTCAACTTCATGGTGCAGAGCAACTCGCTGTCCGCGCTCGGCCCGCCCTGGTCGACCATCACCGCCTACGACATGAACACGGGCGACATCCTGTGGCAGGTGCCCGACGGCGACGTCGCCGACCTTGCTGCCAAGGGCATCAAGGACACGGGCAGCCATGCGCCGCGCGGGTCGCCGGTGGTGACCGCGGGCGGCCTGATGTTCATCGGCACCTCGTCCGACCGCAAGCTGCGTGCGCGCGACGTGGATACGGGCAAGACGGTGTGGGAATATGACCTGCCCGCCGCGTCCGAGGGCACGCCCGCGGTCTACCAGGTCGGCGGCCGCGAATATGTGGTCGTGCCGGTCGGCGGCGAGGGGCTGTTTTCCAACGGCTTCGGCCAGCCCAAGGCGACGGTGAACCAGTACATGGCCTTTGCGCTGCCCGCGGGGAGCTCGGCGCCCGCCGCGGCCAAGTAGGCCGGTTGCCAGCAGGGGCCGGCCTGTTGCATAACACAACTTGAAGTGACCACGCGTCTCACCATCCGGCCCCGCGCCGTTGCACGCCATCGAAAGGGCAATCCCATGTCCCACCGTTCCACCCTGCGCGTCGCGGCGGTCGCGGCGCTTCTCGCGTCCGCCGCCGGCATCGCCTGGGCGCAGCCCGCGCAGCAGGAGGCGCCCGCCCCCGTCAAGGCGACGCCCGTGCCGCCGGCCCCGGCCGACCTCACCCGGTTGGCACCCTTGCCCAAATATACGCCCAAGAAGACGGCGTGGGGCGATCCCGATCTCCAGGGCATCTGGCCGATCGACAATCTGGGCGGCCTGCCGCTGCAGCGCACGGCCGAGCAGGGCAATCGCGTCTACCTGACCGAGCAGGAATATAACGAGCGCGAGGCGCGCATGGAGAAGTCGCGCAACGCCGCCGCCAACGAGACCAAGGCCAACAAGCTCGGCATGGGCAATTGGGTGGAGATGACGGGCGCGGGCCGCCGCACCTCGCTCCTGGTCGCGCCCGCCAACGGCCGCCTGCCCGAGCTCACGCCCTACGGCAAGCAGATGCAGGCCGCCGGCCGGTCGAGCTGGGTCAAGGGCCAGACCTATGACTGGGTGGACGATTTCGACAGCTGGGACCGTTGCGTGTCGCGCGGCTTCCCCGCCTCCATGCTGCCGTTCCGCTACAATAACGGCCAGCAGATCTTCCAGGCGCCGGGTTATGTCGTGATCTCGCTCGAGATGATCCACGACGCGCGCATCATCCCCATCGACGGCCGCAGTGCCCCGCCGCCGGCGGTGAAGAGCTGGATGGGCGCCAGCCGCGGCCACTGGGAAGGCAATACGCTGGTGATCGAGACCACCAACATCAAGCAGGGCGCTTCCCCGCTCAACATGGCGACGATCGGCGCGCCGCCGAACAACACCATCCCGATGAGCGAGCAGGCGCACGTCACCGAACGGCTGACGCCGGTCGGGCCCGACACCATCGCCTACGAGATGACCTTCACCGATCCCAAGGTGTGGACCGCGCCGTTCACCATCCAGATGGATTGGACGCGCAACAGCAAGTACGGCATGTTCGAATATGCCTGCCACGAGGGCGACGTGCAGATCCGCAACTACATCTCCTCTTCGCGTGCCGAGCGCGCCAAGGCGATGAACAGCGCGCCCAAGAAGGGGCAGTAAGCACCGCCCTCTTCTTCGTCGCCCCGGGCTCGACCCGGGGTCCCGCTGCCTTGGCTGCGGTGAAGAAGCGGGGCCCCGGATCAGGTCCGGGGCGACGAACGTGGAAGTGTGAGGGGATGGACATGAAGGCACGCTCGGCTGGCCGGCTGGCGCTTGGTGTGGCGTTGTTGGCGCTTTCCTCCGGCGCACACGCCGCGCTTACCAAGCCGGTTAAGACGGCGGGCGGCCTGATCCAGGGCGTGCCCGGCAAGCAGCCAGGCATCATCGCCTTCAAGAACATTCCCTTCGCCGCCGCGCCGGTCGGCCCGCTCCGCTGGCGCGCGCCGCAGCCCGCCGCCACCTGGTCGGGCACGCGCGACGGATCCAAGTTCGGCAAGGTCTGCATGCAGCCGCCCGGCGGAAACCGGATGAACGCCGCGACCGACATGCCCGACAGTCCCGGCATGTCGGAGGACTGCCTGTCCCTGAACGTGTGGACCGGTGCCGCAAAGGCGGGCGAGAAGCGCCCGGTGATGGTGTGGATCTACGGCGGCGCGTACAATGAGGGCGGCGGCAACGCGCCCTTCAGCGAGGGCGACAAGCTGGCGCAGAAGGGCGTGGTGCTGGTCACGTTCAACTACCGCGTCGGCGCCTTCGGCTTCCTGTCGCATCCCGAGCTGACCGCGGAGAGCGGCCGCAACGCGTCGGGCAATTACGCGCTGATGGACACCATCGCCGCGCTGAAATGGGTCAAGGCCAACATCGCGCAGTTCGGCGGCGACCCCAATAACGTCACCACCTTCGGCGAGAGCGCGGGGGCGTGCATCTCCGCCGCCATGGTCGGCTCGCCGGAAGCCAAGGGGCTGCTCGCCCATGCCATCTCCGAAAGCGGCGCGTGGATGGGGCTCGGCATCGCCAAGATGATGCCGCGCGAGGCGGCCGAGCAGGCGACGGTCAAGGCCGCCGCGGGCATCGGCGCCACTTCGCTCGCCCAACTGCGCGCGCTGCCGGCCGAGCAGGTCATGAAGCTGCGCGGGCAGGGCATGGTGGTGGACGGCTGGATCGTGCCCGAGGACCTCAGCAAGACCTTCGCCGAGGGCCGCCAGAACAAGGTGGACGTGCTGGTCGGCTCCAACGGCGAGGAAGGCTCCTTCACCGCCGGCATGGGCCCGCCCGTCACCGCCGCGTCGTGGAAGGAAAGCGCGCCCAAGCGGTTCGGCAGCCTCGCCGATGTCGCACTCGCCGCCTATCCGGCGCCGACCGACGCGGACGCGGCCAAGGTCGCGCCCCAGCCCTTCTCCGACACGCTCGCCTGGCACATGCGCCTTTATGCGGAGGCGCAGGCCAAGGCCGGGCAGAAGGCATGGCTCTACTGGTTCACGCACCGTCCGCCTTACGATCCGGGCGTGCGCGACCTCGGCTCGGCGCATTCGGCCGAGATTCCCTACGTGTTCAACAATCTGGCGGCGCCGCGCACCTTCCCCGGGCAGAGTTCGGTCAGGCTGATGGCCGGCAATCCGGCGGAGGAAGGGCTGGCCGACCAGATGTCGTCCTATTGGGTCAACTTCGCGCGCACAGGCGACCCCAACGGCCCCGGCCTGCCGCGCTGGCCGGAAGTGAAGCGGCTCGGGCCCGACGAGGTGATGGTGCTGGACGCGGGCCGCTCGGGCAAGGGGCCGTGGATCGGCGCGCGCAAGGCCGACCTGTTCGCGCGGCAATATGCACGGGACGTGGCGGGCAAATAGCCTCTCCGCGACGGGACATTGTCAACGTGGGCGGCCGCCACTAGGACGGGGCCCGCGCCGCGGCGAGACGGGAAATGGAGAGCCGGAAGCTATGAGGGCGAAGCGTTTGGCGGGTGCGTGGGGATTGCTGGCGGCCGTGTCCCTGGCGGCGCTGGCCGGTGCCGCGCCCGCGGCCAAGCCCGGCGACGGGGATTGGTGGACGATCAACCGCGACCAGGCCGACACGCGCTTCTCGCCGTTGAAGGACATCAACCGCGACAATGTGGCGCGGCTGGGGGAGGCCTGGTCCTACCCGCTCAAGGGCTATGGCACGCAGGTGCCGCTGGTGGTGGCGGGCGTGATGTACTTCCCGGCGGGCAACCGGGTGGTCGCGCTCGATGCCGACACGGGCAAGGAGGTGTGGGTCCACACGGTGCAGATCGCGCCCGCCACGACCGGCAATCCGCTCGCCAACTTCGATGCGCCCGCGGGCAAGGCGCCCGCTACCCCGCCCAAGCGCCCCGACACCTTGTCCACGCGCGGGCTCGGCTATTGGCCGGGCGACGCGCGCACGCCGCCGCGGCTGCTGGTGATGGTCACCACCAAGATGCTGGCGCTCGACGCCGCCACCGGCCAGCCGGTGCAGGGCTTCGGCACGGACGGCATGGTCGACGTGGGCGTGGGCTATGGCGGCACGCCGACGATCGGCGGCGACGTGGCGGTGATCGGCGCCGCCACGCTGGAGCTGCCCAAGGGCGATCCCGGCAACCCGCGCGCGTTCGACGTGCGCACCGGCCGGAAGCTGTGGGAGTTCCAGACGGTGCCGCTGCCCGGCCAGCGCGGCCACGAGACCTGGGCGGGCGACAGCTGGCAGGGCCGCTCGGGCACCAACATGTGGGGCTTCCACGCGCCGATCGACGAGAAGAGCGGGCTGGTGTTCGTGCCCATCGGCTCGCCCTCGCCCAATTACTGGCGCGGCGATGCGGCGGGCGCTAACCTGTTCAGCGATTCGCTGGTGGCGCTCGACCTCAAGACGGGCAAGTATCGGTGGCACTACCAGACGGTGCACCACGACCTGTGGGACACCGACATGCCGACCGCCGGCCCGCTGATCGACGTGACGGTGAACGGCCGCAAGCGCCCGATCATCGCCAACGTCAGCAAGTCGAGCTGGTTCTACGAATTCGACCGGCAGACGGGCAAGCCGGTGTTCGACGTGGAGGAGCGGCCCGTTCCCAAGGGCGACGTGCCGGGCGAATATTATGCGCCGACGCAGCCCATCCCGACCAGGACGCCCGCGCTTAGCCGCACGGGCATGACCAAGGCGGATATCGTCACCGCCGCCGACACCACGCCCGAACATGCCGCGGCGTGCCAGGCGATGTGGGACAAGGCGGGCGGCTATGCCAATCAGGGCGCCTTCACGCCGTTCGGCTTCCACGCGGATGGCGCGCCGCCAAAGTCGACCATCCAGTTGCCGGGCGGCATCGGCGGCGTGAACTGGGGCGGGCCGGCGGCGGACCCGACCACGGGCTGGGTCTACGTCAACGCGCACGACACGTCGCTGGTGGGCTGGGTCGAGAAGAAGGATCCGAACGTCACCTACAGCTTCGAGGCGGTGGGATCGGACCAGCCGTACGAGCGCGCGAGCGTCGACGGCAAGGGACCCTTCTTCTCCTTCTCCGCGCCGGCCGGCGGCCAGTATGACGCCAAGGGCAAGGCGGTCGGCCCGTCCGTGCCCTGCTACAAGGGGCCGTGGGCGCGCCTGACCGCGATCGACGCCAATACGGGCAAGGTCATGTGGGCGGTGCCGCTCGGCCTCGTCGACGGATTGCCCGCGGACAAGGCGCTCCAGGGCGATACCGGCAGCGCCGGCCCCACCGTCACGGCGGGCGGGCTGGTGTTCGTCGGCGCCACCAACGACAAGCGTTTCCGTGCCTTCGATGCCACGACCGGCAAGCAATTGTGGGAGGCGGCGCTGCGCAACAGCGCCAACGCCAACCCGATGAGCTACCGCGGCAAGAGCGGCCGGCAATATGTTGCGATCAATGCGGGCGGCACGATGGTCGCCTATTCATTGCCGGCTCAGGGACAATAGGGGAGGAACAACCCGCAATGCGTAAGAACTTCAAACTGCTGGCCGCCGCGGCGGCGATCGCGCTGGCGACCACCGGGGCCGGCGCGGCGCAGGCGCAGCGCGCGCCCAAGGCCATGGCCAAGATCGGTGGCAAGCCGAACTTGAACGGCATCTGGCAGGTGATGAGCGGCGCCAACTGGAACCTGGAGCCGCACGAGGCGGCCGAGGCTCCGCAGGCGCCGGAGAAGGTGGGTGCGATCGGCGCGATCCTGCCGGGTCTCGGCGTGACGGACGGCCCGATCCCCTACAAGCCGGAAGCGGTCGCCAAGCGCGACGAGCTGCGCAAGGGCGTGAACACCGTCGATCCGGAAGCCGCCTGCTACCTGCCGGGCATTCCGCGTGCGACCTATATCGAGCAGCCGTTCCAGATCATCCAGAGCGGCACGGGCGACATCCTGATCGCCTACCAATATGCGTCGGCCAACCGCGTGATCCGCATGCAGCCCGTCGAGGTGCCGCCGATCGACACGTGGATGGGCACGTCCTACGGCTCGTGGGAAGGCGATACGCTCAAGGTCGTGACGCTGGCGCAGAGCCCCGGCGAGGTCATCCTGCCGATGGGCAAAACCGAGCAGGGCGTCACCTGGCTCGATCGCTCGGGCAATTACCTGACCAACACCGCCACTGTCACCGAGCGGTTCCGTCCCGACGGGCCGGATCGCATCCAGTACGAAGTGACGGTGGACGATCCGACCATCTATTCCAAGCCGTGGAAGATCAGCATGCCGATCTACCGCCGCGTGGAACCGAAGGTCGAAATCCTGGATTTCCGCTGCGTTCCCTTTGCCGACAAATTGCTCTATGGCGATTTGCTGGCGGACAAGGACAAGTACCCCAAGAAGTGAGGCGGCCGTTCTCGCCCGCCCGGACAAGGAGCATCAAAAACGTGCGCATCACCAAACTGCATGCCGGCCTGATCGCGGCCGCTGTCGCCATCGGCGGCGCGGGCGCTGCGCTGGCTCACCATTCGTTCGCGGCGGAGTTCGACCAGAACCAGCCGATCAAGCTGCAGGGCACGGTGGTCAAGTTCGAGTGGGTTAACCCGCACTCGTGGATCCACGTCGCCGTCCCCGGCCAGAACGGGCAGGCGACGACGTGGCGCGTCGAGGGCGGCGCGCCGAGCGCGCTGCTGCGGCGCGGCTGGAACCGCAACTCGCTGCCCGCCGGCACCAAGATCATCGTGACGGCGTTCCGCGCCCGCGACGGGGACACGCGCGCGTCGGCGGCGGAGATCAGCTTCCCCAACGGGCAGCAGCTCTCGCTCGGCAACCCGCAGACGGAAGCGGCGGCCGCGGCGGCCAAGCGCTCGAACTGATCGGACACTTTCGAACGGCGGAGCCGCGGTCCCGAAAGGGGTCGCGGCTTCGTTGCGTCGGGCGTCCGGATGTCGGGTGCGTTGCGCGGCGTGACAGGGGACGTGTCGCTCCCCGGCTCACGTCAGAGCTGCCGACGGCGACTTCCTACAGTTCGTCGGGCGCGTAGATACGTCCGTCGGTGACGATAGCCACCGCGTTGCGCTCGGCCGTCGACAGCGCGGCGACGAAAACGCGCGCGTCGTCCAGCGTCCCGGCGAACAGCGCGGCGGCCTCCTCCACGGCGTCGCCGACGACCACCACGCGGGCTTCGGGCATGTCCATCGGCTCGATCATCGCGGTCTCCGCCCGGTGCTGGTGGGCCCGCCGGGGCTCGAACCCGGGACCTACAGATTAAAAGTCCGGTGCTCTACCAACTGAGCTACAGGCCCACCGCGATCCGGTCCCTATGAAGCGGCCGGGCGCGGGTCAACCGCGCGGCGGCGTGGCGCACCGTGCCGCCGTCGGGCAATCGCCAGCCGGGTGCCACGGTCACCAGCGGATCGAGCACGAAGCGGCGCGCGCGCAGGCCGGCGTGCGGCACGGCCAGCGTCCGCGTCCGCCAGCGCCCGCCCGACCATAAGAGCACGTCGAGATCGAGCACGCGCGCCCCCCAGCGCCGCCCGCGCCGCCGCCCGAACGCGCGCTCGATCCGCTTCAGCAGGTCCAGCAGGGCAGGGGGATCAAGCGAAGTGTGGGCCAGCACCGCTGCATTGGCGAAGCGCCGCCCGCCTGGGCCGAGCGGTGCGGTGGCCAGCACCGGCGAGCGGGCAGTGACCGCCACGCCGGCCGCCGTCAACGCGGACAACGCCGCCTCCAACACACGCTCCGGCGACCCATGCCGGCCGTGGCGGCGATTGGAGCCGAGCGCGATCGCGTAGAGGTGGGTCATGGCACGTCCGCTACGCCGCCGCCCGCCACATGCCCAGTGCGGGATGACGTGGGCCCGCCCCATGCTCTACCGGGACGTCCATGTTCCATGATCCGCCCGCCGACTGCCCGCTCTGTCCCCGCCTGGTCGCCTTCCGCGCGGTGCAGCGGGCGGCCCATCCCGATTGGCATAATGCGCCGATCCCCGTGTGGGGCGATCCCGCGGCATGGCTCGCCATCGTCGGGCTGGCGCCGGGGCTCAACGGCGCGAACCGCACCGGTCGCCCCTTCACCGGCGACCATGCGGGCATCCTGCTGTTCCAGACGCTGCACCGCTTCGGCCTGGCGCAAGGCGAGTACCTTGCGCGGCCCGACGACGGCATGACGCTGTCGGGCGCGGCGATCGTCAATGCGGTGCGCTGCCTGCCGCCGCAGAACAAGCCCACGCCGGAGGAGATCCGAACCTGCCGCCCGTTTCTGGAAGGCGCGCTGGCCGGGCTGCCGTCCGTGCGCGTGGTGGTGGCGCTGGGCCAGATCGCGCACCAGTCGGCGGTCAAGGCGCTCGGCGGTCGGCTGCCCAAGGCCAAGTTCGGCCATGGTGCCGAGCATCGCTTCCCCAGCGGCCCGGTGCTGCTCGATAGCTATCATTGCTCGCGCTACAATACCAATACGGGCGTGCTGACGCAGCCGATGTTCGAGGCGGTGTTCGCGCGCGCGGTGGCGCTGCGCGACGCGACGCTATGAGGCGAGCTCGCCCGCGCGCGCGGCGGCGATGTAGCGCGCGCGCAGCCGGCGCGCGATCGGGCCGGGCCGCCCGTCCGCGACCGGGCATCCGTCGATCGTGACCACCGGCAGCACGAACGCGGACGCGCTCGACTGCATCGCCTCGCGCGCGGCCTGCGCCTCCGCGACGGTGAAGGCCCGTTCGGCGACCGCGATGCCGTCCGCCGCCGCCAGCCGCCCCAGCGCCGCGCGTGTGCAGCCGGGCAGGATATCGTGGCCGTTGGGCCGGGTGACGAGCGTGCCGTCGCCGTCCACGATCAGCGCGGTGCTGGACGCGGCCTCCGTGATCCGGCCGTCCTCCGCGACCAGCCAGGCGTCGTCCGCGCCGGCCGCGCGCGCCGCCTGCTTGGCCAGCACCTGCGCCAGCAGGTTGACGCTCTTGATGTCGCGCCGTGCCCAGCGCAGGTCGGGCACGGTGGCGATCGTGATCCCGCGCTCGGCCGCCGGGCTGGCGATGATCGTCTTCGCTTGCGTGAACAGCAGCAGGCTGGGCGCAAGGCCGTCCGGCACCAGGAAGTCGCGCTCCGCCGCCCCGCGCGTCAGCTGCAGGTAGACGACGCCCTCGCCCAGGCCATCGCGCGCCACCAGCTCGCGCTCGATCGCGGCGATGGCGGGCAGGTCCAGCGGCAGCGGGATGCCGACCTCGCCCGCCGACCGCGCCAGCCGGGCGAGGTGCGAGGCCCCGTCCACCAGCCGCCCGTCCAGGACCGCGGTCACCTCGTACACCGCGTCCGCGAACAGGTAGCCGCGATCGGTGATCGGCACGCGCGCCTCGGCGAAGGGCAGCCATGCCCCGTCGAGCCAGGCCCAGCGCGCGCTCACCGGTCCTCCACCAGCCGGCCGTAAAGCTCCGGCCGCCGGTCGCGGAAGAAGCCGAACGCCGCGCGGTGGCGCTTGACGCGCGCGAGGTCCAGCGTCGCGGTGATCACGCCCGTCTCCTCCCGGTCGAGCTCCGCCAGCATGTCGCCGCGCTCGTCGCAGATGAAGGACGTGCCGTAGAAGGTCTGGCCCTCTTCCATGCCGACGCGGTTGGCGGCGACGATCGGCACGACGTTGGACACGGCATGGCCCACCATCGCGCGCCGCCACAACCGCGCGGTGTCGAGGCTGGTGTCGTGCGGCTCCGATCCGATCGCGGTGGGGTAGAACAGCACCTCCGCCCCCATCAGCATCATCGCGCGCGCGGTCTCGGGATACCATTGGTCCCAGCACACGCCGACGCCCAGGGTCGCGCCCGGCCCGGGCCACACCTTGAACCCCGTATTGCCGGGCCGGAAATAGAATTTCTCCTCGTAGCCCGGCCCGTCGGGGATGTGGCTCTTGCGGTAGACGCCCTGCACGGCACCGTCCGGCCCGATCATCGCCAGGCTATTGTAATGGTGCGGCCCGTCCGCCTCGAAGAAGCTGGTCGGGATGGTGACGCGAAGCTCGGCAGCAAGGCTGCGCATCGCCAGCACCGCGCGATGCTCGCCCACGGGGCGCGCATTGGCGAACAGCCCCTCATCCTCCACCCGGCAGAAATAGGGTCCCTCGAACAGCTCGGGCGGCAGGATCACCTGCGCGCCGCGGCCGGCCGCCTCGCGCACCAGCGCGGACACGGCGGCGACGTTGGCCTCCAGGTCGGGCCCAAAGGCGAGCTGGAGCGCGGCGACGGTGATGCTGGTCATGCGGGCGCTCCCGTGGGCAGTTGCTGGCTGATGCAGTGCAGGCTGCCGCCGCCCGTCAGCAGGTGGTCCGACCGCACGCCCACCGCCTGCCGGCCGGGGAACAACGCGCCCACCGCCGCCACCGCGCGGTCATCATTGGCCGCGCCGTAGGTCGGCACCACCACCGCCGCGTTGCCGATGTAGAAGTTCATGTAGGAGGCGGGCACCACCGCGCCATCGCGCTCGACCAGGCCGGGGGAGGGGAGCGGCACGACCTCCACGCCCGCCGCCCGCGCGCGCTCGGCCGCGTCGCCATAGACGGCGGCATTGGGATCGTCCGCGCCGAACGGCTCCGGCAGCGCCAGCCGGTTTGGCCCGACGAAGCGCGCGAGGTTGTCGACATGCCCGTCCGTATGGTCATTGAGCAGCCCGTCGCCGAGCCACAGCACGCGGCTGATGCCGAGCGCGCGTGCCAGCCGCCGCTCCGCCTCGTCCCGCGTCAGGCCGGCATTGCGGTTGGGGTTGAGCAGGCATTGCTCGGTGGTGACGAGCAGCCCTGCGCCGTCGACGTCGATGGCGCCGCCCTCCATCACCCAATCGTGCCGCTCGACAGCCAGGCCGGCCGCCTCCGCCAGCAAGGCCCCTACCTCCGCGTCGCCGGCCAGGTCATACTTGCCGCCCCACCAGTTGAAGCCGAAGCGCTGCGCGCGCAGCCCGCGCGCGCCCGCCGTGACGATCGGCCCCGTGTCGCGCAGCCACACGTCGCCGAACGGCACGGCCGAGACCTCGGCCACATCGCCCGCCGCTGCGCGCGCGGCCTCCGCCGCCGCCGCGTCGGCCGCCACCAGCACCACACGCTCGCCCCGTCCGCCCGCGCGCACCGCCCGCGCGAACGCCGCGATCTCCGCGCGGGCGGGCGCGAGATCGTCCTCCCATAGCTCGGCATGGCTCGGCCAGCCAATCCAGACGGCATTATGCGGCGCCCATTCGGCGGGCAGGCGGGCGGGCGTGTCGTCGGCCATGGCCTGTGCCCATGCCGCGCCGGTGTGACAGGCGCAAGCGAGGCGGCGGCTCCACTCGGCGAACTCGGCACGAAAGATGTTGCCAATATGTTCCGGCTGTGCTAGATGACAGCGAGCATAGGAGAATCAGATTTGCCGGCCGCCGACGCAGGGCCGGTTCAGCAAGCTTCGCTTGCACGGCGGCTGTTGCGAACGCCGCACATGTTGCATGATGGTCGGGGGAACCGGGGGCAGAGCGATGGGGATGCGCGCGATCGGACGATGGGCGGGGATGCTGGCGGCCATGCTGCTTGCGCAACTCGCCAATGCCGCCTGCCAAGTCGTGCAGGCCGCCGAGCTGCCCGTGACCATGGACGGCCTCCGGCCCATGCTGCACGTACGCATGGAAGGAACGGACCAGCGGCTGTTGCTCGACACAGGAGCGTTCTACAGCACGATGAGTTCGGCAACCGCCGCTGCGCTCAAGATCAAGGAGCGGAGCGCGAACGGGCTGGTCGTCGGCGGTGTCGGCGGCACGTTCGAGGCCAAGGCGGGCTATGTCCGGTCGCTCGCCTTCGGCAAGGTGCGCATGACCAATGTCGGCTTCGTCATCGGCGGCAGCGAGACGGGCGTGGCGGGCCTGCTTGGCCAGGATGTGCTCCACGGGTTCGACTCGGAGTACGACTTCGCGCATGGAATGGCGCGATTGCTCCAGCCGAAGGACTGCGCGGGCCAGAGCTTGGCCTATTGGGCCAAGGATGGCTATGCGATGATCCCGGTCGAAGGCACCACGCAGCTCAACCCGCACGTGATCGGGACGGTGCGGGTGAACAACATCAAGTTGCGTGCGATGCTCGACACGGGGGCGTCCACCAGCATGCTTTCGCTGGCGGCTGCGGCACGTCTCGGCGTGCGACCCGGCGGCGGCGACGTACGCGAGGCCGGTTATGCGCGCGGAGTGGGCAGCGGCACCATCAAGACCTGGACCGGCCCGTTCGCCAGCTTCGCCATCGGCCAGGAGGAAATCCGTCATATCCGCCTGCGTTTCGGCGACTTCGACATGGAACGCGTCGACATGGTGATCGGGGCGGATTTCTTCCTGTCGCACCGCGTTCTGATCGCGACATCGCAGAACAAGGTTTATCTGACCTACAATGGCGGACCGGTGTTCGCGCTGGCGGACGATGCCGGCGCCATGCCAGCGACAGGGCCGGTCGAAGCCGCGCTGCTGACCGATGTGGCGCCCGACACGGCAGACGGTCATGCCCGACGCGGGGCCGCAAGCATCGCCCGTGGCAATCTGCCGGCCGCCCTTGCCGATCTCGATCGGGCGGTGGCGATGGAGCCCGAACGGGCAAGCCATCTTGCGCAACGCGCGGCGTTGCACGTTCGCATGAAGCATGACGATCTTGCCGCAGCCGACCTCGATCGTGCGATCACCCTGCGGCCCGATGATGCGGACCAGCGCCTGTCACGGGCCGCGCTGCTGCTGCGCAGGGAGGATCGCAAGGGCGCCTTGGCCGACCTGGACCATGCGGCCAAGGTGTTGCCCGATCAGGCCGACCTGCGGCTGTCGCTCGCCAGCTTGTACGAGTCCGCCGACGCTTTCCCACGCGCGGTCGAACAATATGGCCGCTGGATGAAGGTGCATCCGGTAGACAGCCAGCGCGCGGATGCGCTCAACGGGCGCTGCTGGGCGCGTGCGCTGGGCGGGATCGAGCTCGGCGCGGCGCTGGCCGACTGCAACACCGCTTTGTATCTCGCACCCAAATCGGCCAGCGTTTTGGACAGCCGTGCATTGGTCCGGTTGCGCTCCGGCGACATGGAGCGCGCTCTTGCCGATTACGACGCTGCGCTGGCGATCGAGCCCGATATCGCGTGGTCGCTGTTCGGCCGTGCGCTGATCGAGCGCAAGCGCGGGCAGACCACGAAGGCCGATGCCGACCTTGCGGCTGCGCGCAAGGCGGATGCCAAGATCGAGCAGCGCGCCGAGCGCCTCCGCATCAGGATCTGACGAAAAAGGGCGGCCCCCGCGGGACCGCCCTCCATGCGTCCGGCGATGCCGGCTAGATCAGCGCGAGTAGAACTCGACCACCAGGTTCGGCTCCATCTTCACGGGGTAGGGCACCTCGTCCAGCGTGGGGACGCGCACGAAGGTGACCTTGGCCGCACCGTCGGGGGCCACGTAATCGGGGATCTCGCGCTCGGACAGGCCCTGCGCTTCCATCACCAGCGCCATTTCGGACGCCTTGCTGCCCAGCGTCAGCTCGTCGCCCGGCTTCACCTGGCGGCTGGCGATGTTGCACTTCACGCCGTTGACGCGGATGTGGCCGTGGCTGACCAGCTGGCGCGCGGCGAAGATGGTCGGCGCGAACTTGGCGCGATAGACGATCGCGTCCAGCCGGCGCTCCAGCAGGCCGATCAGGTTCTGCGAGGTGTCGCCCTTCATGCGGCTGGCCTCGACATAGGCCTTCTTGAACTGCTTCTCGGTGACGTCGCCGTAATAGCCCTTCAGCTTCTGCTTGGCCTTGAGCTGGATGCCGAAGTCGGACACCTTGCCCTTGCGGCGCTGGCCGTGCTGGCCGGGGCCGTATTCGCGCTTGTTCACCGGGGACTTGGGCCGGCCCCAGATGTTCTCGCCCATGCGGCGATCGAGCTTGTGCTTGGCGCTGCTGCGCTTCGACATGTGAAATGGTCCTGTGACTGCGTCTGGCGATGCCGCCCGCGACGTGCGGACGACGGCGGTCCCGGTGCCGCGCCGCTGGCTCAACTCTGGACGAGAGGAGGGCGGGGCCGCCGCTTCACCGGGGTGCGGGGCCAATCGCGAAGGCGCGTCCCTAGGCCGGAACGCCGCCCGCTGTCAATCGGGCGGACTCAGCCGCAGGTGCCGTTGTTGTTGAGCTGGCACGACGAGCCCAGGCCCGACCCCATGGTGCGGTTGCGCTCGCGGTCCCAGTCGCGCTTGGTCATGCACGTCCGGTCGGCCGCGATCAGCGATCCGATTTTGGGGATGCTCTTGCAGATCACGCGGTCGCCCTTGTCCGCCGCATTCTCCGGCCGGTCGACATCGCCCTTGGGGGCGCGGGCAGCGGCGACCGCGGGCATCAGCAGGGCGACGGCGATCATGAACGTGCGCATGGCGGACACTCCCTCGCATCCCGGGCCGGCGATGCTCCCGTTCCGGCCTTAGCCGATCGGGGCACGCGCGGGAAGCTCACGCGCGCGGCGGGCGCGGCCGGTCGAGCGTCGACAGCATGCCGCGCAGCGTGCGGACTTCCTGCGCGGTCCAGCCGGGCCGCGTCAGCAGCGTGCGCAGCATGCGGCGCGTGGTGGGGACGCGGTCGGGCGGGTAGAAATAGCCGGCGCGCTCCAGCATGTCGTCCAACTGCGCGATCATGCCGTCCAGCTCCGCCTGCGGCGCGGGCGGCTCCGCATCCACGGCGGGCGGCTGGGCGAGGCCGCGCCCGCGCGACCATTCATAGGCGACGAGGATCACCGCTTGGGCCAGGTTGAGCGAGCCGAATGCGGGGTTGATCGGCACGGTCAGGATCGTGCGCGCGACCGCCACGTCGTCCGTCTCCAGCCCTGAACGCTCCGGCCCGAACAGGACCGCGCTCGCCCCCGGCCCGGCGCGCATCGCGGCGCCCGCCTCGTCGGGTCCCACCACCGGCTTGGTTACGCCGCGCTTGCGTACGGTGGTGGCGTAGACGTGCTGGCAGTCCGCGGTCGCCTCGGCCACGCTGTCGAACAGGCGGGCGTTCGCCAGCACGACGTCCGCGCCCGAGGCGGCCGGGCCGGCGGCGGGGTTGGGCCACCCGTCGCGCGGGGCGACCAGGCGCAAGTCGGTCAGCCCGAAATTGAGCATCGCGCGCGCCGCCTTGCCGATATTCTCGGCGAGCTGCGGGCGGACGAGGACGATGGCGGGGGTGGGGACGGGATCGCCGCCGGCCTCACTCCGTTCGGTTCGAGCCTGTCGAGAACCGGCCGCCAGCGACACGCCCTCCCAATCGCCACGGATCAGCGCATCCTTCTTCGCGCGCGACCAGTCCTTGACCTGCAGTTCGCGGGCGAGTGCCTCCTCGCGGGTCGGAAAGGTCTCGCTGAACACCAGCTCCACAGGGCGGCGATCATGCGTGTAGCCGGGCAGCGTGCCCGCCTGGTGTTGCGCCACCCGCCGTTCCAGGTCGTCGGTGTGGCCGGTATAGAAGGTCCCATCGGCGCAGCGCAGGATGTACAGGAAGAACATGGGCCGGGGCTTGGCCCACTTCGCCGGTTCTCGACAAGCTCGAACCGAACGGCGGGGGGTGTTCCGCAACCCGTTCGGTTCGAGCTTGTCGAGAACGTCGCGCTATCCGCCCGTGCCGGCGCCCGCCACGCTGCCCGCGAAATCTTCGAAATCCTTGGCTTCGCGGAAGTCCTTATAGACGCTGGCGAAGCGTATGTAGGCGACCGGGTCGAGCCGTTGCAGCCCGTCCATGACGAGTTCGCCTATGCTGGTCGCGATCACCTCGCCGTCGCCCGCCACCTCCAGCTGGCGCTGGATCGCGGACACCAGCCGCTCGATCTGCTCCGCCGAGACCGGACGCTTGCGCGCGGCGATCGCGACCGAGCGTTCCAGCTTGGCGCGGTCGAACGCCTCGCGCTTGCCGTCCTTCTTCAGCACCCACAGCTCGCGCAGCTGCACCCGCTCGAACGTCGAGAAGCGGGCGCCGCAGCCCTCGCACTGGCGGCGGCGGCGGATGGCGGCGCCGTCCTCGGTCGGGCGGCTGTCCTTCACCTGGCTGTCGACGTGAAGGCAGAAGGGGCAGCGCACCTACCAGCCGGGATAGATCGGGAAGCGCGCGGTCATTTCCTCCACGCGCGCGCGGACGTGCGCCTCCGCCTGGCCGTCACCCGCCTCGCCGTTGCGGCGCAGGCCCTCCACCACTTCGGCGATCAGGCCGCCGATCGCCGTGAACTCCGCCTCGCCGAAGCCGCGCGTCGTGCCCGCGGGCGTGCCCAGGCGGATGCCGGAGGTGATGAACGGCTTGGCCGGGTCGAAGGGGATCGCGTTCTTGTTGCAGGTGATGAAGGCGCGGTCGAGCGCGCGCTCGGCATCGCGGCCGGTCGCCTGCTTGGGGCGGAGGTCGACCAGCATCAAGTGGTTGTCCGTGCCGCCAGAGACGATGTCGAGCCCCGCCGCCTCGACCGCGCTGGCCAGCGCGCGGGCATTGTTCACGACGGCGCGGGCATAGGCGCGGAACTCGGGGCGGAGCGCCTCGCCAAATGCCACCGCCTTGGCCGCGACCGCATGCATCAAGGGACCACCCTGCAGGCCGGGGAAGACCGCCATGTTGAACGGCTTGGTCAAGGCCTCGTCATTCCACAGCATCATGCCGCCGCGGGGGCCGCGCAGCGACTTGTGCGTGGTGGTGGTGGTGACGTGCGCGTGCGGGATGGGGCTCGGATGCGCGCCGCCCGCGACGAGGCCCGCAAAATGCGACATGTCGACCAGGAGGTAGGCGCCGACCTCGTCCGCGATCGCGCGGAAGGCGGCGAAGTCCCACGAGCGGGAATAGGCGGTGCCGCCGGCGATGATCAGCTTGGGCCGGCTCTCGCGCGCGATGCGGGCCACCTCGTCCAGGTCCACGCGGCCGGTATCGCGATCGACGCCGTAGGGCACCGCGCGGAACCACTTGCCGCTCATGTTGACGGGCGAACCGTGCGTCAGGTGGCCGCCGGCGGCGAGGTCCAGCCCCATGAAGGCGTCGCCGGGCTGGAGCAGCGCGAAGAACACCGCCTGGTTCATCTGGCTGCCGCTGTTGGGCTGCACGTTGGCGAAGTTGCAGCCGAACAGCTGCTTCGCGCGCTCGATCGCCAGCGTCTCGGCGACGTCGGCATATTCGCAGCCGCCGTAATAACGCTTGCCGGGATAGCCCTCGGCGTACTTGTTGGTGAAGATCGAGCCCTGCGCTTCCAGCACCGCGCGGCTGACGATGTTCTCGCTGGCGATCAGCTCGATCTTGTCGCGCTGGCGGCCGAGCTCGCCGCGGATCGCATCCGCGATTTCGGGATCGCTGTCGACGAGCGCGTCGGTGAAGAAGCCGGCCGCACCGGGCCGGAGCTGGGGATCGGCTTCGCTCATGCGGGAACGGCCTCGGTCAATTTGGCGACGCGGGCGGCATGGCGGCCGCCGGCGAAGCCGGTGGAAAGGAACGCCTCGACGCAGGCGCGCGCCATGTCGGGCCCGACCAGCCGCGCGCCCATGGCGAGGACGTTGGCGTCGTTATGCTCGCGCGCGAGGGCGGCGGAGACGGGCTCGCTCACCAGCGCGCAGCGGCAGGCGGGATTGCGGTTGACCGCGATCGAAATGCCGATGCCCGATCCGCACAGCGCGACGCCGAACTCCGCCTCGCCCGCGGCGACAACCGTGGCGAGCCGGTAGCCGTAGTCGGGATAGTCGACCCGATCGGCCGTGGCGGGGCCGAGATCGGCGACCGCATGGCCCGCGTCGCGCAGCCAGCCGACGAGGTCGGCCTTGAGCGCCACGGCGGCATGATCGGAGGCGATGGCGATGCGGGCCACGCAGGGGTCCTTGGTTGATCGGAAGGCCGGCCATCTACAGAAAAGTGGGCCCGCGCGCTACCCTTGCGCGACTTGGAGCATGCGGCATGCTAGCGGCCCGCCATGGACGTGCTGCTTTGACCATTTCCGCGACCAGGGCGCCCGCACCGCCGACGGCGGCACGCATGTTGGGCTATGCCGGGCTGATCCCCAATCTGGTGGCGCTGGGCTGGCAGCTGACCGCCCTGGGCCGGCCGGGCGGCGAGATCGTGGTGACGGGCCTGGGCCTGGCGGCGCAGGTCTATGCCGCGGTGATCCTGAGCTTCCTGGGCGGGGCGTGGTGGGGGCTGGCGGCGGCGAAGGCCGCGCCCGATCGGCTTTGGAGCTGGCTCGCCATGGCGGTCGTGCCGTCGCTGGTCGCGGCCGCGGCGCCGCTCACCGGCCTGATCGCGCCCAGCCCGCGCGGCATGGCGCTGCTGCTGGCGATCGGGCTGGTGGTGTCGCTCGCCGGCGACCGGCGACTGGCGCGCGCGGGCCTCGCGCCGGACTGGTGGATGCGGCTGCGCGTGCCGCTGTCGGTGGGGCTTGCGGCCGAGACGCTGGCGGCGGGGCTGCTGGCCTAGGCTGAACCTGCCCCTTTTCCCCGTTCGGTTCGAGCTTGTCGAGAACGAGGCCGGGCGGGTCGATCTTGGCCGGTTCTCGACAAGCTCGAACCGAACGGAAGACTAGGCGGCCAGAGCCACCTTCATCTCCATGCGGTCCCAGATCTCGACCAGCGCATCCACGAGTTCGCGCATCATCGCGGGCGTGTGACTGGGGCCGGGGGTGAAGCGCAGCCGCTCGGTGCCGCGCGGCACGGTGGGGTAGTTGATCGGCTGCACGTAGACGCCATACTCGGCGAGCAGGATATCGCTCGCGCGCTTGGCCTTGACGGGGTCGCCCACCATCAGCGGCACGATGTGGGTGGTGGACGGCATCACCGGCAGGCCGGCGTCGGCCATCATCGCCTTCAAGGTCGCCGCTGCCGCCTGCTGCCCGTCACGCTCAGCGGACGAGGCCTTGAGGTGGCGCACGCTTTCCAGCGCGCCCGCGACCAGCACGGGCGACAGGCTGGTCGTGAAGATGAAACCCGGCGCGTAGGAGCGGATCACGTCGATGATCATGCGGTCGGCGGCGATGTAGCCGCCCATCACGCCGAACGCCTTGCCGAGCGTACCCTCGATCACCGTCAGCCGGTGCGCGGCCTCGTCCCGATCGGAGATGCCACCGCCGCGGGGCCCGTACATGCCGACCGCGTGCACCTCGTCGAGGTAGGTGAGCGCGTTATACTTGTCGGCGAGATCGCAGATGGCGTGGATCGGCGACACGTCGCCATCCATGGAATAGACGCTCTCGAATGCGATCAGCTTGGGCAAAGCGGGGTCGGTCTCCGCCAGCAGCTCTTCCAGATGCTCGAGGTCGTTGTGGCGGAACACGCGCTTGTCGCAGCCCGAATTGCGGATGCCCGCGATCATGGACGCGTGGTTGAGCTCGTCCGAGAAGATGACGCAGCCGGGCAGCACCTTGGCCAGCGTGGACAAGGTCGCCTCGTTGGAGACGTAGCCGGAGGTGAAGAGCAGCGCGCCTTCCTTGCCGTGCAGGTCCGCCAGCTCGCCTTCCAGGTCGACATGATAGTGCGTGTTGCCGCCGATGTTGCGCGTGCCGCCCGAACCCGCGCCGACGTCGTGCAGCGCTTCCTCCATGGCGGCGATCACCTTC
>Ga0325400_1000235_pt1 | contig 37794 bp, 31 predicted proteins | sample PopdelMetagenome_2_FD_205662 | JGI IMG/M metagenome (GOLD analysis project Ga0325400, IMG submission 205662) | Populus deltoides microbial communities from Bellville, Georgia, United States - Xylem-PdKOR-R1 | ecosystem: Host-associated > Plants > Phyllosphere > Stem > Wood/Secondary xylem...
GTGGCGAAGCTGGACCTACGGCGCGCGCCAGCCGATGCGACGCGCTATCCTGCCGCTTCGACCCGGTAGTGTATCGGCTTGAAGGTGCCGCCGTTGCTGTCGGGCGCGGAGCAGGCGGTGAGGCCGATCACGAGGTCCATGCGCGCGCGAAAGGCGATATGGTCGCCCGCGCGGCTGATCGGCGGCAGGACGCGGAGCTTCCCCGTCTCGCCATCGACCGGCACGTTCATGAAGCAGTTGAACGCGGTCGGGATGCGATCGGGGAGGATGCCATAGGGCTCGAGCGCGGCGGCGAGGTTGCCGAAGCAGCCGCGATGGGGCGTCAGCGTTGGGTAGAAGTGGTGAAAGGTGTCGAGCGAGCACGGCGTCAGGAGGAAGTCGTGTCGGCCGACGGTATCGTCCTCGATCTCCAGCATCACGCGGCTGCGGTTCGAATAGAGCTTGTGCCCGGTGGTCAGGTAGATCGTCTCGGCATAGTCGAGCGTGCGGCCCGACGAGATCACCTCATCGAGGTCGGCGGCGTTGAAGGCGAGGAGGTCGGCGACCTGTTCGCCGCGCGGATCGATCACGACCAGCCGGTCGCCGGCGGAGAGGCGGAAGGCGGTGCCGGAGCGCTCGGGGATATCGATCGTGTCAGCCGTCATTCGCGGCGTCGCCCTTGTAGTGGAAGGGGCACTGCCACGCGCCATCGACCGCGCGGCCGCTGTACTGGCGGGCCTCGCTCGATTCGCCGTGGCGGGCGAGCATCGGGTTGCGCGAGCCCGCCAGCGCCTCGTCGCGGACCATGATCTTCTCGCGCATCCCTTCGTACTTGCCCTGGGCGCGGAGAATCTCGAACTGGTCGTGGAGGTTGAAGACCATGGTCGGATAGGCGAAGCGGCGCGCGGGGCGGCTCGATTGCGGGTGGAGCCCGACGACGAAGAACGCCTCCCCGCCGAAGCTCAGCGAGAAATGCGGGCTGTCGGGATCGGGGCTGACGCCGGCGTCATAGGGCTGGCCGCGCCACACGTCCTTGTCGGACAAGGACTGGACCCGCTTCCACAGGTGCTGTTCGAAGGTCGCCTCGTCGAGGGCATCCGGTCCTTCGAACACGACCGCGAGGCTGCGGAACAGCTTGGGGTCCGCGCGATAGGCGTGGGCGAAGTGAAGCAGGCGTTCATGGATGCGGACATCGTCCCAGGACGAGGTGATCGCGCGGCAGGCGAGCACTTCCAGCGTTCCCTTGGCGAGGGCGGCCTTCGCGCCGACGCAGGGGAACGCGACCTCCGCGACGTGCGCGTGGAGCTCCGCCTGGAGCTCGGGATGAGTGGGCGGCTGCCAGGCGAACAGCGGTTTCGTGTCGATCATCGGACGGGTGAGACGCGCGGGGGCGGAGTCGCGTTCCCCCGTCGCGGCGCGGAATGAGGGTTAAGATAACCGCGGTTACGTCCAGTAGAGGATGCGCGCGGCGGGCAGGTGACGATCGACTGCCGCCTCGAAGAAGGCGCGGGCGGTGCGCATCGTGTCGGCGTCGTAGACCTGCTTGATCCCGCCGAACTTGGTGCGCTTGGCGGTGCGGTTCGCCGCGGTCATGTCGAGCGCAGAGCCGGGGTACCAGCTGTCGAGCACGGCCTTGGACCCCTCGGTGTAGCGGTGGGTGATGAGTTCGACGGTCAGGTCGGGATCGGGTGCGCCCCCGAGGGCGGCGGCCACCTGCGCGAACAGCTCGTCATACGCTTGCTCCCACCCGGGGGCGATGATGATCGGGGCGACGGTGAGCCCGACGAGGTAGCCCGCGTCCGCCATCCGCCGCATCGCGACGAGGCGGTCGGCGACGGGGGCGGTGCCGCCTTCGAACCGGGCATAGGCGGCCGGGTTGAGCGAGACGCGGATGCGGGTGCGACGCTGATGGTCGATGCCAAGCAGGGGATCGACGCTCGCGAACTTGGTGGTGAAGCGCAGCTGCGCGTCGGCGTCCCACCCGCCGAAATGCGCGACAATGGCGGCGAGCGAGCCGGTGAGATGTTCGATCCCGAGCGGGTCGGTGTAGCAGGAGGCCTCGAACGTCGTGCCTTCGCCCGCGCGGTGGCGGCTGCGCGAGGTGACGGTGCCGCGGCCGAGATGGTCGGCGAGCTGGCCGAGGATCTCGGGCAGGTTGGCATAGGCGCGGGTGATCGGCGGGCCGGTGAGCGAGCCGGCGAGGTAGCAATAACTGCAATGCGCGGGGCACCCCTCCGCCAGGTCGACGCGCCAGTCGGCCGAAGGGGCGATCGGCTGGAGCCGCCGCTTCGACGGGGGTGCGACGACCACCGCCAGCGTGCGCTTGGCGGCGGCATAGGCGGCGCGGGGATCGTCGGGCAGGCCGAGCTGGAGCCGATCGCCGGGCAGCTCCGTGACGGGGATGCCTTGCGTGGCGGCGCGCTCGGCAATCGCGCGGCCATGGTCCCAGCCCATTGCGGAGCGAGTGATGAGCAGGCGGGCGGGGCTCCAGGGGCGGCGTGCGGTCACGGCGGTGGGTAACGCACGAAGCGCGGGCATGGCACCCATCCGGAGAAGCGCCATGCCCGCGCGGGCACCGGGCGGGCGGGACAGGGAAGCCCGCGACACGCCCGGGGAACGGGCCTGGGGGAACAGGCCCGGACGGGTGGTAGCGGGAGGTCAGGCGTGGGTCGTCAGGTGCACGCCGGGGGCGACCGCGGCGGCGTGGACCAGCCCGGCGGCGCGATCCATTCCCTTCGGCGGGGCGAGCAGCGCGGCGGTGACGAGAAAGGCGGCGAGCATCGGCGAAACGAAGGGTTGGCGGCGCATGGTTTCGGGTCCTGTGTGAGGGCAGCGGGGGCTGCCGCGTTGTTCGATGCGAGCGCCATGGCGGCGCGGCGCGCTGGGGTCAGCCGGGGTGCGACCGGGCGACGGGCGGGCGACGAACGCGGGGCGGAGAGCAAGCTCCCTTCGCCCCGCGTTCGTCGGAACCCGTCGAGCTTGGTCGAAGAAGGACAGCCCTTCGACAGGCTCAGGGCGAACGGAAGGGGCAACACGCGGCGTTCGTTACGTGGGCGACCAACGGTTCACCCGATTTCGGGTGGGATCGCGGCTCCTTAGCGGGGGCGGGTGGTTGGGGGTGGCAAGCAACAGGAGACGCCCCATGTTCATGCGAGTCGATCAGCTCCAGGCCAATCTGCCCGATCCCGCTCGGCAGGATCCCAACGCCGCCGCCGCGCTGCGCGAGCTGCTGGGGGGCAAGTATGGCGAGATGTCGACGCTGGGGAACTATATGTTCCAGAGCTTCAACTTCAAGTCGAAGAGCAAGCTGCGTCCCTTCTACAGCCTGGTGGCGTCGATCACTGCGGAGGAACTGGGGCATGTCGAGCTGGTGTCGGCGGGGGTCAACATGCTCGCCAACGGGCCGGACGGCGACGACACCGGCGATGGCGGCGACGTGTCGATGACCCCGTTCGAGAGCATGGCGGAGATCCGCGATGCCGCGAGCTTCCTGTCCAACGGGGGCGGAGTGACGCCGGCGGATTCGAACGGGCTGTCGTGGAACAAGGATTTCATCACCACGACGGGTAATGTCGTCACCGACCTGCTCCACAACTTCCACCTGGAATGTGGCGCGCGGCTGCACAAGCTGCGGGTGTACGAGACGCTGAGCGATCCGACCGGGCGGGAAGTGTGCGGATACCTGTTGGTGCGCGGGTCGGTGCACGCCCATGCCTATGCGCTGGCGTTGCAGAAGATCACGGGGGTGGACATCAAGAAGATGCTGCCGACGCCCAACATCGACCTGTCGAAGATTCCCGAAAGCCAGAAGTATCTGGACGAGGGGTCGCACCGGCGGCTGTATACGTGGAGCCCCGACGACTACAAGGAGATCGCGGGCATCTGGTCCAACGACGAGGTGGCGCTGCCGGGCGACCCGCCGGGGGCGCTGGAGGTGGTCGACGGCATCCCGGACGGGGGCAAGATCGCGCAGCTGGCGGGCGTGCCGTGCGCGTTCACGCCCGACTATGCGCCCGAGGAGATGTTCGAGATCGCGAACAAGCTGTACCAGAAGTCGCGGTAGTCATCGCATCCTCCCCCGCCAGGGGGAGGGAACCACGAAGTGGTGGAGGGGGGGCGGACTCCCGAACGTCGGTTCGGGTATCCGCCCCCTCCGTCGCCTCGGCGCCACCTCCCCCTGGCGGGGGAGGATTGGGGCGTTAATCCCCCAGCCTCTCGCGCACGTCGCCCCAGAACTGGGGGCCGACGCGGACGGAGGCACCGGAGCCCAGCACCAGGACCATGTGGCGGCCGACCGCGCTGATCCGCTTGACCGCGGAAGGGGCAACAAAGGCGGAGCGGTGGACGCGCATTAGGCGGGTTGGGTTCAGCCCCTGTTCGAGCGCCGACATGGTGACGCGGATCATGTGGCTGCGCTCGGCGGTGTGGAGCAGGGCGTAGTCCTTGGCCGCCTCGATCCATTCGACCTGCTCGACCCCGACCCGGATCTGCCCGCCCGAGACGGGGACCCAGAACTCGTCCAGCGCGCCGGCGGGCGAGGCGGTGGGGGGCAGCGCGGCGGGAGCGACCGGCTCGGGCTGGGGCGCGCCCTCGGCGATGCGGCGCAGGACCGAGCGGATGCGCGCGATCAGCTCGCGCGGCTCGAACGGCTTCATGAGATAGTCGTCGGCGCCGAGCTCCAGTCCCAGCACCCGGTCGATCACGTCGCGGCGCGCGGTGAGCATGACGATGCCGATGCGGTGGCCGGCATTGCGGAGGCGGCGGGCGATCTGGAACCCGTCCTCCTCGGGCATCGACACGTCGAGCACGACGAGGTCGACGGCGCGGTCCCGCATGATCCGGTCGAGATCGGCCCCGCCGCTCGCCTCCGATGCGTCGAGGCCCTGTTCGCGCAGATATGCGGCAACCGGCTCGCGCAGGTCCTCCTCGTCGTCGACGACCACGATGTGCGGGGCGGTGGCGGTCATGGCGCGGGCCTTTCGGAAGGGGCGGCGGGGGGCAGGTCGAGCTGGGCGACGAAGCGGCGCACCGCCTCGGGCGTGAAGGGCTTTTCGAGCACCGGGCGGCGCGCCTCGTCGAGGAAGCGGGCCGCGCCCGAGCCCAGCGTGTCGCCGGTGGCGAAGCCGGTGCGCGCGATGAGGTCGGGCCGCTTCTGCGATAGCCAGGCGTGGAGCTGGGGGCCGTCAACCCCGGGCATGCGGATGTCGCTGACGATCAGGTCGTAGTGTCCAAGCGCGAGGCGCTGCTTGGCCTCCGCGCCGCTGGTGGCGATGTCGCAGCCGAACCCTTCGAGCGAGAGGAAGTCGGTCAGCGCCTCCGCGATCTCCTCCTCGTCGTCGATCACCAGGGCGCGGCGGGTGCCGGCGGGGGCGGGCTTCGCAAGGTCCGTGCCGTGCCGGGCGACCGGCCCGGCCGGGTCGAGCGGCAAGGTGAGGCGGAAATGTGCGCCGCCCCGCTTGCCGGCGCGCGGGGGCACGAGTTCGAGCCGGCCGCCATGCGCCTCCGCCAGCCCCAGGCTGAACGACAGGCCCATGCCGGTGCCCTCGCCCTGCGGCTTGGTGGTGTAGAAGGGTTCGAAGATGCGCCGCGCCGCCTCACGCGGCACGCCGGGGCCGGTGTCGCATACCTCCAGGGTCACCGTGCCCGCCTCCAGCCCCATCGCGGTGCGGACGGTGAGGCCGCGATGCGCGGGGTCGGTGCCGGTCATCGCCTGCTGCGCGTTGACGATGAGGTTGACGATGATCTGGTGGAGCTGGTCCGCATCCGCCGAGAGCAGCGGCAGCACCGGCGACAGGTCGCGGACCACCGCGATTCGGTCCTGGCGCAGGCCGTAGTCGGTGAGGTCGAGTGCGGCGGTCGCGACCGCGTTGATGTCCACCGGCTTCCTCTCCGGGCGCTTCTGGCGCGCCATCGCGAGGAAGGTCTGGACGATGCGGGCGCAGCGGTCGGCGGCGCGGCGGACCTTCTGCGCGCGCTCGGCGATCTCGGTGCCGCGCGCCTGGCGCTCCATCATCACCGACTGGGCGACAACGATCGACAGGGGGTTGTTGAGTTCGTGGCTGACCCCGGCGAGTAGCGATCCCAGCGCGGACAGCTTCTCGGTCTGGAACAGCGCCTCGCGGCTGCGGGCGAGCGCGTCCTCGGCCTGCTTGCGCTCGGTCAGGTCGATGGTCAGCCCGGCGGTGCGGGCGCGGCCCTTGCCCTTGATGGGGAACACGATCGCGAGCAGCGAGCGCCAACGGTCGTGGCGGGGGCCGGTGATCTCGGCGGAGGCGAGCTCGCCGGCGCGGGCGCTGTCCTCGATCGCCTCCAGCTGGCGGGCCACCTCGGGCGGGAGCAGCTCGGCGGGGCGGCGGCCGAGCATCGCGTCGGCGCTCTGCCCCATCGCCTGGGCGAGTTCGGGGTTGAGGCGGATGAAGCGGCCGTCCTCGTCCTTGATGTGCATGCCGAGCGGGGCGTTTTCCATGAACGCGGCGAGCAGCGCCTCGCTTTCGGCGAGCCGTTCCTCCGACCGGGCGCGCTGAAGCAGGTCGTGGGTGCGGTCGGCGATCTCGCAGACGAGGCGGACCTCGGTCGGGGACCAGGCGCGGGGCGTGTTGTGGTGGATCGAGATGACGCCCGCGAGCCGTCCCTCGGTGAGCAGCGGCACGGTGATCGAGGCGCGGATGCCGATGCTGTCGTAGAAGGCGGCGACCTCCGGCGCGATCAGCGCGCTGGCGTGGAGGTCGTCGGCGACGAGGATTGGCGTCGCGATACCAGTCGATCAGCGGGCGGCCGAGGATCTCGACCGGCATTCGCTGGCCGATGATCTCGACCACCCCCTGCTGCCATTCGTAGAGGACGTGGAGGTGCTCGGCATCGCCCTCGCCCTCGAACTCGCCATAGCCGACGCGGCTGGTGCGGAGAAACTCGCCCAGCATGGCGAGCGTGGTTTCCACCATCGCCTGCGGTCCGCTGCCGCGGCGGAGGCGGTCACTCCATTCGATCAGCATCGCCTGGCCGCGCTCGCGCTCCTGCAGCGCCTCTTCGGCGCGGGCGCGTTCGAGCACCGCCCAGGTGCGGTCGGCGACGTCGCGGGCGAGCTGGATCTCGGCGGGGGTCCAGCGGCGAGGGCTCGTCTGCTGGATCGATAGCGTCGCCTGGAGCCGGCCGCCGCGGACCAGCGGGATGTTGAGCAGCGCCTGCAGCCCGATGGCGTCGTAGATCGGCCGGTGCTCGGCATCGAACAGCGGGCTGGTGGCGATGTCGTCCGCCACCACCGGCTCGCCCGACTGGTGCGCGGCGTGCATCGGCTCGCCCAGCGCGGCAAAGGCGAAATGCGCGCCGGCGACGCTGCCGGTGCCGTCCGCGCGCCATTCGTGCAGCACGTCGAAGCCGAGCCCGGCCGCGTCGGTTTCGCCATAGTTGAGTCGCGACGCGCCCAGCTCGCGCCCCAGCTGTTCCAGCGTGATCGCGAGGATCGCGCGCGGGCTCGCCTCGTCGCGGACCCGGTCGCTCCAGTCGAGCAGGAACGCCTGGCTGCGCTCGCGTTCGAGTAGCGCCGCCTCGGCGCGGGCGCGGCTCAGCGTCGCCCAGGCGCGCTCGGCGACCTCCTCGCACAGCGCGATCTCCGCCGCGGTCCAGGCGCGCGGCCCCCCATGCATCGCCGACAGCACCGCAACCAGCTGCCCGTCCTGCAGCACCGGCACGTCGAGCGCGGCGACGATGCCGTATTCGATTGCGCTGGCGCGGATTGCGGGGCCCGAGACGGCACTCTGGGCGGCGTCGGCGGCGTGCATATCCGCCACCGCGACGCTGCGCCCGGCTTGCAGGGCGGCGAGCAGCGGGGCGTAGTCGGGCCAGCCATAGTCGAGCCGGTCGTCGGGCCCGCTCACCCGTTCGCCATCGCGGACGCGGAACAGCCGCGCCTCGTTGCCGGGGGGCAGCAGCGTGCCGAACGCGACCTGGTTGATGCCGAGCGCGTCGGCCAGCATCTCGGCCAAGATGACGAGGATGTCCTCGGGCGCGGCGGCCTCGCGTGCGGCATCGCCGAACGCGCGCAGGAACTGCTGGCGGCGGTCCAGCGCGTGCTGTTCGGTGAGGTCGTGCATGGTGCCGCACCAGCGCACCACCCGGCCGGCATCGTCGCGGATCGGCTCCGCCCGGCACAGGAACGGGCGATACGGCCCCGCCGCGCTGCGCAGCCTGAGCGTCACCTCGACCGGCTCTCCGGTCCTGAGCGCGTGCGCCCAGGCGGCCTCGGTGTCGGCCTGTTCGTCGGGATGGACGATCTCCGCGATGTCGCCGTCAAGCCCGCCGGTGCCGGCGAAGAAGCGGCGGTGGCGCTCGTTGGTCCACAGGATGCGGCCCTCGGCGTCGGCGATCCAGCAATGGCCGGGCATGGTTTCGGCCAGCGTGCGGAACTGCCGCTCGCTTTCGGCGAGCCGCTGGGTGATGCGCAGGTGCTCCAGCGCGGCGGCGGTGCGCGCGCCGACCTCCGTCGCCAGCGCCACCTCCGCCGCCGTCCAGGCGCGGGGCGTGCGGTGGTTGACCCCGAACAGCGCCACCAGCCGGCCGTCGCGGACCACCGGCACGCAGATGAACGCCGCGATCCGCAGCCGCGCCATGTCCGCCACCTGCTCGGGCGTCGCCGGGATCGTGGCGGCATCGTCGCAGACCAGGGTGCGGCCGGCCTGATACGCCTGCGTCATCGGGGTGTCGCGCTTGAACGGCCATTCGCCGACCTGGGAGGGGACGCCGTCCGCCCAGTCGAGCCGCACGGTGCAGCGTTCGGCCTCCAGGTCGATCTCGGCAAAGGCGACGTGGCTGACGCGCAAGTGCCGGCCGAGCGTGTCGGCGGTAAGCTGAAGGATCGCCTCGGCGTCGCGTTCGCCGAGCAGCCGGGCGGACAGCCACAGCATCATCGCAGCCCCATCGGGGATCCCCGATGGCGGCGGTCCGTCCGGCGGGGGCGCGGCATCGGTGATCGGGGCATCCATCCCGCGAGTGGTACACGCGCGATGGCCGCGGCGCACGGGGCGGGCGCGAGCGCCCGTCGCCTTTTCGTCGCACGTCGCGCGACGGCAAACGGGGGCAGTCGGGCCCGAAGGCGGGCTGCGACCGAAAAGCGACGGGGGCGGGGCGGACGGGCGGGCCGCCCTCTTGGGGACCGGGGCGTGGTGGTGTTAGCAGGTCGTCCATGATCCCCGACGCCCCCTCCATCGTCCCGGTTGGCGAGGCGCCGGTAGTGGCGGCGGCGCTGGCCGAGGAGCGCGACGAGGATCGGTTCCGGCTGCTGGGCGAGGCGATGCCGGGCATCTGCTGGCTCGCGGACGCCGCCGGGCGTCCTTACTGGATCAATCGCGCGGGGCAGCAGCATTATGGCGAGGGGTTGCTGGATGACGGCTCGCCGGCCGATCTGGTCCACCCCGACGATCTGGCCCGCATTGCCGCCGAATGGGAGCGGGCGCGGGGCCGGGGTGAGCCGGGCGAGGCCAGCGTGCGGACCCGTGGGGTGGACGGGGTATACCGCCCGTTCCTGACCCGGATCGCGCCGGTGCGCGACGGGCGCGGCACGCTGGTCCGCTGGTGCGGGGTGCAGGTGGACCTGACCGAGCGTCACGCACACGACCGGCGGCAGGCGTTCCTGCGCGCGTTCCACGATGCCGCCCGCGACCTGACCGAGCCGGCGGCGATCATGGCGGCGCTGGCGACGATGCTGTTCGACCAGCTGAGCGTCAACCGTATGGTCCATGCCGAGGCGCTTGGCGGGGACGAGCGGCGCTTCGGCATTTTTCGCGCACGGGCGGACGGGACATCGGCGGTCGGCGCGGTGACGCTGGGGCCGGCGTTCGACGCGTTGATCGCCGCCGCGCGCGCGGGCCGGACGCTGGTGGTGACCGATGAGGATCGCGCGCCCTCCGCCTTGTCGAAGGCGCTGGCGGCGCAGGGCGCGCCGGTCGACGTGCGCGCCGGCATCCATGTGCCGATCGTGCGCGACGGGCGGGTCGCGGGCTGTCTGTCGGTGCTGTCCGAGCGGGCGCGGCGCTGGACCGCGGACGAGGTGGAGCTGTGCGAGGAACTGGCCGAGCGGGCGTGGACGGCGACCGAGCGGGTCCGCGCCGAGGGGCGGCTGAAGGAGCGCGAACGGCACCAGCGCTTCCTGATCGACTGGGGCGATTCGCTGCGCCGGACGAGCGATCCCGACGAGATCATGCAGGGGACGCTGGAGCGGCTGGGCCAGCATCTGGCGGTGACGCGCACCACCTATTCGGAAGCCGACGACGAGCGCCGGGTTTTCACCACCTGCTGGGACTGGTGCGACGGGTGCCCGAGCCTGGTCGGGACCAGGGTGGCGATGGCGGCGATCGCGCCCGAGATCGAGCGCGAATGGCTGGCGGGCCATCTGGTCCGGTACGACGACGTCGGCACCGACCCGCGCGTCGTCGCCGCCGACCGCGCGGTCTATGCCGAGCGCCATATCGCGGCGTTCGTCAGCATCCCGCTGATCCGCGATCGCCGGGTCCGGTCGATCCTGTCGGTGCAGAGCCGAAGCCCACGCGCGTGGCTGCCGTCCGAGCTGGACCTGATCCGCGACATGGGCGAGCGGACCTGGGTGGCGCTGGAACGCGCGCGAGCGCAGGCGGAGCTGAAGGAGCGCGAGCGGACGCAGGCGTTCATGATCGCCTGGGGCGACCGGGTGCGTGCCGAGACGCGGGCCGACGTGATCCTGGACGCGACGCTGGAGCGGCTGGGCGAGCACCTGGGCGCCAACCGCGCAGTGTGGTCGCAGCTGGCGATCGACGGGGGCCACTACACCGTGTGCAACGAGTGGCGGCGCGGGGTGGGCGAGACGCTGGGGCTGTCGTGGCCGGCGAGCAACCTGTCGGACGTGGTGCGCGAAACGTACCTGGCGGGCGAGCCGCTGGTCAGCGACGACCTGCGTAGCGACCACCGGTTCTCGGGCCGGGCGCGGGATGCGTTCCTGAAGCATGAGGTGGTGTCGCGGATCGGGGTGCCGCTGGCGCGCAGGGGCGTGGTGCAGGCGATCCTGGCCGTCGATTGCCGCGAGCCGCGCCGGTGGACGCGCGCGGAGGTGCAGCTGCTGCGCGAGATCGCCGACCGGGTCTGGGCGCTGCTCCAGCGGGCGCGGTCGGAGGAGCGGCTGGCGGAAAGCGAGGCGCTGCTCGCCGCGTTCATGGAGCATGCGCCGCTGGGCATGAGCCTGAAGGACGCGGATGGGCGATACCTGCGCCTCAACCCGGAGCTGTCGCGCCAGATCGGCGTGCCGGCGGGGGCGGCGGTGGGACGGCTGCCCGAGGACATCCTGTCGGCGGGGTCGGCGCATCGGATGGCCAAGCTGGGGGCGAGCGCGCGGGGCGGCACGGTGGCGAGCGTCGAGTTCGAGTTCCCCGACCGCGCCGACTATGCCGCGCTGCTGGCAGTCGAGTTCCCGATCGGGGGCGGCGGCGCGGCGCGCACCGGCGGCTTCACGCTGGACCTGACCGCGCGGAAGGCGGCGGAGGCGGAACTCGCGCGCAGCCGCGAGGCGCTGTACCAGACCGAGAAGCTGTCGGCGCTGGGCAGCCTGCTGGCGGGGGTCAGCCACGAGCTGAACAACCCCTTGTCGATCGTGGTCGCGCAGGCGGTGATGCTGGAGCGGCACGGGCAAGGGACCGAGCTGGCCGAGCGCGCCTTCAAGATCCGCAAGGCGGCCGACCGGTGCGCGCGAATCGTCCAGACGTTTCTGGCCATGGCGCGGCAGAAGGAGCCCGAGCGGCAGGCGGTGGACCTGAACCACGTCGCCGCCGCCGCGCTGGAGCTGGCTGGATACGGCCTGCGCAGCGACGGGATCGCGGTGGTCGAGCGCTTTGCCCCCGACCTGCCGCCGATCGCCGCGGATGCCGATCAGTTGCACCAGATCATCGTCAACCTAGTCGTCAACGCGCATCACGCGATGACGGGGGAGGGGACGGGGATCGACGGCGCGCGGGTGCTGACGGTGACCACCGCGCGCGGACCCGAGCCGCACACGGTGGCGCTGGACGTGGCGGATACCGGGCCGGGCATCTCCGACGACATGGCGCGGCGCATCTTCGAGCCGTTCTTCACCACCAAGCCGCAGGGCGAGGGGACGGGGGTGGGGCTGTCGTTCAGCCTGGGGCTGGCGGAGGCGCATGGCGGGCGGCTGGCGCTGGTGCCTAGCGGCAGCGGCGCGTGCTTTCGCCTGACGCTGCCGATCGACGCCGAGGTGGCGCTGCCCCGCCTCGGGCCCGAGCCGGCCCCGCCCGCCCCAGCCGGCACGCGCCGCGCGCTGCTGGTCGACGACGAGGCGGAGATCGCAGAGGCGCTGGGCGATTTTCTGGGGCTGGAGGGGTATCGCGCGACTGTGGTGACGAGCGGGGCGGCGGCGTGCGAGGCGATGGGCGCGGAGGACTGGGACCTCGTCGTCAGCGACCTGAGGATGCCGGGGATGGACGGGCCGCAGCTGCACGGCTGGGTGCTGAGCCACCGGCCCGACCTGGCGGAGCGGATGGGGTTCGTGACGGGGGACACGCTGGGGCTGTCGGTGGCGCAGTTCCTGGAGGATACCCGCCGGCCGGTGCTGGAGAAGCCGTTCACGCCCGAGGCGGTGCAGCGCTTCCTGGGGCAGTTCGACACCGACCTGGATCAGCGGATCACCGGCTAGTCGGGCCGGGGCAATTCTGCGAACGGACGCGCCATGGTGCCGCGTTCCGTCCTGCCGCTTCTCATCGTCGCCGCGCCCGCCGGGGCACAGACCATCGAGGTGAAGCCGGGCGACATCGTCGTCACCGGGCGGGGGCTGGCGGATGCGCCCGGCGACCGCGCGTTCGACGTGGTCGAGATCGACCGCGCCCGGATCGAGGCCAACGGCGCCGACCGGCTGGAAAGCGTGCTCGCCGACGTCGCGGGGTTGCAGCAGTTCCGCCGGTCGGACTCGCGGTCGGCCAACCCGACCAGCCAGGGGATCACGCTGCGGGGGCTGGGCGGCAACGCGTCGAGCCGGGCGCTGCTGATCCTGGACGGGGTGCCGCAGACCGATCCGTTCGGCGGCTGGGTGGCGTTCCCGGCCTATGCCACCGACCGGCTGGGGCGCATCCGGGTGACGCGTGGCGGCGGCAGCGGGGTGCAGGGGCCGGGCGCGCTGGCGGGGACCGTCGAGCTGGAGAGCGCGGTGCCGGTGGCGGCGCTGTCCGGGCGGGTGGCGGGGGGCAGCCGCGATGCGGTGGATGCGCAAGGGACGGCGGCGCTGGTGCGGCCCGGCGGGTTCCTGACGCTGTCGGGCGGCTATGCGAGCGGCGACGGCTTCGTGCCGATCGTCGCGGGCAGCCGGGGGCCGGTGGACCGGCGCGCGCCGTATGAGCAGGGATCGGTCGCGGCGCGCGGCGTGGTGCGGATCGGCGCGGTAGAGGTCCAGACCGGCCTCCTCGCCTTTACCGACCGGCGCGAGCGGGGGACGCGGTTCACCGGCAACACCTCCGAGGGCGCGGACGCCAGCGTCCGGCTGGTCGGGCGGGGGCGGTGGGGGTGGTCGGCGCTGACCTATCTCCAGACGCGCGGGTTCCGGTCGAGCTTTGCCGGGATCGACGCCGCACGGAGCGTCGCGACGCGGACGCTGGACCAGTACAACACGCCAGCGACCGGCCTGGGCGCGCGGGTGGAGGTGGTGCCGCCGCTGGCCGAGGGGCTGGCGCTGAGGCTGGGGGGCGACTGGCGGGACGTGAGCGGGCGGACGCAAGAGCTGTTCACCTTCGTCGCAGGCGCGCCAACGCGGCGGCGGGTGGCGGGGGGGACCAACGTCACCGCCGGGCTGTTCGCGGACGGCAGCCTCGAGGCGGGGGCGCTGACCCTGACCGCAGGCGGGCGGGTGGACCGGTGGCGGATCGGCGACGGGATGCTGGTCGAGCGCCCGATCGCGGGCGGCGCGGCGCTGAACGACCTGCGCTTCGCCGACCGGACGGGCACGCAGGCGACCGGGCGTGCCGGCGTGGCGTGGCGCGCGATGGAGGGCGTGACGCTGCGCGCGGCGGGGTATCGCGGGTGGCGGTTGCCGACGCTCAACGAGTTGTACCGGCCGTTCCGGGCGGGGGCGGATGCGACCGCGGCGAATTCCGCGTTGCGGCCCGAGACGTTGTGGGGGGCGGAGGCGGGGGTGACGATCGCACCAAGCGATCGGGTCAGCCTGGCCGCGACCGCGTTCGACAACCGGCTGCACGACGCGATCGCCAACGTGTCCGCCGGGGCGGGGCCGGGGACGTTTCCGCTGGTCGGCTTCGTCGCGGCGGGCGGCGTGTATCGCGTGCGCCAGAACGTCGATCGGGTGCGGAGCCGCGGCGTCGAGCTGGACGCGGGCTGGCGGCTTGGCGCTGTCGCCTTGCGCGGGTCGTGGAGCCACGTCGATCCGCGGGTGCGTGCGGACGGCGCGGCGGCGGCGCTCGATGGTCTGCTCCCCGCGCAGACGCCGCGCGATCAGGTATCGGGCTCGATCGACTGGACGCCGAGGGCGGGCGCGCTCGCCTCGCTGACGTTGCGGCAGCTGAGCGGGCAGTGGGAGGACGACGCGAACACCCGCCGGCTGGCCCTCGCCACCACACTCGACGCCTATTTCGCGGTGCCCGTCACGGGGGCGCTGGCGGTCGAGCTGCGGGGTGAGAACCTGTTCGACGAGACGGTGGAGGCCGGGATCGGCGCAGGCGGCGTGGTGGAGCGCGCCACCCCCCGCGCGCTGTGGCTGGGCTTGCGCTATCGCCCGCGCTAGACCCGAGCAATGCAGGACAACCGATACAGCCTCAACCGCACGCTGGGACTTGCCATCGCGGCGATCGCGCTCGTCGCGGTGCTGGGGTCGGGCATCGTGCTCGCCACGCTGTCTCGGCTGCACGATGCGACCGACACCCGCTATCGGTCGGCGCAGGTGCTGCTGGCGACCGATAGCTTCCGCAACGCCATGCTGGACCAGGAAACGGGCGTACGCGGCTATCTGCTCACCGGCGACCCGGCGAGCCTGGCGCCGTATCGGCAGGGGCGCGCGGCGTTAAATGACGCGCTGGCGCGGCTGCACGCGCTGGTGGACGACCGGGCGGATGGTCGCGGCCAGCTTGCCGGGGCCGAGCAGGCAGCACGGCAATGGCAGCGCGAGGTGGGCGCGGTAATCGCGGGGGCGAGCGCCGATCCGTCGCGGCGCGAGCGGGCGCGGCTGGTCGAGGCGAGCGGCGCCGGCAAGCGGATGTTCGACACGTTCCGGGCGCGGCTGGACGCCATCGAGACGCGCGAGCGGCAGGTCCTCGCGTCGCGATCGGGCGTGGTGGCGCGGTCGCAGCAGCGCGCGGACTGGGCACTGTGGACGTCGGCGCTGCTGACGCTGGCGATCTGCATCGGGGCGGGGCTGACGATCAGCCGGATCGTCGCCCGGCCGCTCAGGCAGCTGGCCGAAACCGTGCGGCGGCTGGTGCAGCGCGACACCGCGGTGACCATCCCCAGCCTGAACCAGCGCAACGAGGTGGGGGCGATCGCGCGGGCGGTGGCGGTGTTCCGCGACAGCCTGATCGAGCTGGACCGTACCTCCGTGCTGCGGGTCACCGCCGATACCATGCCGGCGATGATCGGCTATCTGGGCGCGGACCGGCGCATCGGCTTCCTCAACGAGGAGTTCGGGCGGCGTTTCGACTTGGGCGCGGATGTCGGCGAGGTGGCCGGCCGGCCTGTCGACGAGGTGTTCGCGCGCGCAACCTTTCCGGGCGTCGCCGAGCTGCCCCGGGCGCTGGCGGGGGAGGAGGCGCGCTTCGCGTTCCAGCTGGCGGATGGCGAGGCTCCGCGCGACTATGAGGGTACGCTGCGCCCGCATCGCGCGCCGGACGGGCACCGGATATTGGGCGTGGTCGCCCTGTTTACCGACGTCACCGACCGCAAGGAGATCGACCGGCGGCTACGCCATCAGGCGCACGACCTGCAACGCTCCAACGAGGAGCTGGAACAGTTCGCCTATGTCGCCAGCCACGACCTCAAGGCGCCGTTGAGAGGGATCGAGAACCTTGCGAGCTGGATCGAGGAGGACCTGGGCGACAAGCTGGACGGCGACACCCGGACCAACATGGACCTGCTGCGCAGTCGCGTGCGGCGACTCGAGAGCCTCCTGTCCGACCTGCTCGCCTATTCGCGCGCGGGGCGCGGCGACAACGTGGTGCGCGAGGTCGGCACGGGCGCGCTGGTGGACGAGCTGGCGGTGCTGGTCGCGCCGCCCGAGGGGTTCCGGATCGAAGGCGACCCGTCGCTGCCGACGCTTCGTGCCGCGCAGGCCCCGCTGTCGCAGGTGCTCCAGAACCTGATCGGCAATGCGATCAAGCACCATCCCGATCCGGCGCACGGCCTGATCCGGGTCAGCGCGGAGCGGCGCGACGACCGCTATGCCTTTACGGTGAGCGACAACGGCGCCGGTATCCCCGAACAGTTCCGCGAGCGCGTGTTCGGGATGTTCCAGACGCTGCGCCCCCGCGACGAGGTGGAGGGTAGCGGAATGGGGCTTGCGATCGTAAGAAAGCTGGTGGAGCGGCAGGGGGGGGCGGTGTGGCTCGCAGGCGGCGACGCCGGCGGGCTCCACGTCCACTTTACCTGGCCGGTGGACCCGAAGGAGCGCGCATGACGGGAACGGTGAACATCCTGCTGGTCGAGGACGACGAGGTCGATGTCCAGGGCCTGAAGCGCGCGTTCTCCAAGAGCCGGATCGGAAACCCGATCACCGTCGCGCGCGACGGGATCGAGGCGCTGGAGATCCTGCGTGGGGAGAACGGGCGCACCGCCCTGCCCAAGCCGCACATGATCCTGCTCGACCTCAACATGCCGCGGATGAACGGGATCGAGTTCCTGGAGACGATCCGCGCCGACGAGGATCTCAAGGGTTCGGTGGTGTTCATGATAACGACGTCCAAGGCGGACGAGGACAAGGCGCGCGCCTATGGCCACAACGTCGCCGGGTACATCGTCAAGCAGGATCCGGCCGGTACCTTCATGGAGGCGGTCGGGCTGCTGGAGCATTATTGGAAGATCATCGAGCTGCCGGCCTGACATCCCTTGCCGACGCTGACCCGAATCCTGCTGATCGACGACGATGCGGTGGACCGGCAGGCGGTGCGCCGTGCGCTGAAGGCATCGGACCTCCGCTGGGAGTTGGCGGAGGCGGAGAGCGGGGCGGCCGGGCTCGCCGCGGCGCAGGCCGGTATGGGGGCGGGGGGGTTCGACTGCGTCCTGCTCGACTATCGCCTGCCCGACATGGACGCGTTCGAGGTGCTCGCAGCGCTGATCGCGCCGGAGGGCGGCGGCCATGCGGTGATGATGCTGACCGGCGAGCGCAACCCGGAAACGGCGGTGGAGCTGATGCGGGCGGGGGCGCTCGACCACCTCGCCAAGGACGAGATGACGCCCGAGCTGCTGGCGCGCGCGATCCGATACGCCAAGGCGCGACGCGGGTTCCTGGCCGAGCTGGAGGAGAAGTCGGCGGCGCTGGATGCGCTCAACCGGCAACAGGCGCTGCTGCTGTCGATCATCGGCCACGACCTGCGCAACCCGTTCCAGATCATGCTGGGCATGTCGGAGGTGTTGAGCGAGGCGGTGGCGCAGAAGGACCCGGCGCGGGTCGAGGCGCGGGCGCGCGGCATCCGCGATGCGGCCAAGCAGGCGCACCGGCTGATGGACGACCTGTTCACCTGGGCGAGCCTGCAGATGGACAGCGCGGAGGTGGCGACCGAGCGGGTCCGCCTCCAGCCACTGATCGAGAGCGCGGTCGAGGGGTGCGGCACCGCGGCGGGGCACAAGGGCGTGACGCTGGCGGTCGAGTGCGGTGAGGCGGCGGTCGAGACGCACGGCACGATGCTGGCGACGATCCTGCGCAACCTGACCGCCAACGCCGTCAAGTTCACGCCGGAGGGCGGGCGGGTGACGATCGCCGCGCGCCATGAGGATGACGGGCAGGTGGCGCTGAGCGTCGCGGACACCGGGGTCGGGATGACGGCGGAGACGATCGACCGGCTGTTCCGGCTGGAGCAGCGGGTCACCACCGCCGGCACCGCGGGCGAGAAGGGCAGCGGGCTGGGGCTGCTGCTGTGCCGAGACCTCGCCGCGCGGCTCGGCACTCGGCTGGTAGTGGAGAGCGCGGCGGGGGAGGGGACCCAATTCACCCTGCGGCTGGCGCGGGCGGGGTAGTTCTAAAGTTTAGCTAATTGCAGAGGCAAAATAACAGCGGATAGTTATGCCCCGGTGGAGGCTTTCTTGGACACAGCTTTTGCACGGGCTCTGGACGTACTGCCGAACAGGCCGCTGATAACCATCCCAATCAATCCGATCACGGATACAGCCGTGCTACCAGCAATAATGCTGAGGATTGTATTGGAAATTTCAAAGCTTGTAAGGTGCCTCCACCCGGCTAGGCCAAGAGCGATACCAACGACCGTGCAGTAAACCGCTACAAACCAGAATACCCGGTTTGAATACCCCTCGAGCATATCCGCGCGGACGTCATCTATGGTTTTTGTTGCCTTGAGAGCACTAAGTTCTGCCCGGGCGCTCTCTAACTCCGCTGCCAGCGAACTTGCCATTTCATAATAGAATTCCTCGTCGCTTGCCTCGGGTGTGTCCGGGACCAGCGGCGCTGTATCTATGAGCCCCGGATCACGCTGCGCTGGCTTGGGCACGGTCGGCCAAATCGTCGTAATGGCGCTGGATCAGGTCCTGCGGAATTGTGGCGCTGCGACGACCTTTTGCGTATGTCGCGAACCACGGAGTGCCTCTCTGATGCGTCATAGAAGAGAGTTGAGCACCCGAAAGCGAGCCGTAACGCCGCCAAACGTGCGAAATAACTGCCTTCTCCCGATCGGTGAGTGAGGCGCGATAGGGTGCGCTACTGGAACCACGAAAACCGAATGCGCGGACTGCCTCGCTGTCGGAATCGGAAATCGGCCGATCCAGCGGCTCTTTGCCGCGGAAGCGAGTATGGTCGTATAAATCACGATAGACGGGACCATAGTCCCACGCCTCAACCGGATCAGCCACTAGTTGCTCGCCATTGATCGCCCAATTCCAACCGTTTGCTAGGTAAACCAGCTTTTGAAGCTGCATTTGCGTAAGGTGCCCGACCGCGCCGGGCTGGTTCAGCAACTCGTTGGCGATTTCAAGCGAGCGGTAGGCCATCAAGAAGTCCTTTCCGCTGAAGCCCAGCGTTGATGTAGTCGCCATTTGAAACATTCGCAACGCGCGTATCGAATGCCAGATCATGCCGTGATCTAAGCACCCCTCACACGATCTCGAACAGGCCCGCCGCGCCCAAGCCGCCGGCGGTGCACATGCTGACCACCACCCAGCGGACGCCGCGCTTCCTGCCTTCGATCAGGGCGTGGCCGACGAGGCGGCTGCCGGTCATGCCGAAGGGGTGGCCGACCGCGATCGCGCCGCCGTTGACGTTGTAGCAGTCGGGGTCGATGCCGAGCGCGTCGCGGCAATACAAGCACTGGCTGGCGAACGCCTCGTTGAGTTCCCACAGGCCGATGTCGGCGACCGACAGCCCGGCGCGGTCGAGGAGCTTGGGGATCGCGTAGACGGGGCCGATGCCCATCTCGTCGGGGGCGCAGCCGGCGGACTGGAAGCCGCGGTAGATGCCCAGGATCGGCAGCCCTTCCGCTTCCGCGGTGGCGCGGTCCATCAGCAGCTGGGCCGATGCGCCGTCCGACAGCTGGCTGGCGTTGCCGGCGGTGACACTCGTGCCGGGGCCGGTGAACGCGCCGCCGGGCCAGACGGTCTTGAGGCCGGCGAGCGCTTCATAGGTGGTGCCGGGGCGAATGCCTTCGTCCTGGGTCACCGTGACGCGCTCGGTGCCGGTGCGGGCGCCGGCCTTGTCGAGCAGCGCCCGCTCGACGGTGATGGGCACGATCTCTTCGGCGAAGGCGCCCGAGGCGAGCCCGGCGGCGGCGCGGCGCTGGCTTTCGGCGGCGTAGCGGTCCTGCGCCTCGCGGGTGATGCCGTAGCGGTCGGCGACGATCTCCGCGGTTTCGATCATGGGAATGTAGGCGGCGGGCTCGCGCGCGGTGACGCTGTCGTTGACGAAGCGAGGGGCGTCGGGGGTCACCGTGTAGCTGATCTGCTCCATCCCGCCGGCGAGCGCGACGTCCGCCTCGTCGCAGATGATCGTGCGGGCGGCGAGCGCGACGGCGGTGAGGCCGGAGCCGCACTTGCGGTCGAGGGTGAAGGCGGGGACGCTCCGGGGCAGTCCGGCGGCGAACACGCCCATGCGGCCGGCATTGCCGCCCGTCGTGCCCCATTGGTTGCCGACGCCCCAGAACACCTCGTCGATCCGGGCGGGGTCGATGCGGGCGCGCTCGACCACCGCGTTCATCACGTGCGCGGCGAGGACGGGGGCCTCGGTGGCGTTGAACGCGCCGCGATAGGCCCTGCCGATGCCGGTGCGGGCGGTGGCGACGATGGCGGCTTCACGCATGGGTGCTTCCTGAGGTCACAAGTGGAGGAAGTGGAGGCGATAACGCCGTTTCGGGTGCCTGTGCGGGTCAGCTGATGCCCGGAACGACGAGGTGCAAGGGTGGGAGCGCGGCATGCCGACGGTTTGAGCATAAAGCGGGCGTGTAGGACAGGGGTCGCCCTCACCCTTCCGCGGCTGCGCCGCTCCCTCCCGCAGCAGGTCGGTCATGCCCCCGGCATGACCTGAACAGCGCGGGGCGCTGTTCACCTGCTGCGCCCAAAGGGAGAGGGATTTAAAGCCAGCCGCCGGTGAAGCCGGCGCGGGTGAGGCCGCGGCGGAGGGGCTCGTTGCGGCGCATCGTCGCCCAGATCAGGTCCTGCCGATGGTTGGCGATCATCGCGACGATCGGGCCCTGGTCGATGCCGAGATAGTCGGTGTCGAACCAGCCGAGGCCGGGGATGATGCGGCCCGTCGCCACCGGGATCGCGGGGTCGGCGAGAGTCGGGTTGAAGCTGTCGAGGAAGCCGTAGCGACCCCAGATGCCGGCGCCGTAGGTGCGCCGGATCGCGGCGATCGCGGGTTCGACGATCTCTGGCGCGAAGGCGATCGAGGCGGCGGCGGCGGTGGGGGCGAGGGTGCCGTCGTCGCGCTCGTCATGCTGGCCCATCGGCCCGCGCGCGGCATAGCCGTAGACGGTGCGCGAACGCCCGCCGATCGTGCGGGTGAAGTCGCCGGGGCCGTCGCAGGCGGTGAGCCCCCAGACGTCCGGGCCATAGCCGCGCCAGCCGCCCGGATTGCGGATCGCATAGGTGCGCTGGGCGAGCGTCGCGCGGCGGCTGTTCTCGAAATAGTCGAGCCCCGCCTCGCGCATCGCGGGGTCGCGGAGGCCCCGGAAGTCGACCCAGCAATGGCTGTACTGGTGGCCGAATTGGGGGGCGAAGGAGAGGAACCGGCCAGGGCCCTCGCCCCGCCATTGCGGGCCGTAGGTGGCGCACCAAGCGGCCCAAGCCTCCGGCCCGATCGCGTGGGTAGGGGAGCCGAGTGCCAGCAGGTACGTCAGCATCGCCTCGGTATAGCCGTACCAGCGCGCCTTGATGAACCCGGACTCGGGGTGCCAGCCCATCGACAGCCGGGGGTCGCCAGCCCCGAGCCGGTCCTGGAACCAGCGCCAGTCGACACGGGCGTAGAGCCGGTCGGAAAGGTCGCGGATGACGGTCTCGATCGGGTCGGCGCGGGTGAACCAGGAGCCCGCGAACAGGACGCCGCCCATCAGCAGCGTGGTGTCGACGCTGGACAGTTCGGTGGTGCGGTAGCGCAGGCCCTGCGCGTCGAGGAAGTGGTAGAAGAACCCCTTGTGCCCCGCGGTGCCGGTGGGGGCGTCGCCCTGCGGCAGGTTCCAGAGGAAGGCGAGCGTGGTGCGGGTGCGAGCCGCCGCCTGGGCGCGGGTGATCCAGCCGTTGGCGACTCCGACCGGGTACGCGGTGAGCGCGAAACCGATCGCGGCGATCGAGGAAAAGGAGGGGGTGGGCCAGCGGTCGGGGGCCAGCCCGGTGCGGGGGTCGGTGGTGTCCCAGAAGAAGCGGAAGGTGCGCTCGTGGAGGTCGGTGACGAGGTCCGGACGGGAGCGGGGCGCGGCCGCGGCGGCGCCGGTGGCGAGCCCGGCGGCAAGAAGGGAGCGGCGGTCGATCATGGGCTACCCCTGGCGACAGACGGTTGCGACACCTTGTGCTCCCGCGAAGGCGGGAGCCCAGACTGGGTCCCCGCCTTCGCGGGGACACAATGGGGGGTGGGGAGGAGCGTCGCTCTCCCCAACCTTCCCGATCAGAAGCGGAAGCCGACGCGGACTGGACGCGGCGGGGCAGGGTGAGGATGCGGCTGGCGTTTTCGGCGTTGGCCGGTTCCAGCACGTCGGGGGTGGGCGTCGCGCTGAGGTTGATGCCCTCGTCGAAGCCGGCATAGTTCTTGTTGTTGAATGCGTTGAGCACGTCCACCGCCAGCTCGAGCCCGTCGTTGCTGTTGAGGATGGTGAAGCGCTTGGCGAGGGTCAGGTTGACCTCGCAGAACGCGAACACGCCGCCGATGCAGGTCTTGTCGGGATAGGCGACGGTGAAGACGCGCTGCCCCGGCTCGGTCCCGGCGGTGGTGTCGACCACGTTGTACGCCTGGCCGCTGCCCAGCGTCGTCAGGGTCGAGAACTGGATGCCCCAGGGCAGGTCGACCAGCCCCGAGATCACCACCCGGTGCCGCTCGTCGCCGACATTGGGGCGGAAGCCGTAGGCATCGGGGGTCAGCTCGTCGAGGCTGAACAGGTCGCCGCCGTTCTTGGTCCCCTTGCCCAGCGTGTAGGCGATGTTGACGCCCCAGCCCGATGCCTGCGAATAGTTCTTGTCGAGCGTGAAGTAGATCGCCTTGTAGCGGGTATCGAGCCCGTCATAGCCGATCAGCGCATTCGAATAGCTGTTCGCGCGGGTCGAGGTGGTGTTGCAGCACCCGCCCAGCCCGTTGCCGTTCCGCGTCGCGAACAGATAGGTGTAGCCGTTGCGCCCGCGCTGGTACGATCCCGTCACCGACGCCTGGAACACGCCCACCTTTTGCCGGACGCCGAGCGAGAACTGGTCGTTGACCGGCGGCTTCACGTCGTTCTTGGTCGCGAGCAGTTCCGGCAGGCCGGTCTCGGGGTTGGTGTTGAGGAGGGTCAGCAGCCCTTCGCGGGTCAGGTAGCGCGGGTCCCAGGCGGTGGTGGGGTTGCCGTTGCGCGGCGTGCCGTTGGGGGAGAAGCGGAACACGCCGACCGGGTTGATCGTGCGGGACAGCTCGTCGACCGTGTTGTTGAAGTTGTTGCGGTCGTAATAGCGACCCGCGCCGCCGAAGATCACCGTCGACTGGTCGTCGTTGATGTCCCACGAGAAGCCGACACGCGGCGCGATCGCGCCGGCGAACGGTTTGCGGTTGTTGCCGGTCTAGATGTAGTTCTCGGGATCGAAATAGTCGGTCGCGGGGAGCGAGCGCAGCGCGGCGGCGGCGTTCGCGGGGGTGATGTAGTTGTTGTTCTTGGCGTTGGTCTCGTAGTCCCAGCGGACGCCGAGGTTGAGCTGGAGCGTTTCGGTGATGTCCCAGTCATCCTGTGCGTAAAGGCCGATCTGGGTGTTCGAGCCGTAGACGCGGCCGTTGCCGAGGCCCAGGCGCGCCTCCGCGGGGAAGCGGAAGGTCAGGTCGTCGCTGGGGTCGAGCGGGGTGCCCGCCTGGTCCGCGCGGTTGAAGGTGTAGCGCGGCTGGATATAGGCGTTGTTGATGAACTCGATATCGGTCACCTCGACGCGGGCGCCGACCTTGAACACGTGCCCGCGTGCGCCGGTATAGGTGAAGTCGTCACGCAGCGTGTAGCCCTGCTGCACCTCGCGCCGACTGGAATCCTTGCCGCCGAAGACGATCACCCCGGAATAGTCGAAGCTCGGCAGGTCCGGGTTGATGCTGACCGGGTTGAAGATGTAGCTGAGATAGTTGGCGTTGAACTCGTTGACGAAGCCCTCGCCGGTGTGGGTCCATTTGTAGAGATAGGTGTCGACGCGGTTGCGCTTGTTCTCGGCGTTCTCGAAGCTGACGGTACCGCCGAAGTTCTGGATGTCGGTCTCGTCGCGGCGGCTGAACGACAGGTCGATGACGTCGGTGTCGTTGGGAGCGAGGGTCAGCTTGCCGAAGTAGAAATCGCCGCGGAACGGGGACACGAACGCGCCCTCGAACTCCGACAGGCGGCGGCCCGAGAACTGCTCGAACTCGCGGATCGCGTCGGCGTTGGCGGTGCGGCTGGGGTTGACGTTGAACGCGCGGTCCTGGTCGTTGCCCTCGTACGCGCCGAAGAAGAACAGCTTGTCCTTGATGATCGGGCCGCCGAGCGAAACGCCGTACTGCTTGCGCTTGAAGACGGGTTCGGGGTTGCCGTCGCGTTCGTCGATGACACTCTTTTGCGACAGGCTGCGGTCGGTGTACTGGCCGAACGCCTCGCCGTGGAAGTCGTTGGTGCCCGACTTGGTGATCGCGGTGATGACCGCGGCGCCGGCCTGTTCGTATTCGGCCTTGTAGTTCTGGGTGGCGACGCGGAACTCCTGCACCGCGAGCTGGCCGAAGGGGTTGCCGCGGCTGTTCTGCTGGCCGGCGACGCCGCCCTCGCGCAGCTTGTTCTTCAAGGACACGCCGTCGATGAAGACGTTGACCTGGGATGCGGTCGACGCGCCGGAGCTGAAGCTCTTGTCCGTTTCCGAGTCGTTGTAGCGGACGCCCGGCGCGAGCGCGGCGAAGGACAGGAAGTTGCGGTCGGTCTGGGGCAGGCGGCGGATCTGCGCCTGGCTGACGTTGGTCGCGACCTCCGAGGTGCGGGTCTCGCGCAGCTGGGTGCCGGTGACGACGATGTCGCCTTCGCCCTGGTCCGCGCCGGTGCCGCGGGTGATCGTGCTCGCGTCCGCCGACTCCTCGGTGGTGCCGAGCACGATGTCGAGCGTCGCGGCCTGGCCGACCCCGACCGACACGACCTGGCTGAAGCTGGTGCCGTCCGGGCCGTTGACCGCGACGGTGTAGACGCCCGGGCGCAGGCCGTTGAGCACATAGCCGCCGTCCGCGGCGCTGGTCGCGCGGAACGTCTGGTTGGTGGTGGTCGAGGTCGCGAGGATCGCGGTGCCCGCGGCGGGCGCGCCGGCGGCGTTGCGCACGGTGCCGCGGATCGAGGCGACGCTGGTCTGTGCATGCGCGGGGGCGATCGGCAGCGCGGCGGCGGCCAGGATGGTGGACGCGGCGAGCGCGGCGCGCAGCCCCGCGGCGGTGGTGATCTTCATCGGTGGAACTCCTCAACGGCCGACATCGCGGCGCCTCCCTCTCGGGGCCGGGGCCGGTCGGTCGCCCCGGCGGCGCTGGTAGCCGTCGCGGACAGGCGGGAGGGGCGCCCCCTCCTTGAAGGACCAGCCCGGTCCGGTGCGTGGCAGCGCCGCCCGGTCGTCGCGCCGGACCTGTCGCTGCACGCCGCAGCCCTAGCCCAAGGGCGCAGGGGACTCCATTGCGCCGGATCGGCATCCCGCACGATCGCCGGGTGGCTGTCACCCATCTGCCACAACAAAAGGTGTGGTAGGGCTAACATGCATCATTGCGGCCGAGTGCCGGGTTGATCGGCGCTCTACTTGAGCAGCACGAGTTCCTCGGCCATGGTCGGATGGATCGCGACGGTGGCGTCGAACTGCGCCTTGGTCAGCCCCGCCTTGACCGCGACCGCCGCGCCCTGGAGGATCTCGGGCGCGTCGGGGCCGATCATGTGGATGCCGACGACCTGGTCGGTCTCGCCGTTGCAGATCATCTTGTAGAGCGCGCGCTCGTCGCGGCCGGCGAGAACGTTCTTCATCGGGCGGAAGTCGGAGGAATAGACCTTGACCGAGCCGAGCTTCTGGCGCGCCTGCGCCTCGGTCAGGCCGACGCCGGCGATCGGCGGGTGGCTGAAAACGGCGGAGGGGACGCAGTCGTAGTCGACCCGGCAGTTGCCGTTTCCGTACAGGTTGTCCGAGAACGCCTGCCCTTCGCGGATCGCGATGGGGGTGAGCTGGATGCGGTTGGTGACGTCGCCGACCGCGTAGATCGACGGGCAGGTCGAGCGGTTGTCGTCGTCGACCTTCACCGCGCCCCCGTCGTCGAGCTCGACGCCGGCGCTGTCGAGGCCGAGGCCATGGGTGTTGGGAACGCGGCCGGTCGCGAACAGGACGAGGTCGACGGTGACGGGGTCGTGGTTGGCCATCGACACCGTCAGGCTGCCGTCGTCGTGTTTCTCGATCCCCTCGAACGTCGCGTCGAAGCGGAACTCCAGCCCCTTCATCAGGCTGATCTGGAGCAGGCGGTCGCGGATCGCGAGCTCGTAGCCGCGCAGGATGTCCTTGCTGCGGTTCATCAGGATGACGTGCGCGCCGAACTGATGGAACATGCCCGCGAACTCGTTGGCGATGTAGCCCGCGCCGGCGATCAGGACGCGGCGGGGGATCGCGTCGAGGTGGAAGACCTCGTTCGAGGTGATGCCGTGCTCGTGGCCTGGGCAGTGCGGGATCGCGGGGTGCGCGCCCACCGCGAGGAGGATGGTCTCGGCGGTCTTCTCGGTCCCGTCCGCGAGGCGGACGCTGTGCGGGCCGGTGACGACGGCGCGGCTGTCGATGATCTCGACGCCGGCGTTGGTGAGGGTGCTGGTATAGGCACCGTTGAGGCGGTCGACCTCGGCCAGCACGTTATCGCGCAGGCGTGGCCAGTCGAAGTGGCAGGCGTCGGGGACGTCCCAGCCGAACTTCTTCGCATCGCGTAGATCCTCCGCGAAGTGCGCGCCGTAGATCAGCAGCTTCTTGGGGACGCAGCCGCGGATCACGCAGGTGCCGCCGACGCGATACTCCTCGGCCACCGCGACCCGCGCGCCATGCGCGGCCGCGACGCGGCTGGCGCGGGTGCCGCCGGAACCGGCACCGATGACGAAGAGGTCGTAGTCGTAGGGCATCAGGAAGCTCCGGGCACCAGGCTTAAAGCCGTTACCAGGCCGCGATGTTCGACGAACGGGTGGAAGTCGCGGTCGGCATAGAGAAGGGGCAGGCCATCGCGGATGCACCGTGCCGCGATCAACGTGTCGATGGTACGGCGGATCGTGATGCCGAGGCCGCGCAGATGCTGGTAGTGCCGCGCGGCCTCGATCGCAATCTGATCGCCTGCAATCAGGATCGGATCGAACGCAGACAGTCGGGTCCGTATACGATCCAGATGGCGATGGTCGCGCGTCCCTTGCAGCACCTCTGCAAGGACCAGATCGCCAATCAGCAACCTGTGATCTTCGTCGAGCAGGACGCGCAGGCAGCTGGTTTCGATCGTGTCGCGATCGGCAAAGAGATCGATCCAAACGCCAGTGTCAACGACGACCCTCACGCCTCAACAGTGTACCTGTTGCCGCGCACCTCTTCTTCGTCGCCATACCAGCCGATCCCTCGCAACTCCTGAAGCGCTTGCCGCTGGCGCGAAATCGTCACCATCCTGAGCACCGCTTCCTGAATCGCTTCCTGCTCGGTCGCCTTGCCGGCGACCTTCATTGCCTCAGCCATTATCACGTCGTCGATCTCGACGTCGGTCCGCATGTCTACGCCTCCACCACGTCTTCGATATAGTTCGATGCCACTGTTCAATCCAGACCCGCCCTCCGGATCAGGTCGGTCGTGGAGGGGTCGAAGTCGCCGCCGCCCTTAGCCGCAGCCTTGGCCATTTCCTTGCCGAGTTCGACGCCGAACTGGTCGAACGAGTTGATGCCGAGCAGGACGCCGTTCACGAACACGCGGTGTTCGTAGAAGGCGATCAGCGCGCCCAGCGTGCGGGGGTCGAGCTCGTTCAGGAGGATGGTCGAGGAGGGGCGGTCGCCCGAATAGGAGCGGGCGGGGTCGTCGGCGTGCTTGCCCTTCATCAGCGCCGCCCCTTGCGCGAAGGCGTTGAGGAGGAGCTGGCGGTGGTGTTCGGGGGCGAGGGTGTCGCCCGCCTCGATCACCGCGATGAACTCGACGGGCACGAGGTGGGTGCCCTGGTGGAGCAGCTGGAACACCGCGTGCTGGGCGTCGGTGCCGACCCCGCCCCAGGTGATCGCGGCGGTGGGGCGGCCTACGGCCGAGCCGTCGGTCGTCACGCCCTTGCCGTTCGACTCCATCTCGAGCTGCTGGAGGTAGCTGGGGAGCAGGCGGAGGCGCTCGTCATAGGCGAAGGGGGCGCGGGTCTCGGCGTGGCGGACCTGGGTGTAGTAGAGGTCGGCGAAGGCGGCGAGCGCGGGGGCGTTCTGCGCCAGCGGGGTGAGGCGGAAATGGCGGTCCATCTCGGCCGCGCCTTCCAGCAGCTCCTCGAACTTGTCCCAGCCGAGCGCGACCGCGGCGGGGAAGCCGATCGACGACCACAGCGAATAACGGCCGCCGACGCCCTCGCTGAACGGCAGGATGCGGGTCTCGTCGACGCCCCATTCGATCGCCTTGTCGGGCGAGGCGGTGAGTGCGATGACGCGGCCATAAGGGTCGTCGACGCCGTGCTCGGTCATCCACGCCAGCGCGGACTCCGCGTTGAGCATCGTCTCTGTGGTGGTGAAGGTCTTGGAGGCGACCACCAGCAGCGTCGCGGCGGGGTCGAAGTCCTTGATCGCTTCCTCGAGCGCGACGCCGTCGACGTTGGAGACGATCGCGACGTCGTAGCGCTTCTCCTCGCGCCCGAGCGCGTCGACGAGGAGGTCGGGGCCGAGCGCGGACCCGCCGATGCCGATGTGGAGGACGTGGCGGACGGGGCCGAGCGCGTCCGCCTCGATCGCGTCGATCAGTGCGCGCATCCGGGCGTGGAACTGGCGGGCGCGGGCGACCGACTCGGGCGCACCCTCGCCGCGTTCGGCGGTGTGCTCGACCGGGCGGTCCTCCGTGACGTTGACATGGGCACCGCCGAACATCGCGTCGCGCTTGCCCGCGAGGTCGGCGTCCGCCGCGAGCGCCTCGAACGCGGCGAGGGCGTCGGCGGTCAGGTGGGTCTTGGACCAGTCGAAATGGAGGCCGGCTACGTCGAGGCTGAAGCGGGACAGGCGGTCGGGGTCCTGCTCGAACAGGTCGGTCAGCTTGGGGGAGGGCAGCGCCTCGATCCGGGTCCAGTCGGCCATGGTGATCTCCTTCGTCCCGCGCACAAGGATCGTCACCCGGACTTGTTCCCAGGTCCGCCGTCGTGCGCACGTCGACCGTGCGGCTCTTGCGGCACGGTGGATCTCGGAACAAGTCCGGGGTGACGGGTGGGGTGCTTGACCTGCCCGGTGAGTTGCGCGACGCGGACACCATGGCCCGCACCCCCAAGCTCCGATCGTCCGCCAAGCCCGTGCGTTCGGAGACGAACGACACGATCCGCTTCCTGTTCAAGCTCGCGCTGATCGTTTGGCTGTTCCGCAGCCTGGTGGCGGCGCCGTTCAACATCCCGTCCGAATCGATGCTGCCGCGCCTTCTGGTCGGCGACTATCTGTTCGTGTCGAAGTGGAACTACGGCTATTCGCGGTGGAGCTTCCCCTGGGGGTTCCCGCCGGTCGGGGGCAAGATCCTGTCGCGCAGCCCCGCGCGGGGCGATGTGGTGGTGTTCCGCAGCCCCGATCCCGCGCCCGGCGACACCGATCCGGCGCATGACGACCACGACGTCATCAAGCGAGTGATCGGGATCGCGGGCGACACGATCCAGGTGCGGCGCGGGCAGGTGTTCCTCAACGGCCGCGCGATCCCCAAGCAGCGGATCGCCGACTTCGTGCTGCCGATCAGTCCCAACTACACCGAAGTCGCGTGCGGGGCGGAGAACCTCGACACGCTGGATGGGGAGCGGGTGTGCCGTTACCGTCGCTATCTCGAGACGCTGCCCGGCGGGCGCAGCTATCAGGTGATCGACAAGGGGTATTTCCCCGATCGCGACGAGACGGGCGTCTACACGGTGCCGGCGGGGCATGTGTTCCTGATGGGGGACAATCGCGACAATTCCGCCGACAGCCGCTTCGCCTTCCCCTCGGGCATGGGGCTGATCCCGCTGGAGCGGGTCGAGGGGCGGGCGATGGTGACCTTCTTCTCGACCGACGGGTCGGCCGAGTGGCTGAAGCCGTGGACCTGGGTCACGGCGATGCGAGGTCAGCGGATCGGGGAAGGGTTCTGAGCGGGCTAGAGGACTGGCTGGCCCGCGTCTTCGGGCAGGCGGTGGCCGAGCCGGCGCGGTTTCGCCGGGCGCTGACGCACGGCAGCGTCGCCGGCGGCGGGGCCGGCGACGAGGATTACCAACGGCTGGAGTTCCTGGGGGACCGGGTGCTGGGGCTGGTGGTGGCGGAGTGGCTGTGGACGCTGTTCCCGGCCGAGCCCGAGGGCGCGCTGTCCAAGCGGCTCAACGCGCTGGTGACGGGCGCGGTCTGTGCGGAGGTGGCGCGCGAGCTGGGAGTGCGCGGCCACCTGCGGCTGGGCAAGCAGGCGCTGGGCGACGGGGCGGGCGACAGCGACAACATCCTGGGCGACGTGATGGAGGCGTTGATCGGGGCGTGGTATCTGGAGGCGGGGCTCGACGGCGCGCGCGCGTTCGTGCGGGGCGCGTGGGGGGACAGGGTGGCGCGCGGCGACAAGGCGCCCCAGCACCCCAAGTCGGCGTTGCAGGAATGGGCGGCGGCCAACAACCGCAAGACGCCCGAATACGCGATCGTCGAGCGGTCGGGGCCGGGGCACGCGCCGCGCTTCACCGTGCGGGTGACGGTGGGACGGCTGGAGGCGAGTGCGAGCGGAACGAGCAAGCAGGAGGCGGAGACCGCGGCGGCGAAGGCTCTGCTGGCGGGGGTGCGGAAATAGCCTGCACCGTCATGCCGGCCCCTTCGGCATCGCTCAGGACAGGCTTGTTCCGGCATCCACCGTGCCGCAAGAGCCGAGGCGGCGGGGTGCGCCGAACCGTGGACCCCGGAACAAGTCCGGGGTGACGAAGATGGAAGACGTTCAGAACCAATCCTGCGGCCTGGTCGCCGTGGTCGGCGCGCCGAACGCGGGCAAGTCGACCCTGGTCAATGCGCTGGTCGGGCAGAAGGTGGCGATCGTCAGCCCCAAGGCGCAGACCACGCGCACCCGGCTGATGGGCGTCGCGATCGAGGGCGACACGCAGTTGCTGCTGGTCGACACGCCGGGCATCTTCGAGCCGCAGCGGCGGCTGGACCGGGCGATGGTCGCCGCCGCCTGGGGCGGGGCGGAGGGCGCGGACGTGCTGGCGCTGGTGGTCGACGGCAAGGGCGGGCTCGGCCCCAAGGTGACCGACATCGCCGAGGCGCTGAAGGACCGGCCCGAGCCCAAATACCTGATCCTCAACAAGGTGGACCTGGCGGACAAGCCCAGGCTGCTGGTCCATGCCGAGCGGCTGAACGCGTTGCTGCCGTTCGCCGAGACGTTCTTCGTCAGTGCGCTGACCGGGGACGGCCTGCCCGAGCTGAAACGGGCGCTCGCGGTGGCGATGCCGAAGGGGCCGTGGCATTACCCGGAGGATCAGGTGTCCGACGCGACCGAGCGCGCGCTGGCGGCGGAGGTGACGCGCGAGCAGCTGTACCTCCAGCTCCATGCCGAGCTGCCTTACGCGAGCGCGGTCGAGACCGAGCAGTACAAGGAGCGAGAGGACGGGTCGGTCGAGATCCACCAGCAGATCCTGGTCGAGCGGCCAAGCCAGCGCGCGATCGTGCTGGGCAAGGGGGGCGCGCGCATCCGGGAGATCGGGGCACGGGCGCGGGGCGAACTGGCGGCGCTGATGGACCGGCCGGTGCACCTGTACCTGCACGTCAAGGTCAAGTCCGGGTGGGACGAGGACCGCGCGGTGTACCGGGACATGGGGCTGGACTGGGTGGATTGAGCTAGCCCCATGCTCGTCATCCCAGCGCAGGCTGGGATCGCTGTTGGCAGGCGTAACGCTTCGATCGGGAGCGACCCCAGCCTTCGCTGGGGTGACGGACGGGGTGGGGTGAGGGGTTGGCGCGGTGACGGGTGGGGGTCACCCGTTCGCGCGCAGGCCCAGGCTGGCGAGGAGTGCGGCGTCGGCGTCCTCGCCGGCGTTGCCGCTGGTGAGCAGGCGGTCGCCGGTGAAGATCGAGTTGGCGCCGGCGAGGAAGCAGAGCGCCTGGGTGGCCGGGGCCATGCTCTCGCGGCCGGCGGAGAGGCGGACCGTCGAGCGGGGCATCGTCAGCCGCGCGACCGCGACGGTGCGGACAAATTCGATGTCGTCGACGCGGGCCATCGGGGTGTCCGCGAGCATGTCGCCGATGGGCGTGCCGCGGATCGGGACCAGCGCGTTGACCGGGACCGATTCGGGATGGCGGGGCAGGGTGGCGAGCGCGTGGACGAAGCCGACGCGGGTCTCGCGGGTCTCGCCCATCCCGACGATGCCGCCGCAGCAGACGGCGATCCCCGCGTCGCGGACGTGCGCCAACGTGTCGAGCCGGTCGGCGAAGGTGCGGGTGGTGATGACGTTGCCGTAGTTCTCGGGTGAGGTATCGATGTTGTGGTTGTAATAGTCGAGCCCGGCGTCGGCGAGCTGCTCCGCCTGGCCCGCGTCGAGCATCCCCAGCGTCATGCAGGTTTCGAGGCCGAGCGCCTTGACCCCCTCGACCATCGCGACGACGCGGCCCATGTCGCGGTCCTTCGGCGATCGCCACGCGGCGCCCATGCAGAAGCGCTTCGACCCCGCCGCCTTGGCCTCGCGCGCGGAGGCCAGGACCGCGTCGAGGTCCATCAGCTTCTCGGCCTTGAGTCCGCTGTCGGCGAACGCGGACTGCGAGCAGTATCCGCAATCCTCCGCGCAGCCGCCGGTCTTGATCGACAGGAGGGTGCACAGCTCGACCGCGTCGGCGGCGTGGTGGGCGCGGTGGACCGCGGCGGCGCGGAACACGAGTTCGGTGAAGGGCAGGTCGAAGAGGGCCGCGATCTCGGCGCGGGTCCAGTCGGTGCGAAGGGCGGGGTCGGCCGGGCGGGCGGGCGCGAGGTCTGCGATCATGCCGGGCGGCATAGCGGGGTGCGGGGCGGGGTGGAAGCAGGGGTTCGCGCGATGGCGCGAAGGGGACGATGGTTCAGCCGAGGACCCCTTCGTCATCCCGGCCCCTTGGGCGCAGCTCAGGACAGGCTTGTGCCTGTGTCCACGGCACGGCAGGCGGTACGGCTTGAGATCCAGGCGGGTCGGCCCGCTGCTCGGTGGACCCCGGCACAAGGCCGGGGTGACGGGAGGAAATGGGTGGCGCGGCCTTTAGCGGTCGAAAAAGCGTTCGATCACCTGCTGGGTCAGCCGGCGGGGCTTGAGCGTCTCGGCGTCGATGCAGCACCAGCGCGACTTGACCTCGGCCAGGATCTCCTCGCCGCGGCGGATCACCGTGTCGTAGAAGGCGGACGCGCCCTGGACCCGGTCGAGGATCACGGTGGCGATCACCTCGTCGTCGAGAAAGGCGGGGCGGCGATAGGTGATCTCGTGCTTCAGGGCGACCCACAGGTGCTGGGCCACCGCTTCGGCGGGCGCGAGTCGCTGCCAGTGGCTGAGCACCGCCGCCTGCACCCATTTCAGGTAGCTGGCGTTGTTGACATGTCCCATGAAGTCGATGTCCGCCGGCTCGATGCCGATCGGATACAGGTGGGAAAGCGCGGCCATGGCGTGCGTTGTACCACGAACGGCACGCGGGAGCGAGGCTTGCTGACAGGATTGTCGATAAGGATGGTGGCATGAGCGTGGCGTTCCGGCGCGAGACCGACGAGGAGCATCTGGAACCCAAGTTCGAGCGGCCGATCCCGCCGGGGCCGAACTGGGTGACGCGGACGGGGCTGGTCGCGCTGGAGCGGGAGGTCGCGCGGCTCGACCGGATGATCGCGGACGCAGGCGACGAGGCGCGCGAGGCGTTGGAGCGGGACCGGCGGTACTGGCGCTATCGCCTGTCCACCGCCGAGATCGCGACGCCGCCGGTGCCGGGCGAGGTGGGGATCGGATCGCATGTCCGCCTGCGACTGGGCGGGGCGGAGCGGGCGGTGACGATCGTCGGGGCGGACGAGGCGGACGGGCGCGCCAGCATCGCCTTTACCGCGCCGCTCGCCCGCGCGCTGATGGGGGCGATGGCGGGCGAGGCGGTCGCGTTTGGCGGGCGGGCGGACGCGATCGAGATACTCGCGGTGGGGGAGCCGAGCTGATGGCGGAGAAGTTCGAACGCCACCGCCAGCCCTGGACGCCGGCGGAAATCCAGAAGCTGCACCAGCTGGCCAAGAAGGGCATGGCGTTGAAGGCGATCGCCAAGGCGCTGACCCGGAGCGAGGAGTCGGTCAAGGCGCGGGCGAAGGAGGACGGGCTGGGGATCGCGAAGCTGCGGTAGGGGTGCCCACCCTTCCGTCATGCCGGACTTGATCCGGCATCAGGGCGCCGCGTTCCAACCGGCTGTTGGTCGCGGGGAACCCTGGACCCCGGCTCAAGGCCGGGGTGACGGAAGCGAGACATCCTTTCGCCCCCGGCCGCGAGCCGCTACCCGCGCGCCGATGCACTACGACGCGATCATCCTGGGCGCCGGGGCTGCCGGCCTGATGGCGGCGGGGGTCGCGGGGCAGCGGGGGCGGCGGGTGCTGGTGGTCGACGGCAACGACCGGCCGGGGCGCAAGATCCTGATCTCGGGCGGGGGGCGGTGCAACTTCACCAACCTGCATACCGCGCCCGACCGCTACCTGTCCGCCAACCCGCATTTCGCGCGCTCGGCGCTGGGGCGGTACCTCGCGGCGGACTTCGTGGCGCTGGTCGACCGATACGGGATCGCATGGCACGAGAAGACGCTGGGGCAGCTGTTCTGCGACGGATCGGCGCGGGCGATCGTCGACATGCTGATGGCCGAGTGCCCGGAAACCGTGTCCTTCGCGTTCGGCGCGGGGGTGGCGGATGTCGAGCACGACGGTGGCTTCCGCGTCACGCTGGCGGACGGGCGGGTGGCCGAGGCGCCAGCGGTGGTGCTCGCGACCGGCGGGCCGTCGATCCCGAAGCTGGGGGCGAGCGACCTGTCCTATCGGCTCGCCAAGCGGTTCGGACTGAAGCTGGTCGAGCCGCGCCCGGCGCTGGTGCCGTTGACGCTGGGGGAGGACGAGGCGCTGTTCCGGTCGCTGTCGGGCGTCGCGGCGCCGGTGGCGGCGCGGGCGGGCACCGGTGCCAAGGGAGCCGCGTTTCGCGAGGCGGCGCTGTTCACCCACCGGGGCCTGAGCGGGCCGGCGATCCTTCAGGTCTCGTCCTATTGGCGGCATGGCGAGGCGGTGGCGATCGACTTCGTGCCCGACGCCGCGCCGGGGTGGCTGGTCGCCGCCAAGCGCGAGGGACCGCGCGCGACCCTGCGCCGCCAGCTTGGCCGGCACTTGCCCGACCGGCTGGCCGAGGCGCTGGCGGCGCGGATCGGCATCGGCGAGCTGGGCGGGGCCGCCGATCGCGCGCTGGGCGAGGTGGAGCGGCGCTTGTCGGACTGGAGCTTTCGCCCGACCGGGACCGAGGGGTACGCCAAGGCCGAGGTGACGGTGGGCGGGATCGCCACCGCCGAACTGTCGCAGCGGACGATGGAGGCTCGCCAGGTGCCCGGGCTGTATGCGATCGGCGAGGCGGTGGACGTGACCGGGTGGCTGGGCGGGTATAATTTCCAGTGGGCCTGGGCGAGCGGCTGGGTGGCGGGGCAGGCGTTATGAACCTGTCGTAGACTGTCACCGATGCGGATGCCGATCCCGTTCGCACTGAGCGCCTCGAACTGCTGTCCTTGCTTCGACACAGCAGGACGAAGGGTGCTTCAACAAGCTCAGCACGAACGGGGTCGATGTCAGCCCGCATGAGGTCCCCGGACGTCGGCAAGGGCGGCGCGACGACGCCGGGGCTTCCAATTTGCCCTTGCGAGGCCCATGTGACCGCGCCTCATGCCATTTTCCCAGATTTCGCCCGCCCTGGCCGGCGCGTTGACCGCGCGCGGCTATTCCGAGTTTACGCCCGTCCAGGCGGCCGTCGTCGCCGAGGAGGCGGGCGGGCGCGACCTGCTCGTCTCCGCGCAGACCGGGTCGGGCAAGACCGTCGCCTTCGGCCTCGCGATGGCGCCGGACCTGCTGGAGGACGGCAGGCTGCCCGAGGCGGGGCCGCTGGCGCTGGCGATCGCGCCGACCCGCGAGCTGGCGCTCCAGGTCGCGCGCGAGCTCCAATGGCTGTACGCCGACGCGCAGGCGCGGATCGTCACCTGCGTCGGCGGGATGGACGCCTCGCGCGAGCGACGCGCGCTTCGCTCCGGGGCGCATATCGTCGTCGGCACGCCGGGGCGGCTGCGCGATCACCTCGAACGCGGGGCGCTCGACCTGGCGGGCTTGCGCGTCGCGGTGCTCGACGAGGCGGACGAGATGCTCGACATGGGGTTTCGCGAGGACCTCGAGGGCATCCTCGACGCGACGCCCGATACACGGCGGACGCTGCTGTTCTCCGCGACGCTGCCGGGGCCGATCGTGGCGCTGGCGAAGCGCTACCAGCGCGACGCGCTGCGCATCTCGACCCGGGGCGAGGATCGCGGGCATGGCGACATCAGCTATCAGGCGATGGCGGTGGCGCCGGCGGATATCGAGCATGCGGTGGTCAACCTGCTGCGCTTCCACGAGGCGGACACCGCGATCCTGTTCTGCGCGACGCGGGACAATGTGCGCCACCTCCACGCCAGCCTGGTCGAGCGCGGGTTCGCGGCGGTGGCGCTGTCGGGCGAACATTCGCAGTCGGAGCGTAATCATGCCTTGCAGGCCTTGCGGGATCGCCGGGCACGGGTGTGCGTCGCGACCGACGTAGCGGCGCGGGGCATCGACCTGCCGACGCTGAGCCTCGTCGTCCATGTCGAGCTGCCGCGCGATGCCGAGACGCTCCAGCACCGGTCGGGGCGGACGGGGCGCGCGGGCAAGAAGGGGACGGCGGTGCTGGTCGTGCCCTATCCCCGGCGGCGGCGGGTGGAGGCGATGCTGCGATCGGCGCGGGTGCCGGCCGAGTGGGTGCCTGTGCCGACGCCCGAGCTGATCCGCGAGCGTGATCGCGAACGGCTGCTCGCGGCACTGCTGGCGCCGCAGGAGGTGGACGAGGACGATCGCGCGCTGGGCGAGCAGCTGCTGGCGGAAAAGAGCCCGGCCGAGATCGCCGCGGCGCTGGTGCGTGCGCATCGCGGGTCGATGCCCGCACCCGAAGAGCTGATCGACGGCGGCGCGCCCGCCGAGCGGCCCGCCCGCAGCGCCATGGCCGAAGGGGTGTGGTTCCGCCTCAACGCGGGGCGGCGGCAGAATGCCGATCCACGCTGGGTGCTGCCGCTGATCTGCCGGGTGGGGCATATCTCGCGCGGGGACGTGGGCGCGATCCGGGTCGACCAGCACGAGACCCGCTTCGAGATCGCGCCGGGCATCGCCGATCGCTTCGCCAAGGCGGTCGCCAAGGCAGCGGGCGATGACAGCGGCATCGAGATCATCCGCGCCGATAGCCCAGGAGCCGCGCGGGGTGGGTCACAGCAGCGTTCGCGCCATCCGGGAGCAAAAAGACATTCCAGTGAAAAAAGCCGTTGACGGCCCGGCGAGCCCCGCCTAGATGGGTGTCACCGCAGCGACGGACCACACGGTTCGCTTCTCGGTCAGCAAAAACCAGGCGAACCGGACGCCTCCTCAAAAGGGAGGTGGGATGGATCGCCGGTCTTCTGCGCTCTTTGACATTGTAGGTTTAGATGAAGGGACATGTGGGCGGCGGCTCGGGTGTCTGGCGCATTCAAGGTGCGTTGGGCCCGTTTAAAGAGCAAGCCTGTCTGTATGTCCTTCACGTATCCATAC
>Ga0325400_1000236_pt1 | contig 37764 bp, 13 predicted proteins | sample PopdelMetagenome_2_FD_205662 | JGI IMG/M metagenome (GOLD analysis project Ga0325400, IMG submission 205662) | Populus deltoides microbial communities from Bellville, Georgia, United States - Xylem-PdKOR-R1 | ecosystem: Host-associated > Plants > Phyllosphere > Stem > Wood/Secondary xylem...
TGATTTGATTAATTAAATTAATTTCAAAGTTTAATTAAATCCCAAAACTTCCAATCATGTTGCCCTTAACCCAAATTTTAATTCATTCTTCATTTATTTCATTTCACTTGCTTTTTCATCATTATTATCATTTTTTTTAATCCTTTTCGGTAATAATAATAAAAATAGTCAAAAATTGGGTTATGACAATCAATTAAATTAGTTTTTTTCTTTTTTGGATTCTCATTACTTAATAAGGAAATGAGATTCGTACGAAACTAATTTGGTCCTCAAGTCATTGTCATCGTGTTACCATACAAAGTATACCTTAAGTCGTGGCTTTAAGCCTAACTCATGGGAGTACACAATCTTCATAACAATAAGGAGAATTCATGGGAATACACAATCTTCATAACCATTAACTAATTAGGAGCAACAATGGGAGCTCAACGACCAAAATAGTTTGTTGTATTTAAGGAAATCATTACCAGAATTCTTATATTTACCAACAGAATTTTCCGTTGATATTTGTACTATTATTTCGTTGGCAATTAATTTACTGACAGAATCACAAATGAAAATGCTTCGTTGGTAATTTTTTATCTATCGATAAATCCGTCGGTAATAACAAAATATTATTACTTATGGATTTATAGACAGGAAAAGCGTGCTAAAAAAATTATTCGCTTCATTACGTCGGTATTTCCCTCAGGAAGTTTGTCATATAACCAACAAAAATATTGTATGCAATTTCGTCGGTGATTATTTAAAAATATTATTTTAAAAAATCTATTTAACAAAACTAGAAAAAAAATAAATTAATATAAATCAACACTCCATAATACTTAGAACTGAGTTGCTTAAAAAAAATCAACTCAAACAAATTTGCAACAAAAAAATAAACAACAACAACAAATAAATAAATCAATAAAAAATTGATCTCATATGAAAAAAAAAATCCTACAACAACATTCATACAATTACTAAGAACAGAAAAATTTAAAAATATAATAAAAAAACACAAAAAATAAGAAAAAAGAAATTTTACCTTGATGTGGTTGCGACTGAAGCTGAGAAGAGAAAAAAAAATCATAAAACATGTTTATTAAAAAAACTAAAAAGAGAAAAGAAAAAAAAATAAAAAGGCATGCATGAGCGTGGAGGAGAAGAGAAGGAGTTTAGGAGAGAAAGAAAGAAAGGGACTTTGATGTTTTTTATATAAGAAGAAGAAGAAGAAGAAGAAAAAAAAAGGCATGTCTGTTATGAAATGAGGGATTCTAGTCTTTTTATTGGGATATTTTACTGATGATTTTACCGACGGATAATTAAATATTAATATTTTTAATCATTCTGTCGGTGATTCCGTCTTTAATATTTAATTTAAAATTTCAATATGATATATATTTTTTTAATATTGAGACGATAATATTTTGAGCTTTGTAACTTAACCCGCTAAACCCGCAACCCGAGTTATGGACTCCATTGAGTTTAATAACTTTGTTTTTTGAAACTATTTTTTACTTAATTTTATGATAATAAAATTAGACACTTATAAAATTGAGCACCAATCAAATATCAGCTCATTTGTTTAAGGATGTAATAACTTTATAAAAAGCAAACCAAAATAAATTATAAATAACAATTTAAAAGCAATGCATCATTGAGTAATGAAATTTAAATTAAAAAAGAAGAAGAAGAAAAAAAAAAAAAAAGGGACCTGCTTGTATTGTTTACACGAACAATACAAGCAGGTGTTTACACGATGTTGGTGTTAGTAACAGTAGCCGTAGTAACAATAGTAAAATAAGAAAGAAAGAGGCAATAAACTATAAAAAAATGAGCTATAATAAATAAAATCAATGATTCTTTATATTTTTTTTTACGATATACATCAGTTTCGATATAAATAATTTATCTAAAATCTAATTGAAAATAAATTTAGTTATAATATATAAAATCTAGTCCAAAAATGATTTTACCTTTAATACCCAAGAGAAATCTTAAGAATAACCACTCCAGAAACCAAAATAATTGTATCAACAAAAAAACAGAGCTAAAATATTTTTTTTAACATAGATAAAATATATAATAATTTATTATTTTTCATGATATTTTGGGTTTCCAAATGGACGACCCCAAATCCAGCCCTAAACCTTATATTTTTTATTAATAAACCTATTTTTGAAAGAATGAAATAGATGGATTATTTTGTTATTGAGTTTTTAGCCTAAAAAACTGAAATTTATTCTCGTGAAAATTATCCAGTAATTAAAGATGAAAAAATAAAAAATAAGCCCCAAATATCAATACCTCGAATTCCCAAAACAAATTAAACTACCCAAAAAACACAAAACACCTCCTCAAATAACAAAAGTAGGGTTTTATAGCTCTTTACCGCTTATATATAACTTCTTAACATCCCTGTTTCTCCTCCATTAGGAGGCTCCACACCTCCAAAAACCCTGTTTTCATCACACAAATCCTTTCAAAAACTTACCTTTTAAAAAAACTCTCTGAATGATGCCTCCCAGGCTTCACTTGTTACATTTCACTGAAGTAGAAAGCCCCAATGCTCGTGCTAAAACACCTGCCGTTCAGTGTTGTAGTTTAGCCTCTTGTACCTTTTTTCACGGCTTATCTGTTTCAAATCAACGACTACATCTATTATTTTTTAAAATTTCTCTTTTTTTCATCTGGGTATGTGTTTTTTTTGTTGCCTCTCTATACCTCTAGCTTGTTTTTTGAGAACTATGGTGGAAATTAAGCTAGTCACTGAGGCAAAAATTGAGTCTTTTTGGTGGTGTTCACGTGGGGGTTTATGCCCTTTGTGTCAGTGGTTTTGCCTCTAAAAACTCCTTCCGAATTCATCAAGTTTTGATTGTTTTATGTTATTGAATTTGTTGGCGATTATTATATTGGATTTATCGCTCTCCTGAGAGAAATCAATGAAGCAAAGAGATAAATCAAGTTTTGATTGGATTCATCAAGTTTTCTTTTTATTGATTGATCTTGGATTCTGTTTGTTCTGTGATTAAAGTTATGTTTTTTTCCAAAAAGATTTGGCAGTGATGATTAATATACAGCTTTAATGCCAGTTCTGCTACTGAAAATTCTTGATTGATAGAGCTGTTATAACTCTGAGCCATTTAATTTATAGATACAAAATAGTTTGAATAGCTTATTACACTGCCTCCATTCATGAATTCCTTGTATATCTATTTTTAATGTTAAGAAATATGTAGGAGGTTTAAGGTTTTTGAGACTTGGCTATGGTCATTTTTGGTTTGAGCAAAATTGTAATGTAAGATTGCCTATGATGATATAATCCAATTTGTTTAAGGTGTAGTGGAGCCATGTCCCTGTTTATCAGGGAGAACCTACTTGGTGGAAGCTACATTACGATGATATTAATGGATTTAACTGAGGTAATTTGATTTTGAAATCTATGTAGTGTTTGATACGCTGTTAAAAGATGGGTTAGCCGATACAAAGATGTTTGGGGTATCTTTGAATATTATAAAAATCATTTCTCCACTTTTCTGGTGGAGAAATTTTTGTTTATTAAAAGAATACGTTTGTTTAACTTAAATTTCTGCGTTTGCGGTATAAAAAATACAGTAAGGTGTTTGGTTATACACCAAACTGTGTTTTATAATATGGGGCTTATTAAAAATTAAGTTTGAAACACAGTTTTTGTGAAATATTTGTACATGTTTTTTTAACTGAATTTCATAAAATGCTGTTTGTTTTTACATTTCAAAAGCACTTTTGAAAAACTTTGAAAACTTTTTATTTTTTTACTTGAAATTAATATTTTTTTATTTTCAGATTAATTTGATGCGCTGATATCAAAAATAATTTTTTAAAAATAAAAAAAAAATATTTTGATTTTTTTCAAGTAAAAAACACTTTGAAAAGCAACCTTAACCACACTTCTAAACACAACTGAACCAAATATTTTATACATGTTTTTTGCTACACATAAGCCTTACCTATAATTTTTACCAAACACATATCTAAATTCAACCAACCACACTTTTTAAAACTTACTTTTTTTAAACCACAACCACAAAAACTGCCTAAAAAAACAAACACAGTTTTTATGAGTAGATCAAGCTTGTTCAAGGTTGTTTTTTATTAATATAAAAATAAAACTAGTTATTATTATATTTTTAAAATTTAAATAGTAGTCGATCCGGGGCAAGTTCTGTATTATAAATCGGGTTGATTATTGATCCAAATCAATATAAGGATAAAAATATTTATTATCTTAGTTTAAAATTTAATATAAGTGATGACCCAAGGCAAGACCTTAATTATATGTTAGGAAGGTTGATAAGGGTTGATCCAAGTTAAGTTAATATATGGATAACAATACCTTGGTTACGTTATAGGAACGTCAGCTACAATATATGAATAAAAATGATTATAATAATTGTTTTAAAATTTAATCCCATAACAGAAGTTTATTTGGGACAACATCTGGTTATGAGTTAAAATGGTTAACCCAAGTTAATCTAAATAAATAAAAAAAACTAAAATAATCTTATTTTGACCTTAAAAAAAATCATAAGTTTTTTATCCATGTTTTATCTTGAATCAACTTAGATTTTTAATTAGATTAAGTTGGATTGATCCACTCTTGTTCAGTGTTAATCAAATATAAAATAAAACATATTATTTAATTCAAAACATACCAAACATAAAACAAGACAATCAAAACTATCGACTACACCGAAACTAGCTTAGCGTTTTCTATAGCTCATTAATCATGGAAAAAATAAACAAATTGAATTTCTTTTATCTCTGTTGTTCAAATTGAGTCTTAACTACACTATTTACACCTTGTCAGCGGGATTAGGGTCTGAAAAACTCTGTTGTCATCAGCTTCATCTCCTTCATAACCCACCGGATCGGAGGTTAAATAATAGCACTACATTAATTTCTCAAAATGTTTATGTTCTGCTGTTTTATATACCCATTTTCCTCCTTTTTTTTTATTATGTTGAACTTGTTAGCCTTCATTCTATGATCTCTATATTGAAGGTGTTAGCATTTTCCAAGTGCCAAAATTGAATTTTTCGATCATTGTACTCGTGAAAAGCAAGGTGAAATATCTGGATAAATAAAACTTTCGTTACAGCTGATGCCATCAAGAAGATGACGAAAATATAGTTTATAACACGAGCTAATATCCGACTCTTTTAAAGTCTGCTGTGAAGTGTTTATTTTCAGTATTTCAAAAGGGAGCGTAAATTAACCATAAGATGACGAGAAGATAGTTTATAACACGAGCTAAATGAGAATCAATCTTCTTCAATATCAGACTCTTTTAAACTCTGCTATGAAGTGTTTATTTTCAGTATTTCAAAAGGGAGCGTATATTAACCACCTTTGCCTCGAACGCAAAGAAGATGAAGGCTACACCAATGACACAAGTCGTGATTGCAAGCCATGATGATGTAGATAGCACTGCATAACTTCCTGTGATGAATGCGATGACCATTGCTGGGATGGCACATATGGTTAAAGTAGATGTCCATTCAGAGAAGTTTTCTTTTATATCCTCTTCCACTTGACCTCTTGTTCCAAGCAGTGCCCAATAAAAGTGCATGAAGAGAGCAGAAATTGAGAGAACCATTGCTATTGCATCTGATATAACAAAGACTGCAAAAGCAGCATTTTTAACAAGAACTGCAGTGCCTTGTTCGTTCTTGTAACCACCAGGCACGGTGAAAGCAGCTGCAAATGTTACTGTTGCTACGAGTGCCGCTACAACTATATGAGCATCTATTCCTCTCTCAGTAATAGAGAGGTAGTCTGTTTTCATCATAGTTATGGGCCGTTGAAGCGGTCCACTCCGTACATCTTTCAATGATTCCAAAAACTCTTTCTGCAACAAGTTTCGGCTATGAAATTAAACGAATCTTTCTTTTCGACTCTCAACCATTGTTTGCTATCATAAGCAGCGACTTTGAAATCAAGTAATTTTGTTGCTTTTAGCTACCAACAATATATATTGCTTTTGTTGCTACGAGAGCTGTTTTGTTTTTTAGTTTTAAATTGTTTTTAGGTATGATTTAAAAGTGTTTTTAATTTGAAAAAACATCAAATTAATTTTTTTATATATTTTTTGATGTACTGATATTAAAAATAAAATAAAAATAAATATATTTTTATTTTTTATTTTTTTTAAAAAAAATCTAATACCATGGAATATCTACTAACATTAAAACAAAAGGAAACAAAGAAACCACCATCAGTTTAGGGGACAAAGCAAATAGTGTTAATCAATTAAAATTTTTTTTTGTTGAAGTTGAAGGTATAATTTTGTTATATTGCCAAAAGGATTCTATTCTATTTTTATTTTATTTAAAAAAAAGGGAGAAAAACCAAGTGAATTTATGTTTGATTGATGTGCTTTATTAATGGTGCATACGTATTTATTGTTACAGTTGAAGTATTTTTTTTTTTTAAGAAGATTGAATGAATATTATAAATTCTCTTGATGCATCCTTTGATATATATGAAAAAAATATTACATCATTCCTATATGACAATTTAAATTTAATTTTTTTTTTTGGCAAGTTAGCGTTACACTTAATCTTGCCAAAACAAAATGCAAGGACTCTTTCGCGTGTACGAGTGCGACTAGTTAGAAGTCAAATCGAGGGAATTACCTTATCTTCAGGAAAATTTCCTACCAAGATGTCATCAACGCTGAGGTTTTGCTTGTTAAGGCCACACATGTTCCTGTACGCATGTCTCCAATCACTACTCAAATACCTCTGGGGAAAATTGCCGAAAGCAGCAAATAGATGCAATGGTGTGTTTCCATCGTTATCCTTCTCGTATATAAGTTTGTCAAATTTAGGAATCCATCGAGAGAAATAGATAGCTACCAGTCCTTCTATAGTTGTGGCAGCATAGTGAAGGGCATTCCAACCTCTGGTATCCACTAGTTCACAAGAAGCTGGGCACATGATCATAATCACTCCCATTGCTAGCAGATTGCCTCGAACGACGGCCATGTGAAGGGCAGTTCTCTTCTCTGAATCAACAATGTAGGCTGCGGACGCATCATGTTTTAGTAATACTCTTACTGTTAGAAAACCATTCAATAAAGGGGAAAAGGCAGCGTAGTGAAGTGGTGACCACCCGTCATCGTCGGTTCTTCTCGTCAAGCTCTTCTCTCTTTTTAATATCTTTCTTGTTGTCTCTGCAATAAACCATAAAAAAAATATGGTACATATTAGGTAATAAATGAATAATATTATGGTTAATGCGTAATCTACGCTACTAATTTAGTGATAAGTTAATATTTAATTTGGCATTTTTCTCTCTTTAATTGTATTATAAATGCCCTTTCTTGCTTTCTACGTTCTTTGGTTCTTATAGTCGCTATTCAATATTGTTTATGCATCCTATTATTTTTTTTGTTTCTTATTATTTGGTCATATTTAAAATAATAATATGGAAATATCAACAACTCCAACTTCATTTAAACCAGATGACCAAAGTTTTTAAGAAAAACTATAAACAACAAGAATAAAGTTCAATATTATTATGAGCTTTTAATTTTTTTTAATAAATACAATTTAACCTTTAATTTAACAAACATACAATGAAACCTCTAATAAAAGAACAATATCCTAAAGGTTAAAATAAGATTTTTTAAGAAACTCAAAATAAATGACTTTAATAAATAACAGAAACTAAAATCTAAAAAACACAATATATTGAGTACTAAACAGATAAGGGTTTTTCTTGAATTAAAAACGAATTTAGTTTTTTTTTTTTTGTACACCTTAAATTATGTAGGGACTACTTAAAAATTATAAGTTACATCAGGATTTGTTTGTATTGAATAAAAATTCAGAAACAATTTAAATAATTTAAGATAAGAACTAATTAACTTCTCACAGTTATGGTTTCCGATAATAATATATGAATTCAAAGCTTTACAGTTCAGAATAAAAATCTTACCATGATCACCATGCATGGCTGCCGCGTGTAGTGCGGTTCTGCCATGAGAACCACAATATTCCACTGACTCGCAATTACTCAAGATTTCGTCGATCACTTTTTTTCTATTTTCTTCATGTCTTGTAAACCTCCAATTCTTAAACCTTACATTGGCAGCAATATAATCATAATTAGATATATGTGATTTTTATTGACATTTTAAGTCCAATAAATAAGAGATTTTTTTATGTACTCTTTTATAAGAGATAAAAAAAAATGCTACCATTATCAAAATTCTTTTCCTTTTCATCATTTTTTTTGCCTTTCCGGGAAGTTTGCTTTATAAAAGAGAATTAAAAACCATTAAATTTTGCTATTTTTTATTGTTCTTAAAAAAACAATCAGGGATTAATCCTATTATTATTTTTTATCATCTTAAAAAAACTTATTTTGCTATTAAAAACTTATTCATATTGAATTAATATGTCTCGAGTTCAAGAACATACATAGCATAAAAAAATAACCAGGTAAAATCCTATTATTATAGAAGCATTGCTTTTCTATTATCTTTTATGATAATTTTAAAAACAGATTTACTTTAACATTATAAAGCTGAACAAATTAAAATTAATCGACAATTACATTTATATAATCTTAAAACGATAGTATTCTAGATTGATAAATAGATTAGTAAAAAATTGATTAATCTAGTATATATTAAAAGAAAAAAAGATGTTGGTCACATATAGTATCGAATCGGTATCAAACTCTGTTTGAGACTAAAAAAAATGTTCACAAACCTCATATTGGCAGCAATATAAAGTGGAGTTTCTCCATGAACATTGGCGGAATATGAAAACTCAGGGTCCTCTTTTGTCAATATTTCCACCACTTGGGCTTGGATATTTCGAGCTGCCACATGCAACGCTGTATCTTGCTCTTCATTGGCCATCCTCAACATCTTTTTTGCTTCTGTTACTCCGCTCTCTAGATCAGTAGGTCGAGCTTTTGCGCGGTCAATGAGGACTCTTACCACGTTGGAACGCCCATATCTTGCCGCAAAATGGAGTGGGATTTCACCTTTCTTATTGGCCTGTAATAATAGTGGTGGACACATATCAATAATTTGGCCAACAAAATCACTGGATTTCGGTCCTCTACGTTGGTTTTCTAAGTAAACATGAAGAATTGTGTTTTTTTTTGGAGTCAATAGCTCATTGAGAGAAGTTGGGAGATCCTTAAATGGGTTGATGTTGCCTGCTTCTGCAGCTTTGTACAATTTTGGTTCCATGTAAGTGATGCTATTCATTTGTTGATCAGGGGAATTCATCTTGTATGACTGTTTGTTTGTTGAATATGGTTGTTGATAGAAGTAACTATTTTGGCTATTTCCATTTACTAGCTAGGCTTGTAAGCCTATTTATACTAATTCATCAATATAAATAAATAAATAAATAAATAAAGCAGAGGAAGCTGTCTGAGTTCTGTGATAGATCGAATAGAATGAAAATGACCCTCGAAGTTTCATCTAATGATTTAAATTTTTATATGTTCAAAAACTATAGAACAAAGTATAAAAATAAATTTAAATTTTTAAGTTGAAATGATTATTTAATATTTTCAAATCATAGATGATTTCTTAAGAAGTTAAATTACATGCTTAGGAAATAATAGACTTGTGTTCTTTGTCTTTGCTCTTATTTTTGTGATATGCTTTAGCACAATCATATTTCGTTTCTTTTCACTTTTTGTTGCAATTTTCACTGCCTTGCTGGGAAATTATGCAACATAGGTATTAATTCATATATAAAATTATTAAAATTCAACAAAATAATGCAAAAATTATTTCAATAATAACTAAAATTCAACATAGGTATTAATTCATAAAATTATTAAGAACACAAAATTGAACAAAAACAATGACAAAAAAAACCAAAACAAAAAAAAACACACACACACACACAAAAAAAAGAAGAAAAATGAATGAAAAATTCTTCCCTTAATGGCATACTTAATTCCAGCTAAGAATTAAAAAAAAAATTGTTAATAAACCCAAAAAAAAAAAGACAACACACCTGAGGATGAGAAAAGAAGAGGAGGCTTGATTTCGGCTGAGAAGGAAAGAGAGAGAAGATAATTGTTAGTTGAGAAGAAGAGAGAAGAAGATGATATCTCATTTATTATGATTCTAGTCATTTTAATTTAGATTTATCAATGAAATTACCAGCAAACTATTAAATATTAATATTTTTAATATTTCCAATGATAATTCCGTCTGTAAAGTCAAATGAAAATTTCTAACTTTTATGAAAATTCTTAGAAACCTCTCCAAATATTAACAATGACTTTTAAGTCCATCGGTGATTCCGTTAGAAAAAAAAAAGTTAATAGTCAACAATTACTAGGAGCAGTGATTATTAGCGTATTGGAATTCTTATCGTCACTAGAATATAACGACAGACACATTTTGTTAGTATACCCGTGTGTAATGGATACCATGAATAGTGACAGGGAGAAGAAAACATCTTCCATCGTCACTAGAATATACCAACAAATATATTTTTTCGGTATACCCATGTGTAATGTATATTATGTCAGTATTTTCATCATTATAAAACAATGTTTGATGCCAAATTATATATGTATTCCCTATCTATCCATCCTACAAATAATTAAATTCACAAGTGCACACACAACACAACAATAATAATAGCTCACATCACAATAATAAAACAAATATTTCCTTGTCATTCAACAATAAATTAACATCATTATCATTATATTGAAGTGAGTTTCATTCATAAATGTTACTTTATAATTTATGACATTACATATTCATGTTGTGTAAATTAATCAGAATTTTCTTCTTGTTTCTTAATTGACTTATCTTCATTTCCATCATAATCTTTTACATTGATTTCATCATTTTCATCCATAATATTTTATGTACAATGAAATGTTATTATATACATTGAAATGTTGTTTTATTTTAGGGTGTGCGTGTGTTTTATAAACTTTTTAAGTCTGACAAATATTGATGTAGTAGCATAACTTCCTAGAAAGTCAAAGTATCAATATTTTCTCTTATAAAAGAATAAACAAAAGTGCAAAAATAATCAGATCTCTTTTCCTTTTCACTTTTGTAATGCGAAATCCTTTACCTTGCTAGGAAGTTATGCTTTACACAAGGGAATGAAGAACAAAAAAAAATTAATTTTTTTTTATTGTCCTTAAAAAACAATTACGTAGACAAGTGAGGTTTATTCATATGATAGAAGCATTGCATCTCCTATATATAATATATTTATTATATCACTATAAGAGAGAGAGAGAGAGGGGTTAGATATGTTGTAAAATTAAATACAATAAACAAACTATAACTTGGAGCATATATAAACACTGTTCTTAAAGATATTTTCTCCTATCTTCCAAAATCCAACTTCTTCCTCTAAACATGAGGGTTACAGAAACAATGACAATAATAAAAAGGAAATATTAGCAAACCTTGCAAACATAAAAAAATAATACTATGATTTATTTTTATTTTTTGCTATGTTTGATTGTAAGAGTGGGATGGTATATTAGGCTACTAACATGTAATAGATAGGTAGAAAATAAATTAAAAACTTATTACAATAAATAAAAAATAAAAAAGCTGTTAGGAAATTAAAAAGTTACAGCTATTAAAAAAAATTGTTAAAAAGAGTTAGAGCTGTTAAAAACATTTCACAAAAATCTGATTTCTTTGTAACGGATTTTTCATTATTTAAAAAACTTGTGACCATTTTCAAATGCAAATTTAAAATGGTTTTGAAAAAATTAATAATATATATATAGTCGCTTTTTGGTCCCAAAATATTGATAAAAATCCTATTTTGTATGGAATAATTAATTTTTCTAGTTAGATAGTTATTGCTAACTAATATCATAGCGATCATCATAATTTTTTTAAAATAATTAATTTTCATAAAAAAACATTAACAACAATAATAATCATAATTTTCAATAATGAAACAAAAATTTTAGCTAAAATTTGGGAACATTAATTACAACTAAAACAATTAGTACTAGAATATTTGCTATCAAATAAAATTCTGTTGAATTTTTTTAAAATATAATAATTATTTTGAATGATTTGCTAATCACAAATAGAAAATAAAGAATTTAAAAAAATATTGTGATCCAATTTTTTAGTTTCATTCACTTCATTGTCCAAGGGGTGTAGCGTGGTGGCAAAGGACTTGAGATCTGCACAGCAGGTCTCGAGTTCGAGTCAGAGCGTGCATCTCTTGTAAGAGCCTGGGACAGCCGAGGTTTTATTCACTCACCTGGACCCACAAAGTGCGCTTTCTAGGAAGTGAGATTTCCTCGAATCCAAAAAAAAAAATATACAGTAAAAATGTTGTTCTAGTTTAGTATATATCTATGGGGGGTTGTGTGTGTTTGATTTAATTACTTTTTAAGTCTGACAAATATTGATGTAGCGGGAAGATAGAAAAATTGCAGAACGGAAGAATGTAGTTTTTATTATTCTGTACTGGACAACATATATAATCGAAACGGTTTGTATTTAAATACATCAGTAAAAGAGTAAGAAAAGGAGATATGTATAATTCTAGCAGATATTCTTCAAGAATTATAGCATAAGATTTATCAAGAAAGCTTGATTTGGGATTTTTTGAACATAAGCTTTTTTCTCTAAAGCATTTTTCTTATCAGAAATCTTAACATGAGATGCTTTGATATATACGAGGGTCAAAGTATCAATATTTTCTATTTATAGAAAAGAAAAAAAATTAAAAAGAAAGTGCTAACATAATCACATTTCATTTCCTTTTCTTTTTTGTGTTGCAAAATCCTTTGCCTTGCTAGGAAGTTATGCTTTACACAAGGAAATTAAATGAAAGTATTTTTGAAAATTTTTATTGTCCTTTAAAAACTATTAGGAAGACAAGTGTGGTTATTCATATTGAGCATTTGTAAAGTTCAAGAGTACAGACAACATAAAAAAACAAGGTATGATAGAAGCATTACTTCTCTAGCATCTTTTATGATAAAGCTAGGAAAATAGATTTACTTAAACATTATAGAGTTTAACATATCTAAATTAATCAAAAATTACATTTTTATAACATCATAGTATTCTAGATTAATTAATTTGATTAATAAATCAATTAATAAAAAATTAATTAATATATCATATACTGAACAAAATTTTCGATAATGTATATTTCAAATCGATTTCAAACAAGGTATAAGACTAAAAAAATATTCATAAAAATCTAATTTCTTTGTAACCCATTTGCATTAGAACAAATATTTTGTATTCAAAAACAATTGTGACCACCTTTCAAATGCAAGTTTGAAACATTTTTTTTTAAAAAAAAAAAACATTAATATATATAGGTCATATATTGGTTGCAAAAAAAAATGATACAAATTCTATTTAGTATGGAATAATTAATTTTTATAATTAGATAGTTATTAATAATTTAACATCATAGTAATCATCATCATTTTAAAAAATAATTAATTTTTATAAATAATAATTAAAAAAATTCAGTAATAAAAAATATTTTAAAATTTTTGCTAAGATTTGTGAACAAGATTTACAACTGATCCCAAATTTTCTATCAAATAAAATCTAGTTTTATTTTTTAAAAAATATTCATTGTTTTGGAATGATTTGTTGGTCACAAATAGAAAAATAAAGAATTTTTAAAAAAATTGTTATCAAATTTTTTAATTTCATTCACTAAATATATAGCATTTTATGAATTTGTGCACAATATTTTATGTACAATGAAATGTTATAGTTGTTTTATTCTATGGTGTACCATAACTTCCTAACAAGTCAAAGTATCAATATTTCCTTTTATAAAAATATAAACAAAAGTGCATAAATAATCACATCTCCTTTCCTTTTCACTTTTGTGTTGTAAAATCCTTTACCTTGCTAGGAAGTTATGCTTTACATATTAGAATTAAAAATTAAAAAAAAATTAATTTTTTTTATTATCCTTAAAAAATTGTACGTAGACAAGTGAGGTTTATTCATATATATGATAAAAGCATTGTGTTAGAGCTCTAAGTGCGGGGTCGCGCCAACGAAAGCACACTGCCTAGAATTCGGCAGCGATGGACAGCGGCAGCCTTGCGTAGGCAGAAACGAATTCGGCAGGCAGCGTGCAATGGTCTATGCGAGTCTTTGAGCTTGCGACTTGGCATGGACGTGGGGCTTAGATAATGAACCTTCTAAGTCAGTAGCTGACGCAACAGAACGGGTAGGAGGGACTGCCTTGTGAACAGCCAGAACGTGGGTGAAGTGGCAGCCTCGTGGGGGCAGAACGTGGGTGAAGTGGCAGCATCTTGGGGGCAGAACGTGGGAGCATAACTGGGGGCTCTCCAAGCTGCTGAGACCGTGGGATCATGCCACATCACTTGGTGGTAAATAAACCACTAAGATCATGGAGATCATGGGGGAGAAAGTGCCCCACTATGTCCTGAAAAATAGGAGCTCATGGGGGAACCCTGCAGCTCACATGTTTGTCTATAAATAGGCTGCCAAGCCTCTGTTGTGTAGCATGCGATTTATGTGCATAGCACACACACTCTTTATTGTGTAATCCTTTGTTGACGAGATAAATAAAGGTTGAGAAGTATTCTTGTAAAGTTCGGTGTGCTTGCTTGTGTTTATTCTTTGTTTACGACGAGGCAATTGTGAGAACCTCTTTGGGTGAGCAAAACATATAGTCGTAGGAAAACACGAGCGAAAAGGTGAGGCAAGGCTGAGTCTAGTCGGGACTAGACTACCGCATTGGGTTGAATTTTGGGGCGAAAAATTTAACCCTGTGACAATTGGTATCAGAGCACGATTGATTCAAGAAGCGTGCAGCAAAAGTCATGGAAGCTATTAGAGAACGGTTGATGCGTCTTGAGACTTTGATAGGGTCGGATGAAGAAGGCGAAGAACGTTCTGTTATTGATCGCTTGAAGGAAGCTATGGAAAGCGCTGATAGGGCTGAGAGCCTGTACATTTCTCTTGCGGCAGAATCGAGTGAGCGATTGGCAGCTGCCGAAGAGACGATTGTCATTCTAAAGAAGGCAGTGAGAAACGCTCCTAATGGGGTAAGTACTTCTAAACCTAAAGTGCCTGAACCGAAGTGTTTTGGTGGGGCAAGAAGTGCCAAAGAACTCGAGAATTTCTTGTGGGACATGGAGCAATACTTTAGCGTTGCGAAGATCGGCGTGGCTGAACAAGTGGATCTTACCGTGATGTATCTCACGGGTGATACGAAGCTTTGGTGGAGGACGAGAACCAAAGATGACTTAAGTGCTGGACGTCCAAAGATAGAGACATGGGATCGTCTCAAGCAAGAGCTGAAGGAGCAGTTCCTTCCAAACAACACATCATGGATTGCGTGGGAGGAATTGAAAAGGCTCAAACATGAAAGGTCAGTTCGTGAGTATGTTAAATCTTTCAGTTCTTTGATTCTCGACATCGAGAATATGTCAGAGGAGGACAGATTGTTAAACTTCATGTCTGGATTGCAAACTTGGGCGCAAACGGAACTACGACGACAGAACGTAAAGGATCTGTCCTCCGCTATTGCTGCTGCGGACAGTTTGGTTGATTTTAAATCAACTACTAGAGAGAGCTATACATCAGCCTCCTTCAAGTCTAAGGGAAGAAACAAGGAGGAGAGAATGAAGAAGAAATTCGGTGGGGGTGCATCGAAGGCTACTGCCGCGGATAAGGGCAAGGCTAAGTTTATGAGTGCACAAGGTAAGAGTACTAAACCGAATTTCACTTGCTTCATTTGTGATGGTCCGCACTTTGCAAGGAAATGTCCGAAGAGGGAGAAGTTGAATGTTATTCGGGCTGGGGATAGCGAGGAGGATGAAGGGGTAGTTACGCACGTCAATCCTATGCGTGTGATAAACTACCTGGTAGCTAAATCAGGGGATACGGCTGCCGAAAACCGCCCTGTCGATAAAGACTTGGTGAGGATTGATGCACTGCGGAAAGGGAAGTCAGGGGTTGCGGACAATCTAATGTATGTGAAGATTGGGATAGATGGCAAAGACGTGAATGCTATGCTGGATTCATGTGCAACCCACACGTTTGTGGCAGATCGGTTGGTGAAGGAACTTGGCCTGCGGCTGAGTGACAGTTATACATCGATGAAGGCAGTAAACTCGAAGGCACAGAGGATTGCTGGGATGTCTTACGATGTGCCGATAACGCTGGATCAGTGGAGAGGTAAGCAGGACGTGCTGGTCGTGAATCTTGACGATTACGATATTATTCTTGGCCTTGATTTCTTACAAAAAGCCAAGATTGTTTTGATGCCGTATCTCAATGGAGTGATGATTGCGAGCGAGGGATGCCCTTGTTTCGTCTAGTGTTGTAACGTCGCAGCTGCGAATGTTGCGAAAGGGGAGAAAAGCTTGGTCTCGGCAATTGCTATTAATAAAGTGTTGCGGAAAGGAGGGGAAGTGTTTCTGGCAACAATAGTGGACGAGAAGGCAGACTATTGTGGTGAGGTGCCAAAAGAGATTGTTAGCGTGCTGCAGCAATTTGAAGATGTGATGTCGCCTCAGCTGCTGAAGAAACTCCCACCTAGGAGGGCCATCGACCATCGAATTGAGCTGGTGCCGGGGACAAAGCCATCATCTCAAGCCCCTTACCGAATGTTGCCAATGGAATTGGCAAAATTAAGGAAACAATTGGAAGAGCTGATCGACGCGGGATTTGTCCGCCCTTCCAAGGCTCCGTATGGTGCTCTGGTTTTGTTTCAAAATAAGGCGGATGGAAGCCTTCGCATGTGTATGGATTACCGAGCACTCAACAAGGTAACAATCAAAAACAAATATCTCGTTCCCTTAATTCAGGACTTGATGGACAGATTGAGTGGAGCCTCAATCTTTACGAAGTTAGACTTGCGATCGGGGTATTGGCAAGTGCAGGTTGCTGACGGTGACGAGCATAAGACTACGTGTGTGACAAGGTATGGCTCATACGAGTTTCTAGTTATGCCATTCGACCTAACAAATGCTCCAGCAACATTTTGTAATTTAATGAATGATGTGTTATATGATTTCTTAGACAATTTCGTTGTAGTCTACTTAGATGATATTGTAATCTATAGTAGAGGCATTGAAGAACATGTAACTCATCTTTCTAAAGTCCTAGATAGATTGAGAGAATATGAATTGTATGTGAAGAGAGAAAAGTGTGAGTTTGCAAAAGATGAAATTATGTTCTTAGGCCATTTGATTGGAGAAGGACAGGTGAAGATGGATCCACGGAAGATTCAAGCCATCGTCGAATGGTCAGCACCAAAATCAGTCTCGGAATTGAGGTCATTTTTGGGGCTTGCAAACTACTATAGAAGATTCATTAAGGGATATAGCAAGAAGACAACTCCTCTCTCGGATCTTCTCAAGAAGAATCGGAGATGGGAATGGACGGTTGACTGCCAGCAAGCTTTTGAGAAGCTGAAGACAGCGGTAGCATCAGCTCCAGTTTTGGGGCTGCCTGATTTCGAGAAACCATTCGAAGTGCATACTGATGCTTCGGATAGGGCCATTGGTGGAGTGCTCGTACAAGAGGGACATCCGATTGCTTTCGAGAGTCGGAAGCTAAGTGACGCGGAGCAGAATTACTCGACGCATGATATCGATACACGAGGTCGGGCGACGGCTCCCGCTTTTTGTTTATTTTAACAAAAAAGGGTTTTTTTTATTTGGGAAAACAAAGATGTTATTGGAGTCGCCATCTAGTAATTTGAGGGAACTAGAAATCCCAAAATAGACACTGGTCCCAGAGATTCAGGTACGAGGTTAGTTATGATTAAGGGAAGGTAGACACCACCCTTAAAACATCCTTTCAAAGAAAGGTTACCCTTACTTATGTGTTTTTTTTTGTTTGATTCAAATGCGATTATATTTTGGGCTTATTTGTAATTCTTTTTTTAAATGATTAACGTCGGTCCCTAAAAATAGAAGACACGTTAAAAATGACATCAGTCCCTAAAAATTAGGAAACTCGTCTAAAATATTAACGTTTATCTCTAAAAAGGAGAGTTACATCTGGGTTACCAACAGAAATAATGGATATAATCCATTATATTTTGGGTTTATTGGTAATTTGTTTTTTTTAAATGGTTAACGTCGGTCCCTAAAAATAGGAGGCGCGTTAAAAATGACATCAGTCCCTAAAAATTAGAAGACTTGTCTAAAATATGACGTTTTAACCCTAAAAATGAGAGTTACGTCTGGGTTACCAAAAGAAATAATGGACATAATCCATATTTGGTATTTACATTTTTGACATCGGTCCTTTTTTTAAAAAAAGAGACGTGTAACCTTTGGTTTTTGTATTTTTTTACAACATGCAAGAAAATTTACAAGCATTTATATATGAAAAAAAATATCAAAGAAACCCAAAAAATTACTTGAGTGTCACTGTATTGGTAAAATACTGAAATACCCACTGTATAGGTAAAATACTGAAATACCCTCGAATTTCTCTGAAAATTACGAAAATGCCACTGGCGGCGCGTGTGGCACACCCGCGGCTACTGTTGGCGGCGGGGAGATTTTCCGGCGATATTTCTGGCCAACCGATGGTAGATCCTGGTAGAATTGATGTCAAGGATTCTTATTGTGGTGGTCTTGACGGTCGTTGATGGCTGATGAGCGAGAATCGACGACTTGAAGCTTCGGTGGCAGCCGACGATCGCGGCCCTTTTTCGGCTAAATGGGGCGGATAAAACGCTGAAATCGGCCGGTTTTTTGCTTTATATGAGGGTAGCGACCTTTCTGTGGTGGTTTGGAAGCTTAATATGGCCGGAGATGGGAGATCGGAGGAGAGAGAGGGAGTCGCCGGCGAGAGGAGAGAGATGCTCTGGGTTGTGCTACGGTGAGAACGATAGCACGGTACACCGGTGCCGCTAAGGCCTGTGATGCGTTGGATCTCTGATGGAAAGATCACGTGGCTGTGATTGGCCCGATCTGCAGGTTGATCGGACGGTCCGGATGAACGGAGGTTTGATCGGGTGTGACGCGGTGTACAGAGAGCTTGGTACACCGGGTGACGTGGCGCCACCGGATCTAAAGGCAAATTGTTTTAAGGGCCGAGATTGATTAGGGTTTTAATTGGGTGTGGTAAGCCCTATTGTATTCTATTAAATCAACGGTTCAGATCTAAACACTATTAAATCTAACAGTTAGGATATTTTTGATATTTTTCAGATTGTTTTTAATCAAAATCAATATCTTACTCGCACGATGAAATAGTGAAAAAACATAAATAATGATATAGGATATCGTCTCTCTATTCTCTCTCCTCTGTTTTTTTTTTCCCTCTCTTCACTGGCGCATTGTCACTGGCTATTTATAGCCAGTGACAGAGGACAAGAAGCATCTGCTTTAAATAAAAAAATATATCCATCCAACTGCTCGCCTACAATAAATGTAACTACCCCGTCTAATATGACAATTCTGTACTATTAATTTTGTTTTATTATATATAATAATATATATTTATATAGGTAAAATTAAAACTTGAATCAATATTAGAAAAAGCCCGATTCAACCGCTAAAAATCAATTTTAATTACCGAAAATTATGTTGAAACATAAAAAAAAACTTTCAATGGATATAAACCTGGTGGACTGGGTTTTGACCAAAAAATAATAGGTTTGACCCAAAACGGCATGAAACTCATTTTTTATCCTGGTTGACATGGTTTGACCCGTATTGACCCGGTGAACTCGGTTTTGGTCAAAAATGACGGTTTCGACCCGAAACGGCCCGAAACTCATTTTTTACCCTGGTCAACATGGTTTGACCCGTATTGACCCGGTGAACTCGGTTTTGGTCAAAAATGACGGTTTTGACCCGAAACTCATTTTTTACCCTGGTCAACATGGTTTGACCCGTATTGACCTGGTGGACTCGGTTTTGACGGGAAGATGCGGTTGACTCAAGAAAATTATTTTTGAATTTTAAACTTTTTCTTAATTTTTTTGGATTTTTATAAATAATAATAGAAATAAAATAACATTCAAGAAAATCCTGGTGAATCCAAAATTGGGTTACAACACATGAGAAGGAGATGGCGGCAGTAGTTCACTGCCTTGGCATATGGAGAGTATATCTGTTGGGGCCGAAATTTGTTGTCAAGACCGACAACGTTGCTAACACATTTTTCAGGACGCAGAAAAAATTGTCGCAGCGACAAGCTCGGTGGCAGGAATTCTTGGCCGAATATGATTTCGTATGGGAGCACAAACCGGGGAGCCACAATTAGGTTGCGGGTGCACTCAGCAGACGCGAGGTAATTGCTACTGTTCTTGCTATTGTTCGGGTGGAGTCGGACATGCTGGGTCGACTTCGTCAAGTTGCAGGGGAAGACGCAGCGTACAAGAAGCTGGTTGAGCTTGTACGAGAAGGGACAATACGGAGGTATTGGCTGGAACAAGACCTGCTCTATACAAAGGGGGGTCGAATCTTCGTGCCGAAGGGAGAGCTGCGGAAACATTTAATGACGGAGACTTATGATCCGCAGTGGGCTGGTCATCCTGGCAGGGAAAGGATGGTTGCTCTCCTGTCGCAGACTTATTATTGGGCGAAGATGGAGGACGACGTAGAACTTTACATCAGGACTTGTCTAGTGTGCCAGCAAGACAAGACTTTACGGTAGCGTGAGGCAGGCTTGTTACAGCCGCTGCCGATTCCAGAAAGGCCTTGGGTGTCCGTTTCAATGGACTTCATTGTTGGTTTTCCAAAGGTAGATGGCATGAACACGATCATGGTTGTCATGGACAGATTCACCAAGTACGCGGTGTTTGTGGCTGCCCCTACGGTGTGTACAACCGAAGTGGCCGCTAAATTATTCTACCGCAACATGGTGAAGTACTTTGGAGTGCCTTCAGACATTGTAAGCGATAGCGATGTACGATTCACGGGCAGATTCTGGACAGCGTTGTTCAACATGATGGGAACAAGGCTGAAGTTTTCAACTGCCAATCATCCACAAACTGATGGGCAGACGGAAAGGATAAATGCTTTGCTGGAGGAGTATTTGAGACACTACGTGACAACGATGCAACGAAACTGGTTAGAGTTACTGGATAGTGCACAGTTTTGCTATAATCTTCATAAATCCTCGGCAACAGAAGCAAGTCCGTTTGAGCTGGTTTTGGGAGCACAACCCCAAACTCCTGCCGAGATTGCAGTGCAGATATCAGGTGGGAAGAGTCCAGCGGCGTACAGGTTTGCGATGGAGCGGCAGGAACTGTTTGAGCAAGCCCAAGACAGCTTGCATAAGGCAAGAAAAAGGATGCTCAAATATGCCAATCAAAAGCGAAGATTGCTGGAATTCAGCGTGGGCGACAAGGTGTGGCTCAAGTTAACTCCGCAAATTTGGAAGAAAATTGTGGGGACAACAAAGCACCGAGGGTTGGTGCCAAGGTACGATGGACCTTTCGAGGTCATCGAAAAGGTAGGGGTTGTCGCATACAGATTGAAGCTGCCTGAACGGCTGAAGCTTCATCCTACTTTTCACGTAAGTTACTTACGACCTTTTTATGAAGACAATGAGGATCCGAAAAGAAGTAAGTCGCAACGGGCTCCTTCTACGATTCACAAGCAATTTGATGATGGTATCGTCAAAATCATGGATCATCGTCGACTTGGCCAACATAAAAAAAATCGGCGAACAGAATTCTTGGTAAAATGGAAGAAAAATAAGGAGGTTTCGTGGGAGAAGGATACTGATTTGTGGCAGTTTGAGGATCAAGTGCAAGACTACCTTACGTCTATTCCGACGAGGACGTCGGACTCTTCTAGTGGGGGTGGTTTATTAGAGCTCTAGGCGCGGGGTCGCGCCAACGAAAGCACACTGCCTAGAATTCGGCAACGATGGACAGCGGCAGCCTTGCGTAGGCAGAAACGAATTCAGCAGGCAGCGTGCAATGGTCTATGCGAGTCTTTGAGCTTGCGACTTGGCATGGACGTGGGGCTTAGATAATGGACCTTCTAAGTCAGCAGCTGACGCAGCAGAACGGGTAGGAGGGACTGCCTTGTGGATAGCCAGAACGTGGGTGAAGTGGCAGCCTCGTGGGGGCAGAACGTGGGTGGAGTGGCAGCATCATGGGGGCAGAATGTGGGAGCATAACTGGGGGCTCTCCAAGCTGCTGAGACCGTGGGATCATGCCACATCACTTGCTGGTAAATAGGCCACTAAGATCATGGAGATCATGGGGGAGAAAGTGTCCCACTATGTCCTGAAAAATAGGAGCTCATGGGGGAACTCTGCAGCTCACATGTTTGTCTATAAATAGGCTGTCAAGCCTCTGTTGTGTAGTATGCGATTTATGTGCATAGCACACACACTTTTTATTGTGTAATCCTTTGTTGACGAGATAAATAAAGGTTGAGAAGTATTCTTGTAAAGTTCGGTGTGCTTGCTTGTGTTTATTCTTTGTTTACGACGAGGCAATTGTGAGAACCTCTTTGGGTGAGCGAAACACATAGTTGTAAGGAAACATGAGCAAAAAGATGAGGCAAGGCTGAGTCTAGTCGGGACTAGACTGCCGCATTGGGTTGAATTTCGGGGCGAAAAATTTAACCCCGTGACACATTGCATCTCACATTCTTTATGATAATTTTTTTAAAAAAATAAACATATTTACTTAAGTATTATAGATGTTGCTACTTAATTTTTAAACAATATTTTTGATAATTTTTTTTAAAAAATTAAAAACAGCAAAAAAATAACAAAAATTCAAAAAATATATTTTTAATATATTTATATTGTTTTTAGTATTTTTAATATCATTTAAAAAATTTAAAATTTTAAAAGTATTTCAAACACGTTTAATTTTTAATGTATTAATTTTATAATCACTCATGTTTTTTTATTGAGATGTTGGTATTGTTGGCTTATAAAAGAAATTTAAAATATAAAAATAAAAAACAGTTGAGGTACCAATATGATTGTGGTCAAGCCATAATTCTCCTATAAATAACAGTTTACAGTGAAAAAAGAGTTGGAGGAGAAAATTTTGAGGAAAAGAGGAGCGGCCGAAAATGAGGGGAAACAAAAGAAAAAACCCTAAAACCTCACCCTCTCTGAAAAGGCCGCTGCTCATCTTCTCTTCTCAGCTCTCTGGACAAAAGACAGACGAGAGCCGCCGCTATTAACCTTCAGCCACACACTGTCCCATTCCCCTCTCACGGCCTTCTTCCCTGCACCCGAAGGAGCCTCCCCTCTCAGCCAAAACAGATCCACCAGAAGCCCCATTTCCTTCAACTCTGCATTTCCTCCCCTTGAACCAACAACCCTACAGACCCGAGACCCCTTCCCTCCTGAACCAGCCGCAAGCTCGCCAAGACCAAAAAGAGGGCAGAGTCGTTAGCCCCTCACTCTCCCCTCTTGCTGGCCGTTTCAGCTTCTTCTTGTCCATCGCCGACCGAACCAGGTCTCCCTTCCATTCAGCCTCCAGCAGCAGCACAGACGCGACAGAAACACAGTCGCCAGAAGCTCCTTGGTCATAGCGCCGGCCACCTGAAACAGAGAAGAAGGGGAAACAAAAAAAAAACATATCTGTAAAGAGAAGCAGATCTGAAAAGGGGGCAGGAAGAGAAGCCGATCTGAAGACAGAAAGAAAACGAAAACAGACTTGCTTGTTGCGTTTTTGGGTTTTTGCAGGTAACGGAGTTGCTCACAGCCGACAGGAAGGTGAAGAGGGGACGAAGCAATTACGGATCTCCCCCGCACTCTGGATTTCGCGGCGGCGCGTGAACCCACGCGCAGCCACTGTTCCTACATTTCCAGAAGTCGTCCTCTGCAATTCCTTATCAGAAACCTTAACACGGGATACTTTGATATATGCGTGTGTCGAAGTATCAATATTCTCTATTTATATAAAAGAAAAAAAAGATTAAAAAAAAAGTGCTAACATGATCACATTTCTTTTGGTTTTCTTTTTTGTGTTGCAAAATCCTTTGCCTTGCCAGGAAGTTATGCTTTACACAAGGAAATTAACAATGAAAGTATTTTTGAAAATTTTTATTGTCCTTCAAACCTATTAGGAAGACAAGTGTGGTTATTCATAGTTAGCATTTGTCAAGTTCAAGAGTAGGTAAAATCCTATTATGATAGGAACATCTAAATTAATCAAATATTACTCTTTTATAATCTTAACATCATAGTATTCTAGATTACTTAATTTGATTAATAAATCAATTAAAAAAATTAATTAATATAGCATATACTAAATAAAATTGTAGATCACGTATGGTTCAAACCGGTCTCAAACAAGGTGTGACACTAAAAAAATATTCACAAAAATCTAATTTCTTTGTAACCCGTTTGCATTAGAACAAATATTTTGTATTCGAAACAAAATTGTGATCACCTTTCAAATGCAAGTTTGAAACATTTTTTTTTAAAAAAAACATTATATATATATATATATATATATATATATATTCGCAGTCCTGGAGCCTTCCTTGAGGCTTGATATCAGCACTTGTGTTTTTTAGTCCAGCACGTCAAATGTTCAGAAATCATGTATTTGGTTCCTAAATTGTCAATTTTTTATATTTTATTTTGTAATCGATACGCAGTACAAGTCAAGTAGTCAAAAACTCTGACATTATTATTTATTTATATATTCGTGACTAAAATCTAGTGACAACTACTAGTTGGGATAGCTAAATTTATTTTCCAAGCACAATTGGCTTTGATGATTTGTTTATTAATTAAATCGTAAAGTATTTGTTTTTATGTTTAAAAAGTATTATTAATTTTTTTATAATTTTAAATTATTTTAACATGCTAATATTTAAATTAAATTCTTAAAAATAAAAATAAATAAATTATGTTAATATATTTTTAAATAAAAAAATATTTTTAAAAAATACTTTAACCACAAACTCAAAAGATTGTAAGAAAACTAATCTGAAAAGTTGGGATATCCCAAGTTTCATTCTTCTATGGCTGCTTTGCCAGCCACCTAGCTTGTTCCATGAAGTGCATGAATGGTTGGAATAATCTCCATCGGATAACAACTCCGACCGGACTGCTCTTGAGATACAAAGAGACGAGACATTAGATACTATCTAGTTAATTACGGGTAACATTCCAAACTAAATTGTAATGTAATCATAAAAAAAAAAAAAAAAAAACAAGAAGCTATGAATATGTGGACATGTGTTTTGATAGCATGAATTGGAAATTGAAAAAGATGATATTTTTATTTTTAAAAAAATGAATTAATTAAAAATATTTGAATTAATAAATCACATAAAGAATATTTGTTCAAGCTAATTAAAGGCTGAAACAGTTGGGTTTTTTTTTGTAAAAAAATAAAAATAAATGCAAGTGTAAATATTTAACCTAATAACATGGTTGTTTTTTTATTTTTTATTTACTTGTATGAAGATAAAAATGAATTCTCTTTTAGTAAATTACAATTTAGTTTCTTGTTTACATTATAATCCCAAGCACCAGCTTATACCGTAAGCTATAAAGTTACATTACGGGTAACTAAAAATATATTTTCGTAATAAAGATAGTTATTTGAATTCTTGGGAAAAAAAATATATTTTTAGTTAAAATTCTCTTTCCGTATTAATTTTTTTAATTTGAAAAGCATATTTTTTCTATTAGCAATAAAGTTTATTGGATAAAAAATAAAGAAAACTAACATAGAAATTATCAAAATTATCATATATATTTTAGAATTTTTTACTTTGAAGATATTAATAAAATAGAATTACGACGAGCTCAAGATGATATTTCTGGGAAAGTACCAAACTTGGACTAGTTAACAATTATAAGCAGAAAGGGTATATGCATTGTTCCTACTTCCTTGGCATCTCACAAAAGAGAGTATGTGATGAGAGAAACAAAGGGGAAGAGGATGCTTTGAGTAAAGCAAGAGAGTCCCGTGTAGTTATCGGCGCTGATAGCAACAGTAATATTTACAGCAGCATTCACCCTTCCTCTTCAAAACCTATATATTATATAATTAGACATGGAAGCTTACCAGCTTACCATCAATCGATATTATTTGTCGTAGGTTTATATAGGTCACATATTTGTCGAGAAAAACAAAGATAAATTTTTTATTTAGTATGGAATAATCAATTTACCCAATTGGATAGTTATTAAGTAGTAATTAATATCATAGAACCATCATCATTTTCAATAATAATTATTATTATTATCGCACCCACCACAACGTGAAGACTTTTAAAATTTAAAAAAAAATATTATATTTTTAAAAAAATATATGATATAGCGGATTTATATTTTACAATAAAAATCCACAGATGAATAATATAGTGAAATATCTAAAAAAATGCAAGGGACCTACAAATAAATTCAAAAAAATCCACAATTTTTTTTGAAATTTTCTGATATCAGAAAAGACCCGTTTGACTAGATATCAAAATAAAGGAGGGTGAACATTGTTGTTAAAATCACAAGGTAACATGAGTCAACATGTATCTAACTTGCAAAGTTAGACTTAACTCGTGCAAAAATGGTAAAATCAGTAAACTCGGTAAACTTAGTCTGATTTTACGAGTTTATTAAATTTGTGATATGAACTAAGTCAGATCCAAATTTGGTTTTAAAATGTCTACTAATCAATTTTGCAAGATTGGACATATCTTTCACATTGTATATTGGATAAAACTAAAATTTTAAAGGAGAATATTAGACACATGAAAATATATTGTGGTAAATTTTCCAATCAAATGAAGTTTGAGAACATAATATTTCAGGTCAAAATTAGTAAATGAATCTTGTCAAATATATCAAACTAGACCTTTATATACTATTTGAGACATATCTAAAGTTACCAGTGAAATTTTGCTACGATTAAAGTTGGGTTGGAAACTAGACATTTAAAGATTTCCAACCATATATCGTACGCCAGTAATTCATCAACACGAGAGAGAACGACATGTTTGGAATCAGGACTCAAATCTGCCAAAATATATGAAAAAATTAGAGATTCACGAATATATAGAAGAATTTTAACATGAAGACTTTTTTATTATTTTATTTTATTTTATTTATTTTTGAATAATTATTTTGAATTTGAATTTTTTTCTAGTGCATTAGACATTGTTTAGAGATTTATTTTATTATTAAATTTATATTAGTTAATTATAATTATTACTTTAAGTTCATTAGCTTACAACCCGTAAGGGGTCCATTAGGACTATTGAGATGGGAACAACCAAGTTATTACCAGATTCATGTATACTTCCTATTATTCATATATTGAGAAGTTTTGTTCTGAAACTTTTTATTTTTTCATGTCATTAATTTATTAATTCTTACTATTTATCTTTTTTATTTTATTTAGATCACTCATTGATTATAATATTATTGACTTACTTTATCAAATTTTAATATAATTTAATTTCATGACTAAAATTGTCAATATATAGTTATTTTAAAAAATTAGTTATAATTTTATAATTTTACAATTAAAGTTTATATTATTTTTTTCATTTCAAGTTTATATTATTCTTTCCATGTAGAGTCAAAAAAGATTTTTAAGAACATTGAGGGTGAAAATAAAAGGATAAGGCACGCGTGCACACCCAGCCACAGGATTATAATTGCTGAAGTCGCAAGAGTGAATTAAAACTGCATATGAACAGTACCTATGCAATTATAATTGTAAAGGAGAGGGAAATGAAGAACTTACCTGGTCGCTGCAAGTCGAGGATGATGGCGATGAAGGCGTGAGGTTGCTTGCCGAAAAGAAACTCTCTCCTCTGCTTCTTCTCGTCTTTCACTTTCTTGGGTCGCATGTACTTTCTCTGTATTTGTCTCCTGGTATTCTTGTGTTGTTCGTGTTCTGTCGCCTTCTGTTCCGTGCCTCTTCTTCTTCGTCTTTCTGTCTGTTCGTTCCCTGTCATTTTCTCCTCTGGTCTGTCTTTATTACCTTCGCTCCCTCGGTCTTCCTTCTCCCCTGGTTTCCTCTGTTCGTCCGTGTTGTATGCTCCCCCTGTGTTGTTCCCCCCTCTCAGTTCGTCCTCTCTGCCTGCCTGATGAAAAGCTGATGAATAGTGTGCGTTGAAAACGGTAGCCCCTGAACTTCTGACATTTAACGATTGGCTCCCTAATCGTGGAAAATCTCTTCTTCTTTTTTTAATTTTACTCCTGGATCAAATTGCAATTGAACCCCTAATATTCAGCGTCATTTACAAAACAGTACTTTCTTTCCAATGTAATCAATTTAGTCCATAATTGACTCTTCAACTTGTAATTCTTTCAATATTACCCCTGCAAAAAATCAATTAAACCCCTATAGTATCACTGTATATTAAATTTAGTCCTTATACTTTAATTTCTTGCAATTGCAACCCAAATTAACCCCAAACATTGGTATTTCTTCAATTAAGCCCTTGATTGCATTAATTAATTAAATCAAAGTTTAATTAAGTCTCCAAACTTATTAATTTGTCCACTTTTTTACCAAATTAACTCCCAAATTTATAATTTCATCCTTATTAGTCCTCAAACTTTCAATTTGTGTTGTCTTAATCCAATTCTCAAATTATTTTTTTTATTCATTCATTTATTTTGTTATTTATTTTATATTTTATTAATTGTTTTTTGAAAATTCAAAATTTGGTTATAATAATAATATGTGTGTGTGTGTGTGTTTTAATTCACTTTTTAAATTTGATAAATATTGATGTAACAAGATACTTTGATATATATAAGTGTCTAAGTATCAAATAAAAAAAAAAAGTGGCAAAATGGCCATCCTTTCCTTTTCTTTTGTGTTTTAAAATCCTTTGCCTTGCTAGGAAGTTATGCTGAGGAAATTAATAATAAAATTTTTTTAAAAAACTTTTTATTGTCCCAAAAAACAATTAGGCAGACAAGTGATTTATTCAATTTGAGCATTTGTCAAGTTAAAGAGCATAGACAACATTAAAAAAGGCAGGTAATACCCTATTATGATAGAAGCATTTCATCTCTATTGTCTTTTATGATAAACCAAAAAAAAATAAAAACTTAAACATTATAAATTAATCAACAATTACATTTATATAATCTTACCAAGACAGTATTCAGATTAAAATATTTGATTAATAAATCAATCAATAAAATATTGATTAATCCAGCACATACTACAAGCAAATGTTCCCAAAAATCTGATTTCTTTCACAAAAATGCAAATTTGGAATAACATATATATATGACATACCGGGCATAAAAAATGATAGATTTCTATTTTGTATGGAATAATTAATTTTCCTAATTAGATAGTTATTAATAATTAATATCATAGTAAGTATCACCATTTTTGAAAAATAATGAATTTTCATATAATAATAATAATAATAATAATAATAATAATTTTTCAAAAATTAAACAAAAAAAGTAAAACTAGTTCAGTTGTTTGTTGGTTCCCCGAGGAACATGTTCTTCGGAATCAATGCGGTGCGGTGCTAGGGTTTTCTCTATTCCTGTGGGAAATAAGGAATCAAATGAGGCTGCATTGATTGCAGCAATTAAAGCTCTGGAATTATCATCATATAGGCAGGACTTAGGTATTTTGTCATTGAAGCAGACTCTGCAAATGTGGTTCAATGGATGACTAAACCCCTTATCAGGTCGTGCGTGGCGCTTTAATGATCTTTTCATCCTAGCAGGTAGATTTTCATCTTGCTTGGGTCCAGTATCCTTCACTCGTACGTACACCAAGGGAGATTAATCACTCTGCAGATGTTTTTGCTAAACAAGGAATCTGTAAAGCAGAGCATTGCTATGAAAATCTCTAATTCAGATATATTCTCTATGCAGTAAAAAAGCAACATCACCCATTCAAGAGAGTTGTTTTCGTGGTTAAAACGTGCTTTTAATGAATTTTTTGGTATTTTTTTTATTCTACAGGTAATATGGAATATAATAAAATTGAGATCTGGAAATTCAGAAAGCACTATTTCTAATTATTGATTACTACAATGTTGTTTGTAATGTAATTTGCAGTTTTTTTAACGAAGTACGAATATTAGCAGCTTCACCAAGGGACATCTTGCAGTCTGCATGGAGGATCAAAATGTAAGCAAATCCCATGCCCAAATAACACAACCCCAGCTTGCCGTTGAACTGTAAAGCAGAGCATGGCTGTGTCCAGTAATGTGCCCATCATGGCATGGAACCGAAAGAAACGAGGAAAATCTTTGTTCATCACCATCCAATATTGAACATCACAGTATATTAGAGGGAACCAAGGAGGCAATTGGTTGACTCCAGTGACAAAAGTGACGTGGATACATATGGACGAGTCCAAGCTCAATAATAAGGATGGATGGGCCAAACAATTTATTTTTTATTTTTTTTTATTCTGATAAAAACAGATATAACTTTCCAGCAGGGCAAAAGAAAAGATATTGCAACAAAATATCAAAAAGGAAAATAAATGTAATTTGTGGTTATTAACGCTTTTTCTTCCTTTAAAAACCGAAGAAATCAGCAGCTTGTGAAATCACTGTTGTTCATGAAGGATAACTTTTCTAGTACCAGAGTTCTGAAGAAGCAAACCCCAAGCCCCTAGTTGAAATACGGCTAGACTGCCACCTCGGGGTAGTTTTTTAAAATCATAATCATATCTATTTTAAATTTTTTTACTCTGAAGATTTTAATAAAATATAAGAAACACATTAAATAAATAGCTAGTGATATCCTGAATGCTGTCAAATTTTCGCAGCGACTCATTACTCGTATAAATTATGTGTAAATCCACTACACTTGCCCAATAAGAAAAAACCATCTGTATATGCTATATATATCTCTCTCGTTGAAATTCCATTTTGGTGTGCATGCCTTTAGTGAGTAAGAACTAGATGAAACTTGACTAGGCAATATGAAAGAGGTGAGGCAGAGATCCCGCGATGAATCTGTCCTCCTGTGAGGTTTTAATTCGAGTCTAATGATGGATTTATAACAAACTGTAAAACCGTGTGGTTTGTTTTTTTTATTATTATATTTGGGTATTGTTCATACATTCACAAAACTATGGATTTTTTTTAATAATAGTTTATTTTGATTCTCAAAGTTTGATTTTATACCATTTGATTGTAATTGAATGCAAATTACTTATGATTTCTTAATCAAGAGTGCAATTGAAAGAATAAAAACTAGAATGAAAAAGGACATCAAATATAGATGATGTACTAGAGACTTCAAGCAAAATACACTTAGGTCTTTGATCTTTAAAAATAACATCATTCATAGAATTCAGGTCTCTTGAAATTTTAAAAAAATAAGTTTTGATACACAAGTTTATTTGTATTATTTTTCAGTCTAAGGTTAGAGAGAAGAAAGAGATAAGTGTTGCTAGATTCTAATAATAAAAAAGAAAGTCATTGTTCACTCCATTTTCGACCACCAAAATGGATTTTATTGGTGTCCACGGGTTCTCAGATATGAGAGGAGTTTCATGATAATTGTTTAGACCTTTAATGTTACATAAAAATTCAGATCTAAACCAAGAAAACCAAAACTAACCCGATTTGATTTCAGATTTTTGAGCTATTTTTTAGGTATTTAAAGTTGATGGAATAATTTTTTGGTGCTATAAAGGTGTTGGTGAGGTGTTTTGGAGTTGCAATGACTTAAAAATAGAGGTTTTTTTTAAAATCAAAAAAGGCATTGCCCTAATATTGATGAGTTGTATTGGGGTTGCAATAGCTTAAAAATCAAGTATTTTTACAAAAAAAATAAAACATTTCCATTATTTTCTAGTCACTATTATATTTAAACTTGTAAACAACACGTGTTTATGTCTTTTATCATATTTAAAAAATAAAATCAAGCTCAAGCATGTAGGGCTGGGCTTGAATGCCCACCTATATGCTTCGGCTTTTTTTTATAATGGCCCAGTAATAGTTGGCTATCGAGAGCCTGAGCTTTTTTCTGGCATTTTTAAAGGGTTAAATAGAAAATGAAGTGATTTTATTGTGATGATATTAACGTGACAGTTTCTGAGTCAAATAACTAGTTTATATTCTATAGCTAGTTTATAAACTAAAGAAGGATGGACAACGCCAAAAAGTTTAGAAAATTCAGAGCCAATTTGCAACTTGGTTGAGAAAGACTAAATTGCATGCTATTTTATTAGAATAAATAACGAATCCAGACGTGCAGATTCCTCGGCAGCTAATAAAGAAACCTTTACTACCATTTAAGAGAATAAAAATGACTCCAAAAATCAATGCAGATCCCTTTATAAATAGGAATTATTAATTAAAGAATTCCTAACTTGCTTGAAAATGACTCCAAATTCTTAAAGAATTTTTAATCTTAAAATAAAAATGGCATATTTAATTCATAAATTTTATTTTAAAATTATTTTTTTATTAATATAAATATATGAATTAATTTATACATACCTTGATTAATTTCAAGTACATGAAGTTATTTTAAGACTGTTAATATTGATGAGGAGGGCAGCTTTCTGCTCATGAACCTACAGACAAGATGATGTAAAGCCAGGTAAGTTGAACTTCATTAAATTATTGTTAATTTCTCTAGAAAATAGAAATCATATGTGAAGTCAAATTCATCCCTGCACTTTCAAGATAATCTAATTACTCTGGCTCTAATAATCTTATGAGAGACCTTTTAACCTGTAACCGGGCAATCTAAGATATTGGCTCCGTTCTCAGAGTTGAACCGGGAATATGTATTTGCCACATATCCGCCTCAACCTAGCCCAAGGCTCACAGTCTTACGAGTTACAAGCCAGTTGCGATAGACATAATTCCCATGTAATTGTGTCTTTGGGCTGTTTTGTCACTGTTGTCTTCATTTTCATTTTTGTTTTCCTGTATCATAATTCCCATGTTATGTTCTGGACTCTCGAGTCCGTGATGGACTTTATCGCAATCGTACTGCATATTAAACATAGATATTTTAATTAAAAATTATATTTTTATTTATCACATTCGTATAAAAAATGGGTCTGTAGAGACTGCAGTACTTTACTGTAGTTCAGGACCTCTTCTGTCGTCTAAAAACTCTCTGTGCCTACGACCATTTACTACAACCGCCATTTGGACTCAATAATGTTGGGGCAAATTGGATAGAGGAAGAAGAAACAACACAGGTGGGTAAACAAGAAATTGATTGCAAAGTTCAAATCAATTTGGAATTGTTTTGAAAACATTTAATAATACATATAGGTCACGTATTGGTCGAGAAAAAAAAGAGATAAAATTATTATTTAGTATGGAATAATCAATTTACCTAAGTGGATAGTTATTAGTAATTAATACCACAGCATCATCATCATTTTCAATAATAACAATAATTGTCTTACCCACATCGCGATGGTATTTATGTGCTTCCCCTGTGTTGTTCACTCAGAGATTCATTGTGTGGGTGGGGATATTGGTAGCGTGATCCGTGATTTTTTTTTTGTTGTGTTTCCTGTTGATCCGGTCTTCAAAAGAATGAAAAGATGATGAATGTTGTTGAAAACAACACTGTTTCAATTGAAATGACTATTTTTAATTTGACCCTTGAACTTCTAACACTTAACAATTGGGTCTCTAATTAAAAAAAAACTATTTTTTCAATGTTACTCTTGGATCAAATTACAATTGAACCCCTAAATTTCAAAGCCATTTACAAAACAATACTTGGTTTCCAATATAATCAATTCACTCCTCAATTGACTCTTTAATTTTTATTTCAATCAAAATTACTCCTGAAAAAATCAATTAACCCCCTATAGTATCATTGCCTATTCACTTTGATCCTTGAACTTTAATTGCTTGCAACTATGACCCAAATCAACCCCAAACTTTGGTATTTTTTCAATTAAGCCCTTGATTGCATTAATTAATTAAATCAAAGTTTAATTAAGTCCCCAAACTTATTAATTCTTCTAATTTTTTACCACATTGACCGCCAAATTTATAATTCCATCATTATTAATCCTCAAACTTTCAATTTGTGTTGTCTTAACCCAATTCTCAAATTATTTTTTTATCCATTCATTTTTTTAAATTAAAAAATTGGGTTATAATAATAATAATAGTAATAATAATAATAATAATAATAATAATAATAATAATAATAATAATAATGTTTTTCAATAATAAGACAAAAATTTTAAATTTTAGCTAAAATTTATGAAAAAGATTTCAAACTAAAATTGTCAATCCTAGATTTGCTATCAAATAAAATTTCATAAATGTGTGTGTTTTTTATTCACTTTTTAAGTTCAATAACTATTATTGTAGCGAGATACTTTGATGTATACAAGTGTCTAAGTATTAGAAAAAACATTAAAAAAGGAAGAAGTGCTAGCATAGTCATCCTTTCCCTTTCACTTTTGTATTCCAAAATCCTTTGCCTTGCTAACAAGTTATGCTTTAGAAGAGGGAATTAACAATAATACTTTTTTGTAAACTTTTCATCTCTAGTGTTTTTTATGATAAGAAAACAAAGAAAAAAAAATACAAAAAACATAAAAATTATAAATTAATCAATAATTGCATTTATATAATTTATATAATCTTAGATTGACAGTATTCCATATTAATGAATTTGATTAAAAAATTAATCAATAAAATATTGATTAATCCAGCATATACTACAAACAAATGTTCACATGTTCACAATAATCTGTTTTTTTCACAATAATGCAAATTTGGAATTTTTTTGAAACAATATATATATATATATATATATATATAATGATATTAAATTTGTATTTAGTATGAATAATTAATTTTCCTAATTAGATAGTTATTAATATTTATTATCATAGTAAGTATATTTTCATATCATAATAATAATAATAATAATAATAATAATAATAATAATAATAATAATAATAATAATAATAATAATAATTTTGCAATAACTAAACAAAAAAATTAAAATTTCAGCTAAAATTTATGAACTTGATTTACAACTAAAATAATCAGTCCTTGATTTTCTATCAAATAAAATTTAGTTGGAATAAATTGTTAGTTACAAATAGAAAATAAAGAATTTTAAAACAATTTGTGATCGAATTTTTTAGTTTAATTATCTGAATGGTGTTTTATGCATGTATGTACATGTATAGTGAAATATTATTTTAGTTTAGTGTGCGTACTAGATCCTTGACCCACGCTAGCTACATTGTAGGTTGGGTCAAATTTTTCTTGAACATAAAAAAATATTTAGATATTGCTAATATATATTTTAGTGGAAAAAAAATTTAAACAGTGTGAGTGTTGACTTAATATGACTTGATTGACTTTGAGAGTTCAAAAGTAACCAGGACGACCAGTAAAAATATAATTTGACTAAAAATAATTAAAGATGATATTTTTTTTAATATTAAGATAATAACATATTAGATTGACTTGGATCAACTTAGGTTAACATGTCAATTCTGTGACTTGGGTTATAAGACTATAATAACCCCATGAAAAATAAATTAAAATAAATTATAAAGCTTAATTTTCAATCAACTCAAAGTTAAAGGATGAAATTAAAAATAAAATCAATTAAAAAAAAGACTTAAAAAAACGACCTAAGTTAATCTGTCAAACTTGCGACTCAGATCATAAGACTAAAATAACCTCATAGAAAAAAATTAAAAAAATTATAAAATTTAATCCCTAATAAGTAAAATATTGATTTAGTTTATATGTGTTGATGCGTGTATATACTTGCACACATATATGAGTACTTTTTAAGTATAATAAATATTGATGTAACGAGATACTTTGACACACACACATATATATATATATATATATATATATATATATATATATAAATAAGTGTCTAAATATAAAAAAAAAATAAAAAAAAAGTGGCAGCTTGGTCTTCCTTTCCTTTTTCTTTTGTGATTCAAAATCCTTTGCCTTGCTAGGAAGTTATGCTGAGGGAATTGAAAATAAAGTTTTTTTTGAAAACTTTTTATTGTCCCAAAAAACAATTAGGCAGACAACATTAAAAAAGGCAGGTTATACCCTATTATGATAGAAAGCATTTCATCTCTATTGTCTTTTATGATAAGCAAAAAAAAAAAAAACTTAAATGTTATAAATTTGAATTTTTTAAAAGTGCGGGTTGACCCGGTTTTTAAACGGACCTAAACATAAAAAATTGTGTTTTGTTTTTTGGATTCAATAGCTGGTTTAGAGAAGTTTGATGATTCTTGAATGGGCGCTGTTGCTTTTTTACTACAGCATGATGCAACATCAGAGGAAATCATCTTGCATGACTGTTGTTTCTTGACAGTGGCCGTTGACAGGAGGTAGTTTTGGCTAATTAATGCAAGTACTAGCTAGACTTGTAAGCGTTTTTATACTAATTCGTATTGAAAAGACGGAGCTGCCGTAATTGAGCTCTTGAATTTAATTGTTGTTTTTTTTTATATGTTATTAAAATTTTAGTTGTCAAGACTTACGAATTTCAATGACTTAAATTCTTAAATTCAAATGATTATTTAATAAATTATAATGTATCCTAAAATAAATATAAATTTTTTGTTGGAATAATTATTTGAAGATAAGTACAAAAAGAAATATAAAGAACATGAGAAAAACTATTCTAGTATAAGTGTATAGCAAATGGTGTCTAAATTAGAGAAAATAATAGAGAGGGAGGAGAAAAAAGAAAAAAAAATGTTAGAGTGATATAAACAAAGAATTATATAAGAGTTAGAATTAAATATGCACAGATAGATTGCAACAAAAAAAAAAAAAGGAAATTAAATATGCGAAAGAAAAGAAAAAATGAAGTGTGAGATGAAATAAAAAAGAAAAAAACTTCAGATATTTGGGTGTGTCCAGTAACTGTACGGGAGGATAGAATTTGCTTGTTATACAGTACAGCTCCTGCATGGATGTGTCCAGTAGTAATGTGCCCATCATAACATGGAACCGAAAGAAAGGTATTTGGGTGACAAAAGTGACGTGGATAACACATAGACGAGTCCAAGTTCAATAATAATGATGGATGAGCCAAACAATTTATTTTTTATTTTCTTATTATTTTGATAAAACAGATATAACTTTCCGGCTGGGCAAAAGAAATGATATTGCGACAAAATATCAAAAAGGAAAATAAATGTAATTTGTGGTTATTAACGCTTTTTCTTCCTTTAAATACCGAAGAAATCAGCAGCAGCTTGTGATCAGTTGAGGAGTGGAACCTCTTGCCTTTGAGCCACAGTGGTTAATTTCACCTCCCCTTCATTTGTTTACTTTTCATTTAGTGAGTTCCTCTAAGCTACAAAATAGTATGACGACCTATATGGATCCTCTCTTGTTCAAAGCTGCAGCTGAAGGCGATATCGGTCCCTTTGAGAATTATCAAACCTGCCTTGATCAGTTATTGACTCCAGACGAGAACACCATTCTTCATGTCTACTTAGGAAACCAAAGTAGGGAACCGGAATCCACTGATTTTGTTGATAAAATTCTTGAAATGTGTCCACCACTTTTATTACAGGCCAATAAGAAAGGTGAAATCCCACTCCATTTGGCAGCAAGATATGGTCATTCCAACGTGGTAAAGGTCCTCATTGAACGTGCAGAAGCTCTACCTACTGATCCAGAGAGCGGCGTATCAGAAGCAAAAAAGATGTTGAGGATGACCAATGACGAGCGAGATACATCGTTGCACGAGGCAGCTCGAAATATGCGGAGCCATGTGGTGGAAATATTGACTGAAGAGGACCCTGAGTTTTCATATTCCGCCAATGTTCATGGAGAAACTCCACTTTATATTGCTGCTTCCAGTTG
>Ga0325400_1000237_pt1 | contig 37761 bp, 39 predicted proteins | sample PopdelMetagenome_2_FD_205662 | JGI IMG/M metagenome (GOLD analysis project Ga0325400, IMG submission 205662) | Populus deltoides microbial communities from Bellville, Georgia, United States - Xylem-PdKOR-R1 | ecosystem: Host-associated > Plants > Phyllosphere > Stem > Wood/Secondary xylem...
CGGGCAGGACGTGGTGGACGGGGGTATCGACGGCGACCAGACCTTCCTCCACCAACATCATGAAGGCAAGGCTGGTGATCGGTTTGGTCATGGACGCGATGCGGAACAGCGACCGTTCGTCCACCGGCGCGTCGGCGTCCGCGCGCGCTGGTCCCTGGTGCGAGAAGTGCGCGATCTCGCCGTCGCGTGCGATCAGCAGTTGCGCGTGCGGGAGCAGCCCGGTGTCGAGATAACGCGCGCGCAGGAACGCGTCGATGCGCCGCAGCCGGTCGCCGTCGAACCCGTTTGCCGCCGCCATCGCCTCCATACCCCGCCTTCTAAACGCACTCCGCTCCTATTGCCACGGCCGTGACGCAATGCAACAGGAACGATGCAAGCGCCGGGTGACGCGACAAACCCGACCTTCGATGAGGAAAGCCATGGCCAGCGAACCGATCATCCCGCTCGATCCCGTTTGGCCGGCCATGTCGCTCGACCGGGCGCACGCGTCGCTGACCGCGCCGGGCGCTAGGTTCGAAACCGAGGAAGCGGTGATCCGGGGCGTGGAAACACGGGTCTGGAAGAATGCGCCGCCGTCGCTAGCCTGGCTGGCACAGGCGGCCCGCGCGCATGGCAACCGGATCTTCACGGTCTACGAGGACGAGCGCGTGAGCTACGCGGCGAACGCGCGCGCCACCACAGCCCTTGCCGGGCATCTCGCAGCGTTGGGAATCCAGAAAGGGGATCGGGTCGCGCTGGCGATGCGGAACCTTCCCGAATGGCCTGTCGCTTTCTTCGCGATCGTCAGTCTGGGTGCGATCGCTGTGCCGCTGAACGCCTGGTGGACCGGGGCGGAGCTGGAGTACGGGATCGCCGACTCGGGCGCGCGTGTGCTCATCGTCGATGATGAGCGGCACGATCGGCTGGGCGACCGGTATGCGGCCTTGCCCGGCCTCGCCCATGTTCTGGTCGCGCGGTCCACGGCCCCGGTCGACGGCATCGCGCAACGGCTGGAGCAGGCCATCGGGACGCCGCACGACTGGGCGGCGCTACCCGACGCGCCGTTCCCCGCCGTCGCGATCGCGCCCGACGACGACGCCTTCATCTTCTACACCAGCGGCACCACCGGCGCGCCGAAGGGCGCGCTCGGCACCCACCGCAACATGTGCTCCAACATCATGTCGAGCGGATACACGGCCGCGCGCAGCTTCCTGCGCCGCGGCGAGACCCCGCCGGAACCGTCGCCCAAGACGACGCTGACCGTCATCCCGCTGTTCCACGTCACCGCCTGTTCGGCTGGCATGCTGGGCGTGATCGCGTCGGGGTCGACCATGATCTTCATGCGCAAGTGGGATACGGTTCGCGCGATGGAGATCATCGAGCGCGAGCGGGTGAGCGTCACGGGGGGCGTGCCGACGATCGCGTGGCAGTTGCTCGAACATCCCGACCGGCACCGTTACGACCTCTCCAGCCTCGAATCGATCGCCTATGGCGGCGCGCCGTCCGCTCCCGAACTGGTGAAGCGGATTTACGAGGAGTTCGGCGCGCTGCCGGGCAATGGCTGGGGGATGACGGAGACGACCGCGACCGTCACCCAGCACGGCGGCGAGGACTATCTCAACCGTCCGACCAGCGCCGGCCCGCCCGTCGCCGTGGCGGACCTGCGGATCATGGCCGACGACGGCGTCGCCGAGATGCCGGTGGGCGCGGTCGGGGAATTATGGGCGCGCGGACCGATGGTGGTGCGTGGCTATTGGAACAAGCCGGACGCCTCTGCCGCGACCTTCATCGACGGCTGGGTGCGCACGGGAGACTTGGCGCGGCTCGACGACGAAGGCTTCCTCTACGTGGTCGACCGCGCCAAGGACATGATCATCCGCGGCGGCGAGAACATCTACTCTTCCGAGGTCGAGAACGTCCTCTACGCCCACCCCGCGATCACCGACGCGGCGCTGGTCGGGGTGCCGCACCGGACCTTGGGAGAGGAACCGGCGGCGGTGGTCCATCTCTGCCCAGGCTGTTCGGCGACGGAGGCCGAGTTGCAGGCTTGGGTGCGCGAGCGGCTGGCGGGGTTCAAGGTGCCGGTCGCGATCCGCTTCTCGGAGGCGATGTTGCCGAGGAACGCCAACGGCAAGATACTGAAGAAGGACCTGAAGGCGCTGTTCGAGGCGCGAATCTAGCCAACGGCGGCGCATCCTCCCTGATCGTCGCGACGGACCTCGTGTCGGGGTAACGAGCGGAGGCTAGCCGACCACGTCCGCGATCGCCTTCGCCCAACCGGCGAGCCGTGCCTCGCGCCGGTCGGCACCGATCGCGGGTTCGAACCGCTCCACCTCGCCGCGCATCGCCGCCCCGGCCGCGTTCAGGTCCCTGAACAGGCCCGCGCCCACTCCCGCCAGCATCGCCGCGCCGAGCGCGGTGCTTTCGGGAAAGCGCGGCCGTTCGACGGGAAGGGCGAGCATGTCGGCGAGGTCCTGCGCGAGCCAGTCGTTGGCGACCATGCCCCCGTCGATCCGCAGCACGTCCCAGGGAACCCCGTCCGACACGAACGCCCGCTGGAGGTCAGCGGCCTGGTAGCTCATCGCTTCCAGCGCCGCGCGAGCGACATGGGCCTTGGTGGCGGCGAAGCTGAGGCCCGAGAGCGCCGCGCGCGCGTCCGGTTGCCACCAGGGTGCGCCCAGGCCGCTCAGCGCCGGCACCAGGTAGACGCCCGCGGTGTCGGCGACGCTGCGCGCCAGCGCCTCGGTCTCCGGAGCGGAGGCGATCAGTCCCAGCGAGTCGCGGAGCCACTGCACCAGGCTGCCCGCCACGAACACCGAGCCCTCCAGCGCGTAGCGCCGTTCGCCGCCGACCTGCCAGGCCAACGTCGACAGCAACCGGTGGTCCGATCTCGCGGGCTTCTCGCCGACATGCGCGAGGATGAAGGCACCGGTACCGAAGGTCGCCTTCACCGTGCCCGGCGCGAGGCAGGCCTGGCCGATCGCCGCCGCCTGCTGGTCGCCCGCGAGCCCGCACACCGGGATCGAGCCGCCGAACGCGCGCGTCCGCCCGACCTCGCCCGCGCAGTCGACGATGGCGGGGAGCGCCGACGGCGGTGCACCCCACAGGTCGAGGAGCGCCGGGTCCCAGCCGCCATCCAGCGCCATCAGCGCGGTGCGCGAGGCATTGGTCGCGTCGGTGACGTGGGCGCCGGTCAGTTTCCACACCAGCCAGCCCTCGATGGTGCCGATCATCAACCGCTCGCCCGCGGTCGCGACCGCCGGCCAGTGCTCCAGCGCCCACCCGATCTTGCTGGCGGAGAAATAGGGATCGAGGATCAGCCCGGTGCGTGCCTGGATCGTCGCCTCGTGCCCCCGGTCGCGGAGCAGGCGGCAGCGGTCCGCCGTGCGCCGGTCCTGCCAGACGATCGCGGGGGCGAGCGGCTCCCCCGTGTCGCGGTCCCAGAACACCACGGTCTCGCGCTGATTGGTGACGCCGATCGCGGCGACGCGATCGGCGCCGCCCGCCTGCGCCACCATCGCGGCGGTGACCCGCAGCGACTTGCGCCATATCTCGGCGGCGTCGTGCTCGACCCGGCCGGGGCCCGGGTAGTTCTGGCTCAGCGCCGCCTGCTCGCTCGCGACGCAGGTGCCGTCCGGGGCGAACAGCATCGCGCGGGTGGAAGTGGTGCCTTCGTCGATGACCAGCAGAAAATCGCCCATGTACCCGGCCTAGCCGGAGAGACAGGCCATGCGAAAGCCGCTAGCGTCCCGCCCATGAACCAGGAGCTTCGCGAAGTGCCCGACGACGGCACGGGCCTGCCCGTCGGCCTGTCCACCGAGCAGGCGGTCAGCATCGCGGGGCGCCGCGACCGGCTGCTGGCGTCGCTGACGCTGATCGCCGGCGCGGGCCTGGTGCTGGGCTTGCCGTTCGCGCTGAGATCGGGGGCGGAGTTCTTCCTGCCGCTGACCACCGCGCTGGTGATCGCCATCGCGCTGGTGCCGGTGCTCGAATGGCTGGAACGACGGCGGGTGCCGTCGGCGATCGCGGCGCTGCTGTGCGTGTTGTTCTTCCTGCTGGTGGCCAACGTCGCGATCGCGGCGATCGTGGTCCCCGCCACCGACTTCTTCCGGCTGCTGCCCACCCGGCTCGGGCGCATCCAGGAGAACCTGCAACCGCTGCTCGACCTCTATTCGAACCTCGAAAGCTACGTGAACCGGACGTTGCGGCAGGTCGCGACCACCCCGATCCGCCAGCCGCGCACCGCGGCGGTGGCGGCGCCGAGCTCCATCCTGGAACTCGCGGCAACGTCCGCCCCTGCCGTCATCATCCAGGTCCTGTTCGGGCTGCTGATCGTGTTCTTCTCGCTGTCGGGATGGACGGCGATGCGCAAGCGGACGATCACCGGCCGGACCAGCTTCGACGGGGCGATGGCGACCGCGCGGGTGATCCAGGACGTGATCGACGACGTGTCCGCCTATCTGGGGACGATCACCGTCATCAACCTGCTGCTCGGCCTGTTCGTGGGCCTGGTGCTGGACTGGATCGGCATGCCCTATCCGGTGATGTGGGGCGGCATCGTCGCCCTGTTCAACTACATCCCCTATTTCGGGCCGGTGATCGCGGCGCTGCTGCTCGCGGTCGGCGGGCTGATGACCTTCAACGACATCTGGTGGGCGATGGCACCGCCGGCGATCATGTACGGTGCGCACCTGATCGAGGCGAACGCGATCACGCCGCTGGTCGTCGGCCACCGGCTGACGATCAGCCCGGTGATGATCCTGGTCTCGCTCAGCTTCTGGGGCTGGGTGTGGGGTACGGTCGGCGCGCTGCTGGCGGTGCCGCTGCTGATCATCCTCCAGACCATCATCAACGCCGCGGGCAAGCCCGACATCGCCGGCTTCCTGTTCGAGCACGGAACGCTGATCCACCAGAGCCGGAACCGGCGTCGGCCGTTCGAGAAGACCGGTGCCGAAAAGTCGGAAGCGGCCGGTTGACAGGGTAGGGGGCCTCGCATAGTGGCGCGGCCTCGCTTCCAAGCGGGTGTAGCTCAGTTGGTTAGAGCGCCGGCCTGTCACGCCGGAGGTCGCGGGTTCGAGCCCCGTCACTCGCGCCATTCCCGGCACGGTATAGCGACCCCCACGCGGGTGTAGCTCAGTTGGTTAGAGCGCCGGCCTGTCACGCCGGAGGTCGCGGGTTCGAGCCCCGTCACTCGCGCCATCGCGCAGCAGGAAAGACGACGCAGCGAAGCTGTAACGCATTCCTGCAAGCGCGGCCGGCGGGGCGGAGCCCGTCCGACGACCCGGCTCCGCCGCGGCGCCCCTTCTTCTCCCATCCTGGCCGCATTGTACCGACGCAGGTTGACTCGATTGACCCCTGAAGGGGTGATTTTCGAGGCCGATCGTTTCCGTTCTTACGATGATGTCAAAGAGCGTGCCGGTTAGCCGTTCGCGTCGATGCGCCCGGTTGGGCGTGTAGGACAGCGAAAAAACGCCTCGGCTCCGTCTGACAGGGTCCCTCGTTTCCGCTCGCGACGCACGGGAGGGTGGCCTCAGTCTGGCCTGGATCACCGACAAGGCCGAGGATGGGGGGAACGCGGGGGCGGTATCCGCTTCTCCAGATCGGCGGCGCGTCAGTTCCGCCAAGCCACGCGTCATGGCGTCGCCGGCGCCGGCGGAGATCGACCACGTGCGCGGTGGCCTCGCCGCGTGGCCCCGTCAGCGCTCCATCCATCGCAGCAGCGGCTTCATCGGCGTGATCCACACGACCCCGGTGACGACGTAGAAGACGAGCTGGAGCGTCCAGTGCCAGCCGCCCACCGTTCCCGACAGGCTGACCACCAGCACGCACCACAGCGCGATCAGGGCCAGGATCAGCAGCACGCCCGCGGGCTTGCGCCAGGAGGGCGTCATCGGTCGGTGCTCATCGGGGTCATCCACTCCTTCTCGGTGGCGATGTGGTGGAGGGGGACGTCCCAGGGATCGGCGGGGAGGGCGGCGACCTCCTGGACCGAGAAGGCGATGCCGATGCGGACCGCGTCGGGATGCGCGACGAAGGCGCGGTCATAGTGGCCGGCGCCCTGCCCGAGGCGGTTGCCCGCGCGGTCGAAGCCGACCAGCGGGGTGAGGATGATGTCGGGGGTGACCTCCGGCGCGTCGGCTGGGGGCTGAAGGAGCCCGAAGGGGCCGCGGACGAGGTCCGCCTCGCGCGGCCAGTGGAGGAAGCGGATCGGGGTGGCGCGGTCGACGACATGAGGAAGGGCCAACTCGCCCATCGCCGCGAGCACGGCGATATCGAACGACGAAGGATCGGCCTCTCCACCGAGCGGAGAGTAGGTCGCCACGGTCAGGCCCTCACGAAGACACTGTAGGAACTGTCCGGGGGCATCGAACGCGCCCTCGTTGGCGGCGAACTCGTCGCGGGCGGCGCGAAGGCGAGCGCGGAGAGCGGGCTTGTCGGTCATGTCAGAAGAAGGAGCGTCGCGGCCGAGCCGCGCCGGGACGTCGGACGGATCGGCTGCGCCGTCCGCCGGCCGCGCTTGCGCCGACGCGGCGGGCGTCGCTCGCCGTCTTCGGCGCTGCGCGGGTGACGGGACCGCCCTGGCCGTGTGCCGGGATATCCACTGACGCACGGTACGTCAGGTGGGGACCATGTACGTCGGACCAGGGTCCGGGCAGGGACAGCCCCCATTGGATGATGAATAGCCTCAGGGATATTAAGGGCTCGCACCGGGCAGTACCCGTCGCGTCCCATCTAGGTCGTGGCGGGCGTCTGCTCAAGGGCCGTGGCGAGCGCTTCCAGCCGATCGGCGATGCGGGCGAGCGCGGGTTCGCTGACCGGGGCGCCCGCGGGCGGCCGCTGCTCGCACTCGTCCAGCGCGTCGGCGAGCATGAGGGCGACGAACAGCATCGCCCGCTCGCCGGGCTGGTTGCCGGCGGCACGCAGCGCGGCGGGCCAGCGGTCGGCGATCATCGCGCCGAGCGCCTGCACCCGCGCCTCCTCGCCGTCGCGGGCGCCGACGGTGAAGCCGCGGCCGCCGATCTCCAGCGTCACCGCGGCCATCAGCCGGCACTCCCGCGGGCGATCACCTCGTCCAGCGCCGTCACGGCCTCCGCCATCCGGGTCTTGAGCGCGGCGTGACGCCTGGCCAGCGCCTCGCCGCTGGCGGCGCGGGCGCGGGTGGCGGCCTCGATCCGCGCGATCGCGGCCTCGATCCTGGCGACGGGGGTAAGCTCACTCATCGACGGCGGGGATAGCACGCCACGACCCCCCGACAACCCCGCGCGGTTGACAGCAAAGGGCGGCCCCCCGCAAAGGCATGCGGAACACCAACAGGAGAGCACAGCCCCATGACCCGGATCGCGATCAACGGCTTCGGCCGCATCGGCCGCCTCGTCGCCCGCGCGATCCTGGAGCGCGAGGGTCATGACCTGGAACTGGTCGCGATCAACGATCTCGCCGACGCGCAGTCCAACGCCTGGCTGTTCAGCCGCGACTCGGTGCACGGCCGCTACCCGGGCGAGGTCGCGGCGGAGGGCCAGGACCTGGTGATCGACGGCAGGCGCATCCGCGTCACCGCCGAGCGCGACCCCGCGAACCTGCCGCACGCCGAGCTGGGGGTCGAGATCGTGCTGGAGTGCACCGGCTTCTTCACCGATCGCGCTTCGTGCCAGAAGCACATCGATGCGGGCGCGAAGAAGGTGCTGATCTCCGCACCCGGCAAGAACGTCGACCTGACGGTGGTCTACGGGGTCAATCACGACCGGCTGGAGGCGGGGCACACGATCGTGTCCAACGCCAGCTGCACCACCAACTGCCTGGCGCCGATGGCCAAGGTGCTGAACGACGCGATCGGGATCGAGCGCGGGCTGATGACCACCGTCCACGCCTATACCAACGACCAGAAGATCCTGGACCAGATCCACCCCGACCTGCGCCGCGCGCGTGCCGCGGCGATGAGCATGATCCCGACCACCACCGGCGCCGCGCGCGCGGTGGGCGAGGTGCTGCCCGAGCTGAAGGGCAAGCTGGACGGCTCCGCCATCCGGGTGCCGGTGCCCGACGGCAGCCTGGTCGACCTGACCTTCACCCCGGCGCGCGACACCACCCGCGACGAGGTCAACGCGCTCCTGAAGGCGGCCGCCGACGGACCGATGAAGGGCGTGCTGGTCTTCTCCGACGAGCCGCTGGTGTCGATCGACATCGTCCACACGCCCGCGTCCTCGACCGTCGACAGCCTGGAGACCGCGGTGATCGACGGCAAGCTGGTCCGCGTGGTCAGCTGGTACGACAATGAATGGGGTTTCTCCAATCGCATGGTCGATACCGCGTCCGCGATGGCGAAGCTCGGGGCGAAGCCGGACTGAGGCGCATCTGCGACGAGCCGCTGTTGCGCCGCAACGGCCGGAACGGCATCAATCGGCCGGGGACCCGCTGGTGGGTCGGGGTAGGGCAGAGCGATGACGGAGCAGCGGGCGGTCGTGCCGGATGCGGGCGACGTGGGTGTGGGCGTGCTGGCGGGGATCGCGCGGCACGGTTTTCCCAAGGGGCCGGTCGAGACGCTCGACAGGGTGGCGGTGACGCTGGCCGGGGGGCTGTCGGGCGACTGGCGCGGGGGCATGAAGGGCAAGCCGTACAGGCGCCAGGTGACGCTGATCGAGCGCGGCGACTGGGAGGCGGCGCTGGCGGAGGTCGGGCGCTCGATCCCTTGGGAGGAGCGGCGGGCGAACCTGCTGGTCGACGGGCTGGACCTGCCGCAGCGCCCGGGCGTTCGGCTGCGGATCGGGAACGACGTGGTGGTGGAGATCACCCGCGAGACCGACCCGTGCGAGCGGATGGAGGCGCTGTGCCCCGGCCTCAAGGCGGCGCTGCTGCCCGACTGGCGCGGCGGGGCGTGCGCGATGGTGATCGAGGAAGGCACGATCGGGGTCGGTGACCTCGTCAGGATCGAGGGACCATGACCTACAGGACGCTGGACGATATCGGTGATGTTGCGGGCAAGCGGGTGGTGGTCCGCGAGGACCTGAACGTGCCCATGGCCGATGGGCGGGTGACGGACGACACCCGGCTGCGCGCGACGGTGGCGACGGTGGGCGAGCTTGCCGATCGCGGCGCGGTCGTGCTGGTGCTGGCGCATTTCGGTCGTCCCAAGGGGCAGCCCGACCCGACCATGTCGCTGGCGCTGGTGACCAGGGCGTACGAACAGGTGCTGGGGCGCCCGGTGCGGTTCGTCGACTGGGGCAGCGCCGACGAGGCGGTCGCGACCATGCGCCCCGGCGATGTCGCGGTGCTGGAGAACACCCGCTTCTTCGCGGGAGAGGAGCGCAACGACCCCGACGTGGTCGACCGGCTGGCGGCGCTGGGCGACCTCTACGTCAACGACGCCTTCTCCGCCGCGCACCGCGCCCACGCCTCGACCGAGGGGCTGGCGCACCGGCTGCCCGCCTTTGCCGGGCGGGCGATGGAGACGGAGCTGGGCGCGCTGGAAAAGGCGCTCGGCAAGCCCGAGCATCCGGTGGCGGCGGTGGTCGGCGGCGCCAAGGTCTCCACCAAGCTCGACGTGCTGAAGCATCTGGTCGGCAAGGTCGACCACCTCATCATTGGCGGAGGAATGGCCAACACCTTTCTCGCCGCGCGCGGTGTGAACGTCGGCAGGTCGCTGTGCGAGCACGACCTGACCGACACCGCCGAGGCGATCATGGACGCCGCCGACCGGGCGGGCTGCACCGTCCATCTGCCCTACGACGTGGTGGTCGCGACCGAATTCAGGCCGAACCCGGCGACCCGCACCGTCAACGTCCACGAGGTGGCGGCCGACGAGATGATCCTGGACGTCGGCCCGGCCGCGGCCGAGGCGCTGGGCGACGTGCTCAAGAACTGCCGGACGCTGGTGTGGAACGGACCGATGGGCGCGTTCGAGACGCCGCCGTTCGACGCGGCGACGGTGGCGCTGGCGCGTACCGCGGCGGCGCTGACCGGGGACGGCAGCCTGGTCTCGGTCGCGGGCGGCGGCGACACGGTGGCGGCGCTCAACCAGGCGGGGGTGGCGGATGCCTTCACCTTCGTCTCGACCGCGGGCGGCGCGTTCCTGGAGTGGATGGAAGGGCGTGAGCTGCCGGGGGTGGCGGCGCTGGCGCGCTAGGCGGGCAGGCGCTCGTTCAGGAGTGGGATCAGGATCGCATTGAGGTCTTCCAGCTCGAACGCGCCCGCCTTGGTGTGACGGACGACTCCCGCGCGGTCGATCACGACATTGGTCGGCACCGCCGCCACGTCGGTCGACATGCCCTTGACCCGCCGCACCGACGGGATCGTCATCTTCGCGAACAGCGGCTTGAGCTTGGCAGTCGGCAGCGAGCCCTCGGTGGTGATCGCGTACACCTCGAGCCCCTTGTCGCGCAGCCGGCGATAATAGGCGTCGAGCAGCGGCAGCTCCTTGCGGCAGGGCACGCACCAAGTCGCCCAGAAGTTGAGCACGATCACCTCGCCCTTGAGGTCGGCCAGCCTGACCTTCTGCCCGTCGATCAGCGTCAGCTCCAGCGCCGGCGCAGGCTTGCCGACCGTCAGCGGTCCCGCGTCGGCGGCCGACCCGATCAGCAGCGCGGCCGCCGCGGCGATGGTGCGTATTCGTTTCATGTCTCCCCCCGCGAGACAGACTGGGTCCCGCCTGAGCATCGGTCAAGAAGCGCGGCGCGGCGGTTGCCTGCCCCCGCCCCTCGCGCTAGCGGCGGTCGGAAAGCGTGGGAGCGACCAGCATGAATACCGCCGAGATGACCGCCAAGATGCACGAGGGCCGGGGCTTCATCGCCGCGCTCGACCAGTCGGGCGGGTCGACGCCCAAGGCGCTGAAGGGTTACGGGGTCGAGGAGGGAGCGTGGTCCTCGGACGAGGAGATGTTCGGGCTGATCCACGAGATGCGGGTCAGGATCATCACCTCGCCCGCCTTCACCGGCGACAAGGTGATCGGCGCCATCCTGTTCGAGCGGACCATGGACGGCCAGGCCGACGGCAGGCCGGTGCCGCAGGCGCTGCACGACCGCGGCGTGGTGCCGTTCCTGAAGATCGACAAGGGGCTGGAGGAGGAGCGCGACGGCGTCCAGCTGATGAAGCCCATTCCCGGCCTCGACGCGCTGCTCGCGCGCGCCGCCGGGCTGGGCGTGTTCGGGACCAAGGAGCGGTCGGTGGTCAACCTGGCCAACCGTACCGGGATCGCGGCGGTGGTCGACCAGCAGTTCGAGGTCGCCCGCCAGGTGCTGGCCGCCGGGCTGATGCCGATCATCGAGCCCGAGGTGAACATCAAGTCGCCCGAGCGCGCCGCGGCGGACCAGATCCTGCTGGAGGAGATCAACCGCGCGCTGGGCGAGCTGCCGGGCGACGACAAGGTGATGCTGAAGCTGTCGCTGCCGGCCGAGCCCGACCTGTTCGCGGCCCTGGTCGAGCATCCGCGCGTGCTGCGCGTGGTCGCGCTGTCGGGCGGGTTCGCGCGCCCGGAGGCGTGCGCCGAGCTGGCCAAGAACCGCGGCATCATCGCCAGCTTCAGCCGCGCGCTGCTGGAGGACCTGCGCCACGGCATGAGCGACGAGGCGTTCGACCGGGCGCTGGGCGAGGCGATCGGGGAGATCTACGCCGCGTCGACGGAGAAGGCGGCCGTCGCGGCGTGATCGGGGACGACGCCCTCGGCCCGCTCGATCCCGAGTTCGCGACTGCGTTCAGGCGGGACGATCGGCGGCCGCCCTGCCAGCTCTACCTGATCTCGCCGCCCCACGTGGGCGGCGGCTTTCCGGATCGGCTGGCGCGGGCGCTGGACGCCGGGCCGGTGGCGGCGTTCCAGTTCCGGGTCAAGAACGTCAGCCAGCACGAGGCGGCGCGGCTTGCCGAGCCGCTACGGCGGCTATGCGCGGATCGTGACGTCGCCTTCATCGTCAACGATTCGGTCAGCCTCGCCAAGCGGCTGGGCGCGGACGGGGTGCATCTGGGTCAGGAGGACGGCGATCCGCGGGAGGCGCGGGCGGCGCTGGGGCCGTCGGTGCAGATCGGGGTGACGTGCCACGACAGCCGCCACCTGGCGATGGAGGCGGGGGACGCGGGCGCCGACTACGTCGCGTTCGGCGCGTTTCATCCGACCACGACCAAGGAGGTGAAGCATCGGCCCGAGCCGTCGATCCTGTCCTGGTGGTCGGCTCTGTTCGAGCTGCCGGCGGTCGCGATCGGCGGGATCACGCCGGCCAACGCGGCGGCGCTGGCGGCGGCGGGTGCGGACTTCGTCGCGGCGAGCGGCGCGGTGTGGGCGGCTGACGAGGCGGCGGCGGTGCGCGCGTTCGACGTCGCGCTGCGCGGCAAATGACATAGGGGAAACAAGCGGCGCACGAACCGTTTGGTTCACCAGCGTAATGGTGGAGCGTACAATGAGGGCGATCGGCGTAGCGGTACTCGCGGGATTGATGGCGGCGGGTGCGTCCGCCCAGGGTCAGCAGGCACCGGCGCCGGGATCGCCACCGCTCGATCGCAGCATCCTCCACGTGCAGGTGATCCTCGACATGCTCGGCTTCGGACCGGGCGTCCTTGACGGTCGCGGGGGCCAGTCGCTGGTGGCCGCGCTGAAAGGCTTCCAGGAGGCACGCGGCCTGCCGGTGACCGGCAGGATCGATCCGGCCACGCTACGTGTGCTGTACCAGTACCGGGCGAAGCGCCCGACCGTGACGCTGACCTTGGATCAGCGGGCGCTCGCGGGCCCTTACGTCAATCCGCTGCCGAAGGATTACGGCGAGCAGGCCAAGCTGCCGTCGATCGCCTATGCGACGCCGGTGGAGAAGCTGGCCGAGCGGTTCCACACAACGCCCGAGGTGCTCGCCGAGTTGAACCCGGGTGCGCGGCTGGTGCCCGGTGCGCGGGTCACCTTCCCCAACGCGCTGCCCGGTTCGCGCCAGTATGATTCCAAGTTCCGACCCGACTGGCAAGCGACGCTCAACGGGCTCAACATCGACGCCCGGCAGCCGCAGGCGGATCACCTCGTGGTCGACAAGTCGGACGGCGTGCTGCGCGTGTTCGACGCGGGCAACCGGCTGATCGCGCAGTTCTCCGCCACCATGGGATCGAGCCACGATCCGCTGCCGCTGGGAAGCTGGAAGATCTACGGGTCCGACTACAACCCCAAGTTCAAGTACAATCCAGACCTGTTCTGGGACGCGAAGCGGAATGACGAGAAGGCGCTGCTGCCCGCGGGTCCGAACGGTCCGGTCGGCGTGGTGTGGATCGACCTGTCGAAGGAACATTACGGCATTCACGGGACGCCGCACCCCGAGACGATCGGCCGCGCCGAAAGCCATGGCTGCATCCGGCTGACCAACTGGGATGCGGCGCGACTGTCGATGATGGTCAAGCCCGGCACCCGCGCGGTATTCCAAGCCTGACGTCATGACGAAGCTCGGCTGGACGATCCTGACGCTGATTGTCCTGGCCGCGCTCGGCTTCGGCTCGATGCTGTCGTTCGGCCCGGCAGCGGGCCCGTCGCCGGTCGAACGGGTGCGCGCGCGGATCGAGCCGGTCGCGACGCGGGACGCGCCCCTGCTCGTCCCGGTTGCAGGGGTGGAGCGGACAGCGCTGACGGACACCTGGGGGCAGAGCCGGGCCGGCGGGACACGGGTCCATGAGGCCATCGACATCATCGCGCCGGGCGGTGCGCCGGTGGTCGCAGCGGCCGGCGGGATGGTGGAAAAACTGTTCCAAAGCGGCAACGGCGGTATAACAGTGTACGTCCGCTCGCCCCGGCGGGGATGGAGTTACTACTACGCCCACCTGTCCGGCTACGCCCCGGGGCTGCGCGAGGGGCAGCGGATCGCGGCGGGCATGACCATCGGCTATGTCGGCGACACCGGAAATGCCGGGGCCGGCAACACCCACCTCCATTTCGGCGTCTCGCGGATGCGCGCGGGGCAGCGATGGTGGCAGGGCGAGCCGGTGAACCCGTACCCGCTGCTTGCCGGGAACGGGGCGGGGCGCTAGATCGCCCGCCATCGGGCCGGTGTCGGTCCAGGCTCTTTCCAGCAGGTCAATCCATGAAGATCAGCGGCGTGGACATCCGTCCCGGCAACATCATCGAGTATGAGAGCGGCATCTGGCGCGCCGTCAAGATCCAGCACACCCAGCCCGGCAAGGGCGGCGCGTACATGCAGGTCGAGCTGAAGAACCTGGTCGACGGGCGCAAGAACAACGTCCGCTTCCGTTCGGCGGAGACGGTGGAGCGGGTGCGGCTCGACACCAAGGACTTCCAGTTCCTGTTCGCCGAGGGCGACCAGCTGACCTTCATGGACAAGGAGACGTACGACCAGGTCTCGCTGCCGCGCGACCTGCTGGGCGATGCAGCCGCGTTCCTGACCGACGGGATGGACGTGGTGATGGAGCTTCACGACGAGAAGCCGATCTCGGTCCAGCTGCCCAACCAGGCCGAGGCGACGATCGTCGAGGCGGACGCGGTGGTGAAGGGGCAGACGGCGTCGTCGAGCTACAAGCCGGCGCTGCTCGACAACGGCGTGCGCGTGATGGTGCCGCCGCACATCGCGGCGGGAACGCGGATCGTGGTGGACGTGTACGAAGGAACGTACGTGAAGCGCGCGGACTGAGACGAGCAGCGTAGCTGGTCGCATTGTCCGCCGCTCGGCCGGCGAGCGTAGCTCGACCGACGACGCGGGCTTTGCCCGCGGCGCCTCCGTCGCAACCCCTCTCCCCAGCCCTCTCCCGCAAGGGGAGAGGGAGGAGCTATATCCATGCCCTCCCATTCCGGCCTCATGACCGTCATCGAGCGCGCCGCCCGCAAGGCGGGCCCGCGGCTGCGACGCGACTTCAACGAGGTCCAGCAGCTCCAGGTCAGCCGCAAGGGCCCCGCCGACTTCGTCAGCGAGGCCGACCGCCGTGCCGAGCAGACCCTGTTCGAGGAACTGAGCCGCGCTCGCCCCGACTGGGGGTTCCTGATGGAGGAGCGCGGCGAGGTCGAGGGAGATCCGGACAAGCCGCGCTTCATCATCGACCCGGTCGACGGCACCAGCAACTTCCTCCACGGTATCCCCCATTTCGCCATCTCGATCGCGGTCGAGGAGCCGCTGCCCTCGGGCAAGCGCGAGGTGACCACCGCGCTCGTCTACCAGCCGCTGACCGACGAGAGCTTCTGGGCGGAGAAGGGCCGCGGCGCGTGGCTGACCGACCAGCGGCTGCGCGTGTCGGCGCGGCGCGAGCTGTCCGAGTGCCTGATCGCGACCGGCATCCCGTTCCTGGGGCACGGCGATTTCGTCCAGTGGAGCCGCATCTTCGGTGCCGTCGCGCCGCAGGTGGCGGGCATCCGCCGGTTCGGGGCGGCGGCGCTCGACCTCGCCTGGGTCGCGGCGGGGCGGTACGACGGCTATTGGGAGAGCGGGCTGAAGCCGTGGGACACGGCGGCGGGGCTGCTGCTGGTCAAGGAGGCGGGCGGGTTCGTCACCGACTTCCGCGGCGCCGACCGGGCACAGGAGCGTAACGAGTTCCTCGCCGCCAACGACGCGATCCATTCCAAGCTCCACAAGCTGGTGGCCGGCGCGCTGCGCTGATCTTACCGTCATGTCGGATCGGTCCCGGCATCCACACTCGGCCGAGCCAGGCGGCCGCGGTGTACGCGGACGGGTGGATGCCGCGACGGGCCCGGCGTGACGGGTGACGCCTTATTTGCAAGTCATTCTCACGCGGCGGGAACCTTGCCCGCCACCCCCCGTCCGCCTAAAGCGGCCCCCATCCGTTCGCCCATGCGAGAAGCCATTTGGTCGACCTGTCGCAATACCTGCCTATCCTCCTGTTTCTGGGGGTGGCACTCGTCCTTTCCAGCGCCTTCGTGTTCCTGCCGATGGCGGTGGGGCGGCTGACCGGCGCGCACAAGCCGACGCCCGCGAAGCTGGCCGAATACGAGTGCGGCTTCCCCGCGTTCGAGGATCCGCGTAGCCAGTTCGACGTCCGCTTTTATCTGATCGCGATACTCTTCATCATCTTCGATCTCGAGGCCGCGTTCCTATATCCCTGGGCGGTCACGGTTTTCCGCCTCGGGGTCGAGGCGGGGTGGACCGCATGGATTTCCATGATGATCTTCATCGGCGAACTGGCGCTGGGCCTCGCCTACGCGTGGAAGAAGGGAGCGCTCGAATGGGAGTGACGCCTTCGCCCCTGGGGCACTCCGGCCCGATCGGCCTGGTAAACAATCCCGAGCCGGCGGGCGCGATCGTGCCGCCCGACGCGGGGTTCTTCGACAGCCTCAACGGCGAGCTGACCGACAAGGGTTTCCTGGTCACCTCCACCGAGGACCTGTTCCAGTGGGCGCGGACCGGCAGCCTGTGGTGGATGACCTTCGGGCTCGCCTGCTGCGCGGTGGAGATGATCCACGTCAACATGCCGCGCTATGACCTCGAACGGTTCGGAGCGGCGCCGCGCGCGAGCCCACGGCAGAGCGACGTGATGATCGTCGCGGGGACGCTGTGCAACAAGATGGCGCCGGCGCTGCGCACCGTCTACGACCAGATGTCCGAGCCGAAGTACGTGATCTCGATGGGGTCATGCGCGAACGGCGGCGGCTATTACCACTACAGCTATTCGGTGGTGCGCGGATGCGACCGGGTGGTGCCGGTCGACATCTACGTGCCGGGCTGCCCGCCGACCGCTGAGGCGCTGCTGTACGGGATCATGCAGCTCCAGCGGAAGATACGCCGGAGCGGGAGCATCGAGCGATGAGGGCGTCGGCGCCGCGCTGGGCGACCGACCTCAACAGCGCGACGATCGAGGCGGCGCACGCCGCGCTCGGCGGGGCGCTGACCCATGCGACCGAGCTGGTCGGCGAGGTGCAGCTGCACGTCTATCGCGACAACCTCGTCGCGGCGCTGACCGCGTTGCGCGACACGCCGGGGCTGGAGTATCAGCAGATCATGGAGATCGCAGGGGTCGACTATCCCGACCGGGCCGAGCGGTTCGACGTCGTGTACAACCTGCTGTCGGTCACGCGTAACCACCGCGTGCAGGTGCATGTCGCCACCGACGAGGACCACGCGATCCCGTCGGTCACCGGCATCTGGCCGGTCGCGGGCTGGCTGGAGCGCGAGGTGTACGACCTCTACGGCGTGCTGTTCGAGGGCAATCCCGACCTGCGCCGTATCCTGACCGATTACGGCTTCCGCGGCCATCCGCTGCGCAAGGACTTCCCCATGACGGGGTATACCGAGCTGCGCTACTCCGAGGAGGAGAAGCGGGTGGTGTACGAGCCCGTGCAGCTGGCGCAGGATTTCCGGACGTTCGACTTCCTGTCACCCTGGGAGGGTGCGGAGTATGTGCTGCCGGGCGACGAGAAGGGTTCGCTGCCGCAGGCCAAGGGCGCGCAGACGCCGCTGAGCGCCGACGCCATCGTCAAGGCGGACGCGGCGCAGACACCGACCACGGAGCCGAAGGCGTCGAGCGAGCCATACGAGAAGTCGACGGCGGAGTCGTCCGGCGACACGGGCGCGGGCAAGCCGCATCCGCACGGCACGCCCGAGCCCAAGGACCCGGACGTCGTGCCCACCCCCAACGCGGACAAGAGCGGAGGGCAGAACCAGTGACCCAGGAGACCGTGGCGCCGCCCGCGCCCGCCACCACCACGATCGATCCGTTCGTCGACGAGCTGCTGGACACCACCAGCGCCGCCGAGCCGACCGAGGGCGACGTAACCATCCAGAATTATACCATCAACTTCGGCCCGCAGCATCCCGCGGCGCACGGGGTGCTCAGGCTGGTGATGGAGCTGGACGGCGAGCTGGTCGAACGGATCGACCCGCACGTGGGCCTGCTCCACCGCGGCACCGAGAAGCTGATCGAGTACAAGACCTACACGCAGGCGCTGCCCTATTTCGATCGGCTCGATTACTGTTCGCCCTTGTGCATGGAGCACAGCTTCGTGCTCGCCATCGAGAAGCTGCTCGACCTGGAGGTGCCGATCCGGGCGCAGTACCTGCGCGTGTTCTTCGCCGAGCTGACCCGAATCTCGAACCACATGCTGAACCTCGGCAGCCACGTGATGGATGTCGGCGCGATGACGCCGAACCTGTGGATGTTCGAGATCCGCGAGGACTGCTACAACTTCTTCGAGCGCATGTCGGGCGCGCGGATGCACCACAACTACTTCCGCCCGGGCGGGGTGCATCAGGACGTGCCGCTGAAGCTGCTGACCGACATCGCCGACTGGCTCGACACGCGGCTGCCGCAGCTGTTCGAGGACGCGATCAGCCTGGTGGCCGACAACCGCATCTTCAAGCAGCGCAACGTCGACATCGCGACGGTCAGCCGCGAGGACGCGCTGGCGTGGGGGTTCTCCGGGCCGATGATCCGGGCGGCGGGGGTTCCGTGGGACCTCAGGAAGTCGCAGCCCTACGACGTGTACGACCGGATGGACTTCGAGGTGCCGGTGGGCACGCGCGGCGACTGCTACGACCGGTTCATGGTGCGCGTCGAGGAGGTCCGCCAGTCGGCGCGGATCATGAAGCAGTGCCTGGCCGAGATGCCGGAAGGGCCGATCGCGTCGTCCGACCGCAAGGTTGTGCCGCCCAAGCGCGCCGAGATGAAGCGGTCGATGGAGGCGCTGATCCACCACTTCAAGCTCTACACCGAGGGCTTCCACGTCCCCGCGGGCGAGGTCTATGTCGCGACCGAGAGCCCCAAGGGCGAGTTCGGCGTGTACCTGGTCGCGGACGGGACCAACAAGCCGTACCGGTGCAAGATCCGGCCGACCGCGTTCAGCCACCTTCAGGCGATGGACTTCATGAGCCGCGGGCACATGCTGGCAGACACGACGGCGATCCTTGGGGCGATGGACATCGTGTTCGGGGAGTGCGACCGGTGAACCCTGCGGACCTCAGGCGACTGCTGTTCGTGTTCGCCGTGCTGGAGCTGGTGCTCGCAGCGTTGATGATGTTCGTCTTCCACAACGTCGTCATCGGCGCGAGCCAGGTCGCGATCAGCATGTCGTTGATCGCGGTGGCGGTCTCGTCCGGTAAGAAGAAGAGCAATGGCTGACGCCGTACACATCCCCGACGAGGCCGAGACCCGCGCGCGCTGGGGCGCGTTCGCGTGGAGCGAGGCGAACGAGGCGCAGGCCAAGCGGGTGCTGGCGCGCTACCCGGCTGGGCGCGAGCAGTCGGGGTCGATCCCGCTGCTCGACCTCGCCCAGCGGCAGGTCGGTGAGGAGACGCAGACGCAAGGCTGGCTGCCGGTGCCGGTGATCGAGTTCGTCGCGCGCCAGATCGGCGTGCCGTACATGCGAGTGTACGAGGTCGCGACCTTCTACACCATGTTCAACCTCGCGCCGGTGGGGCGTTTCCACGTGCAGGTGTGCGGCACGACGCCGTGCATGCTGGCGGGGTCGGATGACGTGTTCTCCGCCTGCAAGAACCGCGGGCTGGTGAAGGGCGGAACGACGCCGGACGGGATGTTCACGCTTACCGAGGTCGAGTGCCTGGGCACCTGCGCCAATGCGCCGATGGTCCAGATCAACGACGACAATTACGAAGACCTCGATTACGACCGCACGGTCGCGGTGCTGGAGGCGCTCGCCCGTGGCGAGGCGCCGGAGCCGGGATCGACGATCGGGCGGCGGGCGAGCTGCCCTGAGGGTGGCCCGACCACCCTGCGCGAGATGGTCGACGCCAACCACGACTATCGGGAGGCGTGGTGATGGCGACGCTGCGGCACCGGGGCTTCCCCGTCATCGGAGCGCTGTTCCTCCTGATGGCGGCCATCAAGCTGATCCAGGGCGAGTCGTGGGTGGTTTGGTTCCTGCTGAGCCTGCCGTTCGGCGCGCTTCGCCTGTTTTCCGCCCGCAAGCCTGAGCGGACCGACGCATGACCCTCGCCGACAAGGATCGCATCTTCACCAACGTGTACGGCTTCCAATCGTGGAAGCTGGACGCGGCGCGCGCGCGTGGGGACTGGGACAACACCCGGGACCTGCTGGCGCTCGGGCAGGACAAGATCATCGACGTGGTCAAGGCGTCCGGCCTGCGCGGACGCGGCGGCGCGGGCTTCCCAACCGGCACCAAATGGTCGTTCATGCCCAAGGAGCCCAAGCCAGACCGGCCGAACTTCCTGGTCATCAACGCCGACGAGTCCGAGCCGGGATCGTGCAAGGACCGCGAGATCATCCGCCACGATCCGCACAAGCTGATCGAGGGCGCGCTGGTCGCCGGCTTCGCGATGCGGGCGCGGGCGGCGTACATCTACATCCGCGGCGAGTATATCCGCGAGGCGGAGACGCTGTTCGCGGCGGTCGCCGAGGCGTACGACGCGGGGCTGCTCGGCAAGAACGCCTGCGGGTCGGGATACGACTTCGACGTGTTCGTGCATCGGGGCGCGGGGGCGTACATCTGCGGCGAAGAGACCGCGATGCTGGAGTCGCTGGAGGGCAAGAAGGGCCAGCCGCGCCTCAAGCCGCCTTTCCCGGCGGGGGCGGGGCTGTACGGCTGCCCGACCACCGTCAACAACGTCGAGTCGATCGCGGTCGCGCCGACGATCCTGCGGCGTGGCGCGGAGTGGTTCTCGAGCTTCGGCAACGAGAACAACAGGGGCACCAAGCTCTTCCAGATCAGCGGACACGTCAACACGCCGTGCGTCGTAGAGGAGGCGATGAGCATCAGCTTTCGCGAGCTGATCGAGCGGCATTGCGGCGGCATCCGCGGCGGTTGGGACAATCTGCTCGCCGTGATCCCGGGCGGGTCGTCGGTGCCGCTGGTGCCGGCGGCGCAGATCATGGACTGCGCGATGGACTTCGACGGCCTCAAGGCGGTCGGGTCGGGGCTCGGCACCGCGGCGGTGATCGTCATGGACAAGTCGACCGACGTGGTCCGCGCGATCAGCCGGCTGTCCTATTTCTACAAGCATGAGAGCTGCGGCCAGTGCACGCCGTGCCGCGAGGGCACGGGGTGGATGTGGCGCGTCATGGAGCGGCTGCGCACCGGCGAGGCCGACATCGGCGAGATCGACATGCTCCAGCAGGTCACCAAGCAGGTCGAGGGCCATTCGATCTGCGCGCTGGGCGATGCGGCGGCGTGGCCGATCCAGGGGCTGATCAAGCATTTCCGCCCCGAGCTCGAGCGACGCATCGTCGAGCGCGGCGGCGGCGGGCTGGAGACGATGCAGGAGGCTGCGGAGTGAGACGGCTCGCCATTGCGACCGCGGCGACCCTGTCGACCGTCGCAGCCGCAGCGGACTACTCCCCACAGGAGGTCCGCGAAGTCTCGCAACGCTACGCCGCGTGTGTGATCAAGCGATCGCCCGGCGAGGCGCGCCGCTTCGTCGTCGAATCGGAGCGGCGTGCGCCTGTGATCGGTGACTGCCTGAACGAGGCGATGCGCGGTTTCGGGGCCGAGATGCGCTTCCCGCCCGCGACTTACCGCTACGCCATGGCCGAGGCATTGATCGTGCGTGACTATGCTGCGGGCGTGCCGCAGGGGATCGCCACGGCCGCGGCGCTGACCCACGAAGGACCCGATCCCCTCGACGAGACACGGGTCCCCAAGGGCAAGCGCGGCGTGGCGATGCGCGACCGTCACCGGCAGGCCCAAGGATTTGCGGCGATGGACGTGTTCACGGATTGCGTGGTCCGGGCCAACCCGCAGGGCTCCTTGGCGTTGGTCAAGGCGGGGCTCGGCAACCCGGGCGAGACCGCCGCCTTTACGACGCTCAAGCCCGCACTCGCCGGTTGCCTGCCGCCCGGCAACACCATCAACTTCAACCGGTCGGTGCTGCGCGGCTCGCTGGCGTACAACCTGTACCGGATGTCCTACGCCGTGCGGCCGGTCGCATGAGCGTCCTTTTTTCCAGGGCTGTTCGGAATGCCTAAGCTCAAGGTAGACGGGATCGAGGTCGAGGTGCCGCAGGGTGCCACGGTGCTCCAGGCGTGCGAGGCGGCGGGGAAGGAGATCCCCCGCTTCTGCTACCACGAGCGGCTGTCGATCGCGGGCAATTGCCGGATGTGCCTCGTGGAGGTGAAGCCGGGTCCGCCCAAGCCGCAGGCATCGTGCGCGCTGCCGGCCGCGGACAACCAGGAGGTCTTCACCACCACGCCGATGGTGAAGAACGCGCGGGAGGGGATCATGGAGTTCCTCCTGATCAACCACCCGCTCGACTGCCCGATCTGCGACCAGGGCGGCGAGTGCGACCTGCAGGACCAGTCGGTCGCCTATGGCCGTGGGCACAGCCGCTACGCCGAGAACAAGCGGGCGGTGACCGAGAAGTATATGGGGCCGATCGTCAAGACGATCATGACCCGCTGCATCCAGTGCACCCGCTGCGTCCGCTTCGCCGAGGAAGTCGCCGGGGTCGAGGAGATCGGCGCGATCGGTCGCGGCGAGAACATGCAGATCACCTCCTACCTCGAGGAGGCTGTCACCAGCGAGCTGTCGGGCAACGTCGTCGACCTGTGCCCGGTGGGGGCGCTGACCTCCAAGCCCTACGCCTATGAGGCGCGGCCGTGGGAGCTCAGGCGGACGCTGACGATCGACGTTCAGGACGCGGTCGGCACCAACATCCGGCTCGACAGCCGCGGGCGGCAGGTGCTGCGCTGCGTGCCGCGGATCAACGAGGACGTGAACGAGGAGTGGGCGCACGACAAGACCCGCCATCACGTCGACGGCCTCGTGCGGCGGCGGCTCGACCGGCCGTTCGTGCGGCGCGAGGGCAAGCTGGTGCCCGCGACGTGGGACGAAGCGTTCGCGGCGATCAGGGCGGTGGATGCGGGGAACTCGGTCGCGGTGGTCGCGGGCGACCTGATCGATTGCGAGACGATGTACGCGGCCAAGGTGCTGGCGCGCTCCATGGGCTCGTCGCTGCTCGAGGGGCGGCAGACGGGGATGGATTACGACACGTCCAGCCTCGCCGCGGTCAATTTCAACACCACCATCGCCGGCACCGAGCGGGCGGACGCGATCCTGCTGGTCGGCACCAACCTCCGCTGGGAGGCGCCGCTGGTCAACACGCGCGTCCGCAAGGCGATCAAGCGCGGCGCCAAGGTGTTCGCGGTGGGGCCGGAGACCGAGCTGACCTACAGGGTCGAGTGGCTCGGCGCCGACCTGTCGGTGCTGGACGATCTGCCGAAGCACGTGGTCGACGCGTTCGCCGGCGCCGAGCGGCCGATGGTGATCGTCGGTGGTGGCGCGCTCAAGGGCGGGCATGGTGCTGCGCTGAAGCTCGCCGAGAGCCTGAACCTCGTGCGCGAGGGCTGGAACGGGTTCAACGTCCTCCACATGGCCGCGGCGCGGATGGGCGGGCTGATGCTCGGCTATGCGCAGAAGGGCGGGATCGCCGACGTGATGGGGGCGAAGCTCGGCTTCTTCCTCGGTGCGGACGAGGTGGACCATGCGGGGTTCGCCGGATTCAAGGTGTTCGTCGGCCATCACGGCGACAAGGGCGCGCACCATGCCGACGTGATCCTGCCGGGCGCGACCTTTGCCGAAAAGTCGGGAACGTGGGTGAACCTGGAGGGCCGGGTGCAGCGCGGCGAGCGTGCGGTGTTCCCGCCGGGCGACGCGCGCGAGGACTGGTCGATTTTCCGGGCGCTGTCCGAGGTGCTGGGCGAGCGGTTGCCGTTCGACAGCCTCGCGGGCCTGCGCGAGGAAATGTACCGCGAGGTGCCGGCATTGCGCGAGCAGGGGCTGGTGGCGTTCGAGTGGAACCCGCCGGCGATCGACGCTACCGCGACCGGCACCATGGCAGGCTATCCGATCAAAGACTTTTACTTGACCAACGCGATCTGCCGGGCGAGCCCGACCATGCAGCGCTGCTCGGCCGAGCTGGTCCACGGCGAGGATTTCGCGGAGGCGGCGGAGTGACCGGTTTCTTCCAGACCACCGTCGGTATGCCTTATGGCTGGGCATGGTTCACGGCGACCATCGTCGGCATCCTGGTCATTGCGCTGCCGCTGATGCTGGCTGTGGCGATGATCATCTACGCCGATCGCAAGATCTGGGCAGCGATGGCGCTGCGCCGCGGGCCCAACGTGGTGGGACCCTTCGGGCTGCTTCAGAGCTTCGCCGACGGGCTCAAGGTCTTCCTGCAGGAGACGATCATCCCATCCGCGGCCAATCGCGGGCTGTTCCTGATCGCGCCGATCATCACCTTCACCGTCGCGCTTATCGTGTGGGCAGTGGTGCCGTTCGATGCTGGGGTGGTGCTGGCCGATATCAACGTCGGGTTGCTCTACGTCCTCGCGGCATCGTCGCTGGGGGTCTACGGCATCATCCTGGCGGGCTGGGCGTCCAATTCCAAATACCCGTTCTATTCGGCGCTGCGCGCGGCCGCGCAGATGGTCAGCTACGAGGTCGCGATCGGTTTCGTGCTCATCACCGTCGTGCTGTGGGCGGGAAGCTTCAACCTGTCGGCGATCGTGCTCGGGCAGCAAGGACACATCCTCGGCATCCTCAACGGCTACGGGTTCAACCCGCTGCTGTTCCCGATGGCGGTGGTGTTCCTGATCTCGTCGATGGCCGAGACCCAGCGTGCGCCATTCGACCTGACCGAGGCGGAATCGGAGCTCGTCGCCGGCTACCAGACCGAGTACAGCTCGATGAGCTTCGCGCTCTACTGGCTGGGCGAGTACGCCAACGTCATCCTGATGTGCGTGCTGAACGCGACGCTTTTCTGGGGCGGGTGGCTGCCGCCGCTCAACATCGACCTGATCCCCTGGTTCGACATTCCGGGCATCATCTGGCTGTTCGGTAAGATGCTGTTCTTCTTCTTCGTCTTTAGCTGGGTCAAGGCGACCGTGCCGCGGTATCGCTACGACCAGCTGATGCGGCTGGGGTGGAAGATCTTCCTGCCCCTGTCGCTGCTGTGGGTTTTCCTCGTGTCCGGCGTGCTGATGGCGACGCGGGTAGGGTTCTGACAATGGGCGTCGCACATTTCGTCAAGTCGTTCACGCTCTGGGAGTTCGTGAAGGCGCACGCGCTGACGCTGCGCTACTTCTTCAAGCCCAAGGCGACGATCAACTATCCGTTCGAGCGCAATCCGGTCTCCCCGCGGTTCCGCGGCGAGCATGCGCTGCGTCGTTACCCGAACGGCGAGGAGCGGTGCATCGCGTGCAAGCTGTGCGAGGCGGTGTGCCCGGCGCAGGCGATCACCATCGAGGCGGAGCCGCGCGACGACGGGTCGCGGCGGACTACCCGCTACGACATCGACATGACCAAGTGCATCTACTGCGGCCTGTGCCAGGAGGCGTGCCCGGTGGACGCGATCGTCGAGGGGCCGAACTACGAATTCTCGACCGAGACGCGCGAGGAGCTGATCTACGACAAGGCCAAGCTGCTCGACAACGGCGACCGGTGGGAGCGGGTGCTCGCGGCGAACCTTGCCGCCGATGCGCCGTACCGTTAATGGCGCCCGCGTTCCGATTCAGCGGGCAGGGGGCCTGACGTGATCCAGGCGATAGCCTTCTACCTGTTCGCCGCCGTGGTGATCGCGTCCGCCGCGATGACCGTGTCGTCGCGCAACCCGGTCCATTCGGTCATGTGGCTGATCTTGGCCTTCTTCAATGCCGCCGGGCTGATGGTGCTGGTCGGTGCCGAGTTCATCGCGATGCTGCTGGTCATCGTGTATGTCGGCGCAGTCGCGGTGCTGTTCCTGTTCGTCGTGATGATGCTCGACATCCAGGTGGCGAGCGTGCGCGCGGGTTTCGCGCGCTACCTGCCGGTGGGCCTCGCGCTGGCGGTGGCGCTGGCGGCGGAGATCATCATCGCGGTCGGTGCGTGGAGTGCAGGCGGGATCGAGCTGGCCCGCCGCAGCGCGCCGATCGAGGCCGCGGTGCCCAACATCCAGGCGATCGGCGCGCTGCTCTACACCCGCTACCTGTTCCTGTTCGAGGGTGCCGGGCTCGTGCTGCTGACCGCGATGATCGGCGCGATCGTGCTGACCCATCGCGAACGCGGCGGAGTGCGGGGGCAGAAGATCAGCCGCCAGGTCGCGCGCCGCCCGCAGGACGCGACCCGCAACGTCAAGCCGACGGTCGGGCAGGGGGTGCAGCTGTGACCCTTCGACAGGCTCAGGGTGAGCGGATCAGCGGAGTGCTGGGTACGTGATCGGTTTGGTCCATTACTTGGTCGTCTCGGCGATCCTGTTCACCATGGGGGTGCTGGGCATCTTCATCAACCGTAAGAACCTGATCGTCATTCTGATGGCGATCGAGCTGATACTGCTGGCGGTCAATCTCAACCTCGTCGCCTTCTCGGCCTACCTGAACGACATGGTCGGGCAGGTGTTCGCGATGTTCGTGCTGACCGTCGCCGCCGGGGAGGCCGCGATCGGCCTAGCGATTCTAGTGATCTATTTCCGTGGCCGCGGCACCATCGCGGTCGACGACGTCAACCGGATGAAGGGGTAACACGGTTGATCTCGATCCTCGTCTTCCTGCCGCTGGTCACCGCGATCGTCGCGGGCTTCGGCCAGCGCGCGATCGGTGCGACCGCGGCCAAGCTGGTGACCACCGGTGGGCTGTTCACAAGCGCGCTGATCGCATGGCCGATCTTCATCGGCTTCCTGTCGGGGAACAGCCAAGCCACCGTCACGCCGGTTCTCCAGTGGATCGCGTCGGGCGACCTGCAGGTAGAGTGGGCGCTGCGCGTCGATGCGCTGACCGCGGTCATGCTGGTGGTCATCACCAGCGTCTCGGCGCTCGTCCACCTCTATAGCTGGGGCTATATGAGCGAGGACCCGGACCAGCCGCGCTTCTTCGCCTACCTGTCGCTGTTCACCTTCGCGATGCTGATGCTGGTGACCGCGGACAACCTGGTCCAGATGTTCTTCGGTTGGGAAGGCGTCGGGCTCGCGAGCTACCTGCTGATCGGGTTCTGGTACAAGAAGCCGTCGGCCAATGCCGCTGCCATCAAGGCGTTCGTGGTCAACCGGGTCGGCGATCTCGGCTTCATGCTCGGCATCTTCGGCACCTTCCTGGTGTTCGGGACCGTCTCGATCCCGGCGATCCTCGCGGCGGTGCCGGGGCAGGCGGGGTCTACCATCGGCTTCCTGTGGTTCCGCGCCGACACGATGACGGTCCTGTGCCTGCTCCTCTTCGTCGGCGCGATGGGCAAGTCGGCGCAGCTCGGCCTCCACACGTGGCTGCCCGACGCGATGGAGGGGCCAACCCCGGTGTCGGCGCTGATCCACGCGGCAACGATGGTGACGGCGGGCGTGTTCATGGTCTGCCGCCTGTCGCCGATGTTCGAGGCGTCGCCGACGGCGCTCGGCTTCGTCACCTTCATCGGTGCCGCGACCTGCCTGTTCGCGGCGACGGTCGGCACGGTGCAGACCGACATCAAGCGGGTGATCGCCTATTCGACCTGTTCGCAGCTGGGCTACATGTTCTTCGCGGCCGGCGTCGGCGCCTATGGCGCGGCGATGTTCCACCTGTTCACGCACGCCTTCTTCAAGGCGCTGCTGTTCCTGGGCGCGGGATCGGTGATCCACGCGATGCACCACGAGCAGGACATGCGCTACTACGGGGGCTTGCGGAAGCACATTCCGCTGACCTTCACCGCGATGCTGCTCGGCACGCTGGCGATCACCGGGGTCGGCATCTACGGCGTCGGCGGGTTCGCGGGCTACCACTCAAAGGACGCGATCCTCGAGGTGAGCTGGGCGGCGGGCGTGCCGGGGGCGTTCTGGATAGGCACCTTCGCGGCGCTGCTGACGAGCTTCTATTCGTGGCGGCTGATGTTCCTGACCTTCTGGGGGACGCCGCGCTGGACCAATTCCGAGCATATCCAGCATGCGCTGCACGACGCGCATGGGCATGGGCATGGGCACCATGACGACCAGCACGCCGACGAGACGCACGGCAACCCGGCGCAGGCCGAGGACTCGGGCGATCGCCCGTCCGAGCACGGGGCATCGCAGCAGGACCTGAAGCCGGGCACCGGCGGCTACCACCCGCACGAGAGCCCGTGGCCGATGGCGATCCCGCTGGTCATGCTGTCGATCGGCGCGGTCACGGCCGGGTTCGTCTTCCACGGCTGGTTCATCGAACCGGAGGCGGGCGCTTTCTGGCGCGGGTCGATCGCCTTCAACGAGCATCTGATGCACGCGATGCACGAGGTGCCGCTGATGGTGAAGCTGGCGGCGACGATCGTGATGTTGCTTGGGCTGCTGGTCGCGTGGTTGACCTATGTTCGCGCGCCCGAGTTCCCGGCCAAGTTCGCCGACAGCTTCCGCGTCCTCTACCGATTCCTGCTGCACAAATGGTATTTCGACGAGATCTACCACGCGGCGTTCGTGCGGCCGGCCTTCTTCTTCGGACGGCTGTTCTGGCACCGGGGCGACGAGCGGACGATCGACCGCTTCGGGCCGAACGGCTCTGCCTGGGTCGTCCAGTTCGGCAGCCGCTGGGCGGCCAAGCTCCAGACGGGATACATCTACACCTATGCCTTCGTCATGCTGATCGGGCTGACCGCGGCCGTCACCTGGGCGATCAGCAAGTGAGCGGCTTCCCGATCCTCTCGATCATGCTGGCGATCCCCGCGGTCGCGGCGGTCGCCTGCCTGTTCCTGTCCGCCGAGAACGCCCGTCGTACCGCGCTCGCCGCGACGCTGGTCGACTTCCTGCTCGGGATCGTCCTGTGGACGAGCTACGACGTGGGCGGCGCGCAGTGGCAGTTCGTCGAGAGCGTGCCGGTGTTCGGCCGCTTCGGCTGGTCGCTGGGCGTCGACGGGTTCGCGCTCCTGCTCATCATGCTCAGCGTGTTCCTGATGCCGATCTGCATCGGGGCGAGCTGGCGATCGGTCACGACGCGGGTGCCCGAGTACATGGCGGCCTTCCTGCTGACCGAGGTGCTGATGATCGGCACCTTCGCGGCGCAGGACCTCTTCCTGTTCTACGTCTTCTTCGAGGCCGGGCTGATCCCGATGTTCCTCATCATCGGCATCTGGGGCGGGGCGAACCGCATCTACGCGTCGTACAAGTTCTTCCTGTACACGCTGCTCGGCTCGCTCGTGATGCTGGTGGCGATGCTCTACATGAGCAACACCGCGGGCACGACCAGCATCCCGGCGCTGATGGCGTACGACTTTCCGCCGGAGGTGCAGACATGGCTGTGGCTGGCCTTCTTCGCGTCGTTCGCGGTTAAGATGCCCATGTGGCCGGTCCATACCTGGCTGCCCGACGCGCACGTCCAGGCGCCGACCGCGGGGTCGGTGATCCTCGCGGGCGTGCTGCTGAAGCTCGGCGGTTACGGCTTCCTCCGCTTCTCGCTGCCGATGTTCCCGGAGGCATCGGGGCAGCTGACCTGGCTGATCTTCACCCTGTCGGCGGTGGCGGTGGTCTACACCTCGCTGGTCGCGCTGGTCCAGGCCGACATGAAGAAGCTGATCGCCTATTCGTCGGTGGCGCACATGGCGATCGTCACCATCGGCCTCTTCGCGTTCAACCGGCAGGGGCTGGAGGGGGCGATGATCGTCATGCTTTCCCACGGTCTCGTCTCGGGCGCGCTGTTCCTGTGCGTGGGCGTGATCTACGACCGGCTGCACACCCGCGAGATCGCGCGCTATGGCGGGCTGTCGATCAACATGCCCAGGTACGCGGTGTTCTTCCTGCTGTTCACCATGGCGTCGATCGGTCTGCCGGGGACCAGCGGCTTCGTCGGCGAGTTCCTGAGCCTCGATGGCAGCTACCAGGTGTCGACCTGGACCGCGCTGATCTGCACCACCGGCATCATCCTCGGCGCGGCCTACTCGCTCTACCTCTACCGCCGGATCGCATTCGGCGGGATCAAGTCGGACGAGGTCCGCGAGATGACGGACCTGTCGGGACGCGAGCTTTGGCTGCTGGCGCCGATCGCCGCCGTCGTGCTGTGGATGGGCGTGTACCCCGAGAGCTTCCTGGCGCCGATGCGCGCCGATGTCGGCCGGTTGCTCGCGCGCATCGAGCGCGCGACGCCGCCCAGCGACTCCAATCCGACCGAGGGACGCGGCGTGGCCGTCCCGGTCCATGCCGCCGCGCATGAGGGCACACACTGATGAGCTATGCGGCCAACCTGGCGATGGTGCTGCCCGAGCTGGTGCTGGGGCTGGGCGCGATCGCGCTGATGATGGTTTCCGCCTGGGGCGGGGCGACATCTACCCGCGCGGTCTCGATCGCGTCGGTGTTCGTCTTGGCGGGCGCAATGGTGTCGCTCGTCGGCCCGGCGTCCTTTGGGGGGCCGGCATTCGGCGGACTGTACCGCGCCGATGCGTTCGCCGCCTTCGCCAAGGTCCTGATCTTCGCCGGGTCGGCGGTGGCGATCGTCCTCGCGCCCGGCTTCTTCCAGCGGACGTCGGGTGACGACCTGCGCCCCGAATATCCCGTCCTGATCCTGCTGTCGGCGGCGGGAATGGGAATGATGGTGTCGGCGTCGGACCTCCTCACCCTCTATATCGGGCTGGAGCTCCAGAGCCTCGCCGCCTACGTCCTCGCCAGCTTCATGCGGCGCGACACGCGCTCGGCGGAGGCGGGGCTTAAGTATTTCGTGCTCGGCGCGCTCGCCAGCGGCATCCTCCTCTACGGGATCAGCCTGGTCTATGGCTTCTCGGGAACGACGCTGTTCGACCTGATCGCCGAGGCCTATGCGGGCCCGCGCTCGCTGGGTCTGACGTTCGGGCTGGTGTTCGTGTTCGCCGGCATCGCGTTCAAGATCGCGGCGGTGCCGTTCCACATGTGGACACCCGACGTGTACGAGGGCTCGCCGACGCCGGTCACCGCCTTCTTCGCCTCGGCGCCCAAGGCCGCGGCGATCGCACTGGGCGCGCGGGTCGCGATCGAGGCGATGGGACCGGCGATGCTCGAATGGCGGCAGATCGTGATCTTCGCCGCGCTCGCCTCGATCGTGCTCGGCGGGGTGGCGGCGATAGGCCAGACCAACGTCAAGCGGCTGCTCGCCTATTCGTCGATCAACAATGTCGGATTCTCGCTGATCGGGCTCGCGGCGGGTACGCCGGAGGGGATCGCCGGGGTGATGACCTACATGGCGATCTACATCGTCATGACGCTGGGCAGCTTTCTGGTCGTGCTCCAGATGCGGGACGCGGGCGGGCAGCCGGTGGAGAGCATCGCCAGCCTATCCGGCCTGTCGCGGACGAGGCCGGGTCTCGCGGCGGCGATGGCGATCTTCATGTTCAGCCTTGCTGGCATCCCGCCGCTGTTCGGCTTTTGGGCGAAATTCGCGGTGTTCGACGCGGCGGTGAAGGCGGGGCTGTTCCCGCTGGCGGTGATCGGCATCGCGGCCTCGACGATCGGGGCATACTATTACCTGCGCATCGTCAAGACGATGTACTTCGACGAGCCCGCCTCGACCTTCGCGCGGGCTGGCAGCCAGGTCGAGGACCGGGTGGAGGGCGGGCTGATCGCCATCGCCGCGGTGGCGGTGTCGCCGATGGGCTATCTCGCCATCCCGGCGCTGGGCGCGTGGAGCATGGCGGCGGCGCGAGCGCTGTTCTGAGCGAGATCCGCACCGTCGCGGAGACGGGGTCGACCAACGCGGACATGGCGGCGCTCGCGCGGGGCGGGCTGGGCGAGGGCGTGTGGCTCCGCGCCGAGCGGCAGAGTTCGGGGCGCGGGCGGCTCGGGCGGGCGTGGAACTCGCCGGCGGGGAATTTCGCGGGATCGACGCTGGTGCGGGTGCGGGCGGGCGATCCCGCCCCGGCGACGCTGGCGCTGGTTGTGGGTGTGGCGGTGCATGAGGCCGTCGCGGCCTACTCGCCCTCACCCTTCCGGCGCTTCGCGTCTCCCCCCGAGCGGGACAGCGAAGAGCCGGCGATGGGTGAGGGCGAGTTGCGGCTGAAGTGGCCCAACGACCTGCTGCTCGGCCCGGCCAAGCTCGCGGGTATCCTGCTGGAACGAGTGGACGATGCGGTGGTGATCGGGGTCGGGGTCAACCTCGCGCATCATCCCGACCTCGCCGAGCGGCCGACCACCAACCTCGGCGCGCACGGCGCCGATGTCGGCCCAGCCATCTTCGCCGAGACGCTCGCCGATACCTTCGACCGCTGGCTTGCGCGGTGGCGCGGGGAGGGGCTCGCGCCCGTCCGCGCTGCGTGGCTCGCCGCCGCGCACCCGGTCGGCACCGCGCTGACCGCGCGCCTTCCCGATGGCGCCGCGCTCGACGGCCTGTTCGCGGGGCTCGACGGCGACGGAGCGCTGCTGCTGCGCTTGGCGGGCGGCGAGACCCGTGTCATCCACGCCGGCGACGTGTTCCTCCTCTAGGCGCCACCCATGCTGCTCGCGATCGATGCCGGTAACACCAATGTGGTCTTCGCGCTCGTGGAGGACCGCGTCATCAAGGCACGCTGGCGGATCGCGACCGACCCGCGGCGCACCGCGGACGAATATGCGGTGTGGCTGAGCCAGCTCCTCCAGCTCGAAGGCTTCACCCGCGACGATGTCGGCGCGGTGATCATCGCGACCGTGGTGCCGCGCGCGCTCCACAACCTTCAAGTGCTGTCTGCCAAGTATTTTCGAACCGAGGCGCTGATCGCCGGGCGCGCGCCGGTCGAGTGGGGGATCGCGATCGACGTCGATGAGCCCGCGTCGCTCGGCGCCGACCGGGCGGTCAACACCGTTGCGGTCCACGCGCTGCACGAGGGCGACCTCATCACCATCGACTTCGGCACCGCGACCACCTTCGACGTCAGCGACTTCCGCGGCGCGTACAAGGGCGGAATCATCGCGCCGGGAATAAACCTGTCGCTCGACGCGCTGGTCACCGCTGCCGCCAAGCTGCCGCGGATTGCAATCGAAGCGCCCCGGTCGGCCAGCGTGGTCGGCCGCAACACGGTGGACCAGATGCACATCGGCATCTTCTGGGGCTATGTCGCGATGATCGAGGGACTGGTCGCCCGGCTGAAGGCGGAGGTCGGGCGGCCCACAAAGGTGATCGCGACCGGGGGACTGGCAACGTTGTTCGAGGCACATACGCAGGTTTTCGACGCGATCGAGCCCGATCTGACCATCCAGGGGCTGGCGATCCTTCACGAACGCACCCATATGCCCTCCAGCCGTTGATCGCTCCGCGTTCCCTCCACGCGTCCGAGCGGTCCGGCACCCTGGATAGCGGGCTCGCGCGCCCCGCTTCAATCGCGCGCCTTTTGCTTAAGGACCTGAATGACTCCCAAGAATGAAGTGCTGTTCGTCGCGCTCGGCGGATCGGGCGAGATCGGCATGAACGTCAACCTGTACGGCACCCAGGGCAAGTGGGTGATGGTCGATTGCGGCGTCACCTTCGCCGATGCGGCCTATCCCGGCATCGACCTGATCCTGCCCAACCTGTCCTTCATCGAGGATCGTCTGGAGGGGCTGCAGGGCATTGTCCTGACCCATGGGCACGAGGACCATATCGGCGCGCTGCCCTACCTCGCCGAGGATCTCGGCGTGCCCCTCTACGCCACCAAGTTCACCGCCGGCCTTATCCGCGGCAAGCTGGAGGAGGAGGGGATCGCCGACCGCGTGAAGCTTCGTATTGTCGAGCCGGGCAAGCGGTTCGACGTGGGGCCGTTCGGCTTCACCGTCGTGCCGCTGTCGCACTCGATCCCCGAGGCGAGCGGTCTCGTTATCGACACGCCGCACGGGCGCATCTTCCACACCGGCGACTGGAAGCTCGATCCGACGCCGGTGATCGGCAGCCCCGCGACGCCGGAGGAACTCCGCGCGATCGGCGACGAGGGCATCGACGTGCTCGTCTGCGATTCGACCAACGTCTTCAATACGGAGGCCTCAGGCTCCGAGGCGAGTGTCCGCCAGGGCTTGGCCGAGACCGTCGCCAAGGCCAAGGGGCGCGTCGTCGTCACCTCCTTCGCGTCCAACGCGGCGCGGCTGGTGACGCTGGGCGAGGTCGCGCGCGAGACCGGGCGCAAGCTGTGCGTGGCGGGGCGCTCGCTCGACCGCATCCTCAAGGTCGGGCGGCAGTGCGGATACTTCACCGACTTCCCCGACACGGTCGATCCCGAGACGGCGATGCGGCTGCCGAGAAACAAGGTGCTGATCGTCGCCACCGGCGGCCAGGGTGAGCCGCGCGCCGCCCTCTCGCGGATCGCCGAGAACACCCATCCGATCTCGGTCGATGCGGGTGACACGGTGGTATTTTCGTCCAAGCAGATCCCCGGCAACGAGGTCGCGATCGGGCGCATTCAGAACCTGCTCGCCGCCAAGGGCGTGTCGATGGTGACCGAGCGGCAGGCGCACGTCCACGTCTCCGGCCATCCAGGGCGGCCCGAGCTGAAGCAGATGTACGAGTGGATGCGGCCGGATCTGTTGATCCCGGTCCATGGCGAGATGCGCCACATGATGGAGCATGCCCGCTTCGGCATGGCCAACGGCATCAAGCAGGCGCTGGTCCAGAGCGATGGCGAGATCGTCAAGATCCTGCCCGGCAAGGCCGAGAAGCGCGGGCATGCAGCCGTAGGCCGGCTGGTGCTCGACGGCGACGTGATCCTGCCCGCCGATGGGTCGACGATCAACGAGCGGCGCCGGTTGGCGCTCTACGGTCAGCTCTCGGTCGCGGTTGCGCGCCGCGGCGGCAAGCTGGTCGGCGAGCCGCAGGTGCGCGTCCAGGGTATCCCCGTCGAGGACGAACGCGACGCCTTTCTTGCCGAGGCGGCCGAGGCCGCGGCGGAGGCGGTCCGCACCGGTGCAAAGGACGCCGGCAAGCTGCGCGAGCAGCTCCGTCTTGCGGTGAGACGGGTGGCGGTGCGGTGGACGGGCAAGAAGCCGGTCGTGGACGTGCTGCTGATCGACGTCTGATGCGGTGGACCTCGTACCTCGCGATCTACGTCCTGTTCTGGGCGTTCTCGGTGTTCCTGGTGCTGCCGTTCGGCGTCAGGACCACCGACGAGGCGGGGGGCGAACGCATCCCCGGGCAGGCGGAAAGTGCGCCGCACGAGGTCGATCTCAAGCGTATCGCGATCCGCGTGACCATCGTCGCGACTATTGCGTTCGTGCTGTTCCAGCTCAACTATCATTACGGCTGGGTGACGCCGCAATCGGTCGATCTCTTTGGTAGGCTGGGGACGCGCTGACGCCGCTCAGCCGGCTGCCGCTTTGCGGACGTGCCCTAACGCCGGCCGCAGGCGTCCGACCACTGCCTCGATGTCGGCGAGCAGCGATGCGGCATCTTCCCGGGTGAGGAACAGGGTGTCGCGGACGGCAAGGTTCGACCGGAAGCAGAGCAGCTTGTAGCCGAGACACCATTGTTCCCGTCGGTCGAGAACGAGCGTGCCGACCCCGTGGCACAGGAAGCTGCGCGGACGATCGAAGCGTTGGAACGTGTCGAGGACCGTGACGACATGGGCCATGTGCGTGCACTCGGACATCCGCTCCTCCACCGCTTTCCGGAGCGACGCCAAGCGCTGGCCGGCGAGATGGTGAAGCGGCACGGCGGCTGAGCGGGCCTGGTGTAGGACCAGCAACGCCTCGCCGATCATCGCCTCGCCGCGTGCATGGTGGTGGATGAACGCCCGCGGAACGCGTCTGCGTCCCGTTCGGCGCAGGTCCACCGACACTCGGCAGGCACGGCGATCGGTTGCATTAGGCTCATGCCATCACGATAGACGCGGTGCCTTGCCGCCGTCTTACCGCAGCCGTTCGATCGCCTGCGCGAGCGCGACGTAGAGCTTGCCCATGTCCGACGAGAGCAGGGTGACGCTCAATGCCTGCCCGTCCCGCTGGGCGAGGACGCCGCGGAGCATACCCTCGAAATCGTGGATGTAGCGGTTGACCGCCTCGCGGAAGTCGGCGCGGTCGTCGTAGAGGCGGGCGACCTCGCGCGCGACACCACCATCGAGGATGCGGACGGCGCGGCGGGTGAACACGCCACGGTCGCCCTTGAGATACGCCTGCCACGCGCTGTCGGTGACCTCGGGCGCGAACGCCTTGACGATGTCGATCGAGGCGGAGTTGAGCGCGTCGATGAGGAGCGACGCCTTGCGCGCGAAGCTCTCGGTGGTCGCCGCCTCGCGCTCGGTGCGGACGTCCTCCAGCCGGGTCTCGACGATCGCGGTCTGGTCGGCGATCGCCTGGACGTGGCCGGACAATCGCTCCACCGCGAGGGTCGTGCCCGCGACCGCCGCGTCGGTGGCGCTGACCAGCTCGGCGAGCTGCCGCTGGACGGTGTCGCCCGCCGCCCGCGCGAGCGCCGCCGACGCCGCCGTCCCCATCCGTTCCGCGGCGTCTGGGATCACCCCGGCCAGCGTCTCGCGTGCCTCGTCGGCGGCGGCGGTGGCGGTTTCGCGGACGCGGAAGAGGGCGTCGATGAGGCGCGGTGCGGCCTCCTCCGCGAAACGGTTGGTGCGGGCGATCGTCTCGTCCACCATGCGGCCGAGCGCGTCCGCCTTGGCGTTGCCGTCGGTCAGCGTGTCGCCCAGCCCCGCGGACAGCTGGTCCAGGGTGCGGCGCTGGTCGCCGATGACGCCCGCGATCGCCTCGATCGCGTCGTGGGTGCTCTCGGCGGCGGTCACCAGCGCGAGGAGCTCGGGCTTGGCCTGAACCACGACCTGGCGGCTGCGGCCGATGCGGTCGTCGAGACGGCCGAGCGCGTCGGGCAGCGTCTCGTCGATCTCGCGCGCGGCCGAGTCGAGCGCGATCAGCAGCGTCTCGGTGGTGCCGATGGTGCGGGTCGCCATCGCCTCGCCCGCGCGCAGCGCCTCCGTCATCGCGTCGGCCGAGCCGCCCAGCGCGCTGATCGACGCGGCGAGCAGCTGCGAGCGGTCGACGCCCTGATGGTGGAGCGAGTCGATCCGCGCTTCCACCGCGGCGATCCCGTGCTGGAGATCATCGACCAGCGTGTCGCCGACGCGTCGTTGTTCGTCAAGGCGGCCGGCGAGCCGGTCGATCGCGGCCTCAAGCCCGTCGATCCGCGCGCCCAGCGCCTCCGCCGAGTCGCGTGCGGCAGCATCCAGCGCAGCCTGATGCGCGGCGATCATCGCCAGCATCGCCTCGCCCTGGGCGGCGATTCCCTGGCGCGACCCGTCGATCGCGGCGGCAGTGCGATCCAGCAGCGCGTCGACCTCTGTCGAGGCCTGAGCGGTCACCGCTTCCAGGCGAACGCCCGCGGTCTCGGAGGTCGCCTCCATCCTGGCGATGTGCGCGGACAGGCGCTGGGCGGCGCCGCCCGCGACCTCGTCCGCCACCCGCCCGCGCTCGGCAAGCGCGACCAGCCTGGCGTCCAGCGCGGCGGCGTGTTCGCCCGCGGAGAGGCCAGTGCGGTCGAGCAGTGCCGCCGCCTCCTCGACGCCGGCCTGCGCGCGGGGGATGGATGCCAGCAGCACGCCGACGCTGGCCTGCGCCTCCGCGGCGGCGGCGGCAAGCCCGTGCGCATGATCGTCGGCCGCACGGACCTGCGCGGACATGTCGATGGCGAGCTGGCCCATCCGCGCCTTTGCGGCGTCGCCGACCTCCAGGAGGAAGGTGGCCTGGCGGTGGAGTTCGTCGCGGCTGGCGGCAAGGGCGGCGGTGAGGGCGGCGACGTTGCGTTCCAGCGTGGCCGCCTCCGCGCGCATCGACCGCGCGGTGTCGCCGAAGCGGCGCGCCTCGGCGCTGCTCGACCGGCGCGCGACAAGATACACGACCCCGATCAGCGTCGGTCCGGCCGCGAGCGCGGCCAGCCAGGCCGCGAGCGCCAGCGGCGCCGGCGCCGACCCCCGTGCGAGCCCCACACCGAGCCACGCCACGGTTCCGAGCCACGCCGCCACCGCGAGCAGCGCGAGGGCGGGTGCAAGGCGACGCCGCGCGAGCGGCTGCGGCTCCTCGATCGGTTGCTCGGCAGGGGGGGCGGGCT
>Ga0325400_1000240_pt1 | contig 37577 bp, 33 predicted proteins | sample PopdelMetagenome_2_FD_205662 | JGI IMG/M metagenome (GOLD analysis project Ga0325400, IMG submission 205662) | Populus deltoides microbial communities from Bellville, Georgia, United States - Xylem-PdKOR-R1 | ecosystem: Host-associated > Plants > Phyllosphere > Stem > Wood/Secondary xylem...
AGCTATCCGCTCAATTATTTCAGAAGCATGGGCATAATCAGCCATTTTAAGTTGCATTTTCTCAGCAACTTGACGATTAAATACACGTAAGCCGTTATGCGTATCGGTAAGTTTTATTCCACTACTTCTGTTTGAAAATATTATAGCTAGTTTTAGAATGCACTTCTTAAGCCAAGTTATGTTCTCAGTTTCACCTAAAAATCTAGAGCCTAGAACAATTTGTAATTTAGGGTTTTTTCTAATGTGAGACAGCATTGCATCAACATCTTCAATGCGGTGCTGTCCATCGGCATCAAATGTAACAAAGTACTCGATAGTCTTATCTAACAATGCGTAATCAATACCCGTCTGCAATGATGCTCCCTGTCCTAAATTTACAGGGTGCGATATAGCCTGTGCGCGTGTTGCCATAATTTGCGTACGAGTATCATCATTACTGCCGTCATCAATACAAAAAATCCGAGTATATTTTTTCGATATACCATTTATTGTATTTTTAATCGCACCGCTTTCGTTGAAAGCAGGTATAATTATTGCGACTTTATCTTCCCTCAAAATAGTCTTAGACATATTTATCCTTGCAATCATTATAGCACTGCAGAAATAACCACCTAAGCCTTTTCTTAGCGTTATACGTTATTTACATAAAACCGAACGTAAATAGTAATGATACTCGAAATAAGTAAAAACAGTGGACCAAGTATGGCAATTTTACGGTAAGTCCGTTTAGTTGTAGTCGCAAACTGACCATATATTAGCGGTATCAGTAGTATTAATACAGGTATAAAGTATCTTCCTTGCAAGCCATACACTATTTTGTAGCCAATGGGCGAGTAAAACATGTATAGCGCGGTGGTCACAGCCATGATGTACGCTAATACAAGCAACCAGACAAATATTTTTTGATATTTGTTTAGTAGTTGTTTAGGTTTTCCTGTCGTTACCAAAAGCAAAAATGCCAGCGTGATATATCCAGTTGTTACAATCCACTCCGATAACGGTGTATCAGCCCAGCCAAATGTGCCTATGAGTGAACGAGTCACTTCGTCACCCCATGTAAAGAAAGTCGTGTTCCAAAGAGTGTTGATGTAACTATGTGGGTTATGTAATATAAACGAAAGCTGTAATCCTGGATCTTGACCATTCGCACCAGCATTAGCTACAGCACTTGCGCCAGTGGTTAGACTGATCCATACAGCCATAATTAACAGTGGCAGGACAATCACGCCTAGCTTAATAACCCATCCTTTGATTCCTGAGAAAAAGTTTCTTGCCGGTAACAACAGAACTAAGCCAAGAAAAATAAATGATGGCTGCTTAGTTAAGCAAAGTAGTGTACCTAACAATACAAGCGCAGCGATATGTCTATATCGAAAAATCGTGCCTAAGCTTAATAAATAAAATACGAAGCCCGTAAAAAGACATCCAAGTCCGAAGGTAACTACGTCACTACTTAAACTGGCTGCTTGAAACAGTGCCATAGGCAGCAAACCAATGAAAACAACCACCCATTTACGAATTGGCATTAATCGAATAGCGGCAGCCATAAGGACTATCCATGCTACCAAGTTAGCTAAACGACCTAAGTACATCATTGCTAATGGCGGTAAGTTTAAGAGTCTAGAGATTCCTATGCCGGTAGCTTGGGGTAAATATGCAACAGGCCCGTAGAGTGAAGTTGTCGAGAAATCATATACTTGCTGTGGCCCGGTTATTGGAGTTTTAAATGCGTCAATAGTGTCGTAAATATCAGTTTTATTCTGCGGATAAAACTTTACTACCGGGTCGGTCGTAGTGTCGGTAATAACTTTCCCAAGAGCTCCTGGCAGTACTCCACCGACGACTCCATTGACCCGGTCAGTTACAAAATTAAATTCAGAGATTTGATACGACCTGAAAAAATGCACTTCTTCGTCAGGAGCTTGAAATGGGGGTGTAATGACGGCGAACAACAAGCCAAAAAAAGCCGCCGTAATGATGAAGAATTTTACAGGTGAAATTTTGGTCAGTTGAGTCGTTACGTTTCTTGCAGAGATCATACCAATAAATAGGAGCTAATTTTACAAGTTTGGACCGGACGCAATTTGCCTCTCAAAGAATCCACTAATCTGGACATATCCTGAAGCATTATTAGACGCCTGATGGCTAGTATACGTGTTAAAGCTTGTAAATGCTTGTTTTTGATGATTGCTATTAATGTAGTAAATTGTTCCGTCGGTACCACGGATATATCGACCGATTGTCTTTGAACCCATTCGCACCAAGTTACATAGCTTGTTCCCTGGCACAAAATTTGCATTATCGAAACCGTATATGACCATTTCGTCTGAAGTCAAAGAATATGCTGTACCGTTAGTTGCTATGTAATTAGTACCGTTACAGCTAAACTTAGCGTTTAATACGGATGAGCTAGCTTGATATGTCGTCAAATCAGTATCGCTTATAGTTCGTACAGCTGTATTGAGGCCCATCTCACTCATGTAGCCAAAGCTTGACACCGGGTAAATCGTATTAAAATCGGATACGACATATACTGTGGCAGAGCTAACATTTTTTATTAGTGTGCCCACTCCATTTATTTGTGGTCCAGTCGGCAATTGCGACACAAGAGTATCATTAAAAACGTTAATTGCGAGTGGGATATTCAGGCTTAATAACTCCCCCCAACCTGGTATTGGCCGCTTAACACCCTTGTCCATGTAATAAACAGTTCCATCTGAATTTGAACGCACTAGTTTAGTTACACCCGGTCCCGAATAAAGCTTATTAGTTTGTGCGAGAGTCAACGGCGCAAATCTATCTTGCTCGCAAGTGTACCCATAATCAACGACATCGCCCGTACAGCTACTGAATGGCAGTTTTATACCCGAGTTTACAAAGTATAGCGTTCCATCTGGTCCTTGGATCATACGTCCTAATAGTTGCTTCGTGACTTTGGTTCCTACAAATTGATCTGAAACATATCGTAGTGGACCAAGTCTACTGTAGTCATTCAGCACTGCCGAGCTTGCTATTGGATATTTTACATTGTCACTTAGTAGATATACTGTTGCGTCTCCTGGCGTGCGCACAAGATCACCGTGTGTGGAGCCGAACCAATCATTAAACATACGCCAAAAGTTTCGATTACCATAGGCGCTACAGCCGTCACCCGATCCGTACAGATTATTTAATGCGGGCTGGTTTGGCTGATATGGGGTGTAGTTGTAGAGTGCAGCCGTAGCTTTATTCTGGATAGTGATAGTCGTGCCACCGCAATCGGGTCGGTTGGCTTGATACGCCACAAAGCTCGTACGACCAACAGCATAGGTATATGACTGTGGAATTTGAGTATATCGGTTAAACTGGCGAGCTGCGTTATAAACTTGGTTGAAAAAGCCGTAGTAACGCGAGTCGCACGCTGCCGTATCTGGACAACCGTAGCCTGTAGCGCTCCGGTATTGCGAAGCGAATGGCCATGTGTCAGTTACGAGGCTCTGTTCTTTTTGCAATAAGACGAGCAGAACCTGCGGGTTTATACCGCAAGACTTAGCAACTACATAAATTATTTGAGCGGCCGAATAAGAAGCGCCGTTGCTGCCCATCCCCGAACAATAGGAGTCTCCTGCCGTAGCTGGGATAGATTGTTGATAGTCTTTCAAGCACGTGAAAGGCGGATTATTACTGCCAGATGCTGCATGGTAGGTATCACATACCGGAACTTTAGCATTCAAAAAGTCCTGTATTTGATTTGCGTCCATAGTGTCACCGTTGAAGAAAACCGTATCACTAATGATACTCGCAGGATCAAAGTCGCCACCACTTAAGGCGTCAGCTTGTCTTGGAGCAGCTACTATTATGCCAGCTGTTAAAGTCATTAAGGACAGTAGTGTTAAGGTGGCTAAATTGCCGAGTTTTTTCATACTAATTGACCTTGAATGACGATCTTGGTGATTCACCCTTAGAGGTACTTGAGTTATACGTAACCTTAACATTCCAATCACCTTTAGCTTTAAAATCCGAAACATCTACGTTAATAGGTGCACAAACCGTACTTCGAGCATCGGCCACTGCCGATACTTGTTTTGTGAAAGATGGGGCAGCACCGGCAGCATTACTAAACTCAGCCGTACAGGTTCCACCGTCTTCAACAATCGTGCCTACAAACGCACTAAGGTTAACAGACGCGCCCTGCTGAGCTACGGAGCCTATAACTGGAACAACTTCTTTTTTGCCATCATCACCTGTGGGTAAGTTATCTTGGTCTGGATTAGATAGGCTTTCTTTATACTTCTCGGTATCAGCCTTTTCCTGTTCTGTGGCTGGGTTCATGTCTATGGTTTGATCAGCAATTTCGACCGGTGGTTTTTGATCATTCGACGATGATTTTGTCGCATTAAAATATGCGAAGAGTCCACTCGAAATCACTAATACAGCCAGTATGACTAGAGCTGCTACTAATCGTTTTTTGTTTTTCATAATTTAACCATTTTTGTTAGCATGACAATACTATTATCTTATATATAAGCGTTATGAAAATCAACCAGCCCCGGTTGTAAAACTAGCTAATCTTTCTTTTTTCGAACGAATACTTGTTTATTAAAAACGTATCATCCAGGGGTGTAGACGCGCCCATTCGTATCCCTCGCCACTTTTCAATATGAAACAACGGATTTATTACAAGCCAATACGCCTTACGTTTTATACCGTATGATTTATCACGAACTATACGAACGCTGTCCTTCAATACGCCCCGTAATATAAGTTTGACTACAAGCTTGCGCCTTGGGATTTCTACCGGTATACCTATTTTACGCAATCCCATTGTTTCATCAAAGAGTCTACTAGCATACTCTTTGAGTGTAAGGTCGTTAGAATGAACTACACTTCCTCGTGGCGCATACGCTTTATACAGACCAGCATCAATAATATCTCGTCCTAATAATTGATCTTCAGCATATGGAACATCTCGATACGATAAATCTCCCAATAATGCCGACCGACGGCAAGCCGAGTTTACATCAGAGTAAAAGCTGATCGCATCATACGTACCTTGATCACGCACAAAGCTGTCTTTGTAAAACACAGATGTACCAAAATCAGGACCAAAATTATTAAAAACCGAGTTTATTTCATATTTGAGTAAAGGGATACAGTGCTGTCTTGGAAGTTGTTTTCCCATTACGCCCACGATCTGCGGATTGATATCAAACGGCTTAACCATCTCGTACAGCCATTCATCGTGCGAAGGTGTTGCATCATGGCTGAGGACAACTACAATTTCGCCTTTTGCAAGCCGCACGCCCTGATCACGAGTTTTACCATGACCATATTCTGTATTAGGTATTTGTTTGAGGATTATTGCTTTAGACTTTTTTTGAAAACTCTTAATGATATCTAGCGTTTTGTCCTTGGAGCCAGAATCTATAATTAGAATGTCGTATGTGAAATCTACTTTTTGCCGTAGCAAAGTACTTAAAATCTCACCTATATAACGCTCGCCGTTGTAGGTGGGTATGAAAACAGTTGCTTTCACGCTCATTTTTCGAAAACTTCCCGTTTGATAATCGATTCGACGTTTGCATAGGATTTATCCCACGATATACCATGAACACTTGCAGCGGCTGCTTTCGCTTGTGCATTGACGTCCTTGGTGCTCACAACTTCACTCAGCGCATGAGCAAGTTGAACTGGATAAGCGGACGAATATTTGATATGTTCGTTCTTTCCAAGCACCATAGTATTATTATCCCCTTCGTTCATGATCGGCACGCACCCGGCAGCTAACAATTCAAGGGGCAGTAGCGAAACATTCGTTAACGAAAGAACTAGACATGCTACGGATTCCTGATAAAGTTGCGCCAAATCAGTGTGACTAAGAATACCGCGGTTTACGTATGGGAATGGTATCTTATAACCCGACACATCCCATCCAAGCAATTCGATTTGGTAGTCAGGATGTTCTTTATGGAAGAGGTCAAGAGCAATGATTCCAAGCTCAAATGCACGACGTTCCGTTACCGGGCGAGCATAGAAACAAACTTTTTTTTGTTTTTTGAGTGCTCCGTCATGACGATAGATGTCGAGATCAGCTCCAAAATCAAAATGATCAGTGCGCATACCATAATCTTTATTGAGCCGATGTGCAAGCCATTTACCAGCTGTGATGCCATAAAAACCAAATTTATACGTAGTTTCGGCTAAAACCGTTTTAGATCCAGTGCCATAAAACATCGGTTCAAAATCTTGGACGAAATAAAACTTATGGGCTTTGGTGTTTAGATTAAAGGTTGGATAGGCTGTTTCCCAGCCGGTTGCAATCAGAGCATCAGATTCTTGATACGACTTGATCGACTTAACGGCAACGTTAAAATTGAAACTTTCTTTTAGTATGCGCTTAGCTTCAGTGGCCGTTTGCGGATGGATACCTTCATAAATATAAAAGGTAATATCGTGGCCCTGCTGTTGTAGGTAACGAGCAAAGCGTACGATAGTGTTCTGACCACCGCTGCCGGCGCTTACGGGTGAAAGAACCCAACCTACATTTAAATGCATCTTATTTTTTTTCTTAGGTGGAGTTTTGTACGGATGCGCAATGTAATCCGCTTTTATAACATCCTCTATAGCAACCATCACGTCGACAGGTTGAGCTATAATCGCCGTTCCATTACGCTTAACGTATTGCGTGGTCTTAACTAATGCTTTACCCAAGCCGTTGGCACGAGTATATCGGTAAAATTTATATGCCTGCTTCTTCATGGTTCCCTCACTTTATTACACAGCATAATGTTATAGCTCAATTATGAGGCAAAAGGATACTCGTAATGTTTGTAATCATCGTTGACCGCCGTCAGGCCATTGGAGGAGCTAATTGCAATCTTTTTATTTTCAATAACTGGCATAATACTGATTAGCCTTTCTACAGCATGCGCAAACGTTCCGTCAATCTGGCCTTTCTCAGACTCAAAATCTTCAGGAATAGGCATAGTTAGTAGCAATGGGGTGATAGCATCAACACGGCACCAAAACATAGATCCTCCAAACATCGGATAATCACCTAGATTGGCGAGTACTTCAGACGAAAGCTCGTCGGAATAGACTTCGCTCAATAGTATTTTCAGATGTGCTTCGTTGCTTCCTATATAACGTTGCAGAGAGATATGGTGGCCAGCTGGACCTATAAATGCCGTATCTTTTGCTAGCGCATTGTAGATGCGTTTTGTTTTTGCGGCAGATGGCAATAAGCTGTCGATCATGTCTTTAAACCATACCGCGCCATCATTTCTGTGTAATGAACGCTTAGTATGTAACTTCAGGATATACTTATAGCCTAAATCCTGTACGCGAATAGCTGCATAAAGGAAGGGCAGTACATCACGACCGCGATTTGGTACGACTAAGATATTTGCATGCGGATGTTGTTGTTCTATATCGGCAATTAAATCGCGATTTTTTTCATTAATGGTAATAAATAAACTATGTTTGAGTTGGTCGAGGAGCTTGAGCTTTTTCGCAATAATTCTCCACTCTTCTTCATAATATATGTGAACAATGACGGCAAGATCGGTACCTTCAGGACGAACTAAACCGTAGAGCGGAAATAATAGTTTATTATCAGCATTATTACTATATTGCGCTAACGCCTGACTCGTTCGATTCAGTAGGGCATGTCCAAAAGCTTTAGTCGGCTCAAGAACCGTACCTTCAGCCCATTCGTTCCAAGCATTAATAAAAATAAGGGGTGCTTTGGTTTTCTTAATTTCGACTTCGAGGATTGAAGTCAACCACTTTTGATAAATGTCTGGGTTGGCGCCTTGAAAAATAGTCGGACCATTACCTTTTTTACGAGCATCATTATCCCAAGATGGAACAAGACTTTTATAGGTGGGGAAATTAAATTCATTATGTTCAGCAGAGTCTAATGCAATTTGACGATAATCAGCAATTCCACCCTGAAAATGTTTATCTAATAGCTGGAGATTAGCGTTTAAATGGTTTGGTTTCTTTATATTAAAATCGGTACGCTTAGCGACGGTTAATGGCTCGAATTCGATTCCAGCGTCAAATCCCATTTTAGTTGGATCGTCAACATCAAGTCCAAGAACAGATAGTATATGCAGGTCTTGATTATGAGTCTCTTTGAAATACTTGCGCCAAACTTTGATATAACGCTCTGGTTCTTTCAGGCGTGAACCACGATACACAATTAGTACTGGCTTATCCTCGTGCCGTATATATCGCGAGTCCAATAAAATATGCTCAACATCTTTAATGAATGTAAGTGGGTCTTCTTCTAGATATTGTTGTGCAACAATTACTTCCTGGTCCAGACCATCCCAGCGTTTCGTCCAATTCTCGTTTGCCCAGGCTATCATGAAGTTAAAATCCCATTCCTTATGCTCAAGGAAGCGATCTAGTGGTTTTTCCAGTAAGCGTCGACCGCTAAACCAATAATAATAAAAACAAAAACCATGAATGCCGTGTTGTTTTGCTAGTAAAATCTGGTCTGCGATATTTTGATCTATTCGTAGGTCATAAAAACCTAGATCAGCCGGCAAGATTGGCTGGTAGTGACCTACAAATCGTGATCTACCGGCAGCAACATTCGTCCATTCAGTAAAGCCTTTGCCCCACACTTCATCATTTTCAGGTATTGGGTGAAACTGAGGTAAATAGAAGGCTACTAATCTGGCGTCATCTTGATGTGGCTCATAGTGATTGCCAGAAGCTGTCTCATGATAATATTTTGACTTATTTTCCAATAGATTCTGATGTTCTGCCATTTTTTCTGACAGGTTATCAGTAATCAACATTGGGACAAGATTTTCAGGGGAATATTTTACTTCGGATGACCGGGCGGTCTCCCATTCTCCGCCATTGTATGCTTGGATTTCAATCATACCCTCTTGGTAAATAAAGTCCTTGGTTTTGAAGCCGCTTCTAAGGGTTGGGCCAGGCTCAAGATCAGGATAGGCACGAGCAACATCGTGTCGCTCGATACCGAATTTAGCCTTAATGATAGTTTCATTATTTTTGATGCGTACCTGGGTAATTGCCGGCTCTCCAGCTCTAATCAAAATCCATCCCGAAACCACAACGTTTTTTGATGTTACGTATTCACCACTTGGTGTATTTAAATGGACAATATATTTCGGAGGCAACTCAACTATCTCTTCTTCTACGATAAGTTCGGGCTTGTCTGGTTTATAAGGTCCGAACGTAGCAGCTATTTTGTCTTTGATCTTGTTCATAAGTAGATTATGGAATTTGTTTATGCCTTAAGTTTGCTTTTTATAACTGCAAGTTTGCGAGCAAGCATATAGCTACGCGAGGTTTTTATGGCAGACAATTCATCTTGCAATGCCTGAACTTTGTCATTATCAATGCTCTTTTCCTGCACCAGCTGGCGGTCACTGTAGTGCTCGCCAAGTAATCCGACAGGCTTTACGATTTCAACAATCTTTCGTTTACTACATAACAAATAGAAGTAAAGGTATTGCTCAGGCTTTTTGGCTGAATAGCTTATGGTTGGTGCGTCAACTAACCCTTCTGATTCGAACATTTCTTGAGTTCCAATAGAAACATACTTCCACGTCGCTTGAAAATAAGAGTCAATGTAGTCGTAATGTTCTTTTAGAAGATCTTTCAATTCTTGATACTGGAATTCGTGCAGGTGAAAGTGGTTACCTTCAGCAAATTCTAAATCATTTGGCGTTGAGACTATTGCGAGGCCATCCGGTCGCAGCACTCGGTCAACTTCGTCAAGAAATTTTTTATAATCTTCAATGTGCTCGATCGTCTCAAGTGTAATAACCACGTCTACACTGTTATCAGGAAGTGGAATTTTTTCACCGTCACCGACTTTGTATTCCACATTATCTCTAGCGTAATTAGCTTGCGCATAAGTTACTGACCGTTCGTTGACATCAACACCATATACATACTGAGCAGTCTCGCCTAAAAGTTGCGTGCCGTAACCTGACCCTGAAGCAATATCAAGTACTACTTTGCCAGTAACAATATCTTGAGCTGACATGTAACGGCTAATATGCTCAGCATATGTAAGTGTCTGTCTATGAAATTCCGGCACCATACGTTCATAATCATTTTCTAATGTAGCTTTAGTCATTTTTCTCCTCCAGTATTCTCATAAGTCAACAGTTCGATGTTCGGATCAACAACCCCTGCAGTCGTGGTGTCTTTCACTATTTTAAAGGTTGCTGCTTCGTTAAGCCAATCATAGAAGCGCGTCGCTGACTGGTCACAACAGGCCGTACTTATATTATAGGTCCCGCTAGCAAAGATATTTGGTATCCGCCATGTCAATGTTATTACGTCACCATTAGTAACCGCGGTCGTTTTAACTCGCTGTCGCTGGGTATTAGCTTCTAATACATTAGTGCCACCTGGCCCGTGAACCGTAAAACCATAAATAGGCGCTTTCAATGAAGTGTTTGCTTTGTAGATGGTCGATATCGTTACTTCTTCATCACTTACACTTACGCTGGCTTTGTCAGTTATTAGACCACCTTCACCCCAGCGATTTAGTTCAGTTTTGTTTTGATTTGATTTTGGAGTTTCGCTACTTTTATCCAATTCATCACTAAACATACGTTGATACTTCTGGGCTACAACGTCCGGCTCTCCAGAGTGAACAACTTTGCCTTTTTCTATCATCACTGCCCGGTCACAATATTGACGGACAGCGGACATATCATGCGTAACCAGAATGACTGTTTGTTTGTTTTTCTTAAGGTCCATGAAGTAGTCAAAGCATTTACGTTGAAAAGCTGCATCACCGACAGCTAAGACTTCGTCTAGAAGCAATATATCGCTTTTTGCCCTAATAGCAATTGAAAATGCCAATCGAACTTGCATACCAGATGAGTAATTCTTCAGTTTTTGATCCATAAATTTTTCAATTTCGGAAAAATCAACAATGTCTTGATACATCTCGTCCATTTCTCGACGATTAAATCCTAAGAGCGCACCATTCAAGTAGACGTTTTCTCGACCAGTTAGTTCCGGATTAAATCCTACTCCAAGTTCAATGAATGGTGTTAATTTACCGTTAACTTGAATGCTGCCTTCGCTTGGAGTATAAATACCGGCGAGCATCTTCAGTAGCGTACTCTTGCCGCTACCATTCCGGCCCACAATACCGAAGAATTCACCCCTTTTAATCTCAAACGACACATCGTTGAGCACAATTTGGCGTTCGTACGAATTGTTACCTTTACGAAACTTGCTTATGAGTGTGCTTTTGATTGAACTATGTTTTTCGTGTGGTAGCTTAAAGATTTTAGCAACATGCTCCACTTTAATCATCACATCTTTAGCCATGTTAAATATTCTCCGCGAAACTATTTGCTTGGCTTTTGAAATACAAGGTTCCGAAAACAACGACAATAATAACGATCGAGAATGGAATTAACGAATACCACCCACCTTGAAAAACTTGATGGATTGTAGTTGTTTGGTCGGTGATTAAGGCGTAGCGGGCATCCTGTATAGCCTGCGCCATTGGGTTCATAAAAATAAGCTTTTGTAGCGTAACATTCGAAATTTGTGACAACGGGTATAGGATCGGCGTCAAGTAAAAACCACCTTGTAAAATAACCTCCCATATATAGCCAACGTCCCTGAATTTAACGTAAAGCGCCGCCAGAAACAGCGATATGCCAAGTGCGAATAAATAAATTTCTAACAATATAACTGGCAATAGCAAGAACGTGGCTCGAAGATCAACATCGTTTATCACCATGAAGACTGCAACAACTATCAGGTTTAAGCCTAAATTAATGAGCGCTGATAAGCTACTACTAAATACAATTATCCATCTAGGGATACGTATTTTTCGAATGAGATCACCCCGACCTACGATGGAACCTAAACTCTGGACCGTCATTTCTGTAAAAAAATTCCAAAGAACAATACCCAGTAATAGGTAGACCGGGAAATGAGGTACACTATTGCCAATTTTTAAAAAACGGACAAACACAACATACAAAATTACGAACAAGAGTAGTGGACGCAGTAAAGACCACGCGTATCCGAGCGTTGATCCTTGATAGCGCAGCTTAAAATCGGTCCGAACCAACTCAGACAATAGTGCTCTGTTTTGTTTAGTTAAAAAACGCCTCATTGCTGTTAAGCTAGTATAAAGTATGAAACAGCATAAGTCGATTGCAACCATTGCCGTAATTATCCCTAACCTCAATGGCGTCAACAGCTTAGATTCATGCATTTCATCATTACAAAGCCAAAGTTTATCCTGCACCATTGTAGTAGTCGAAAATGCTTCAGAGGACGGTTCTGCTCAATTGTTAGCCGATCACTTTCCTGAAGTCACCGTATTACAGCAGGATGTTAATCACGGTTTTGCAGGCGGGGTTAACATAGGCTTAAGATGGGCGATCGACCATGGTTTCACTTATGCCGCTCTCTTCAATAACGATGCAATAGCGGACTCAAAATGGCTGGAAGAGATGACCTTTATCATGAACCCTAACGACACTATTGGCATCGTGGCCCCTCTATTACTATCCAAGAACGTGATAGATAGTTTTGGCGAAGGCTATAGTGTTTGGGGACTGCCATATCCTATGCACCGAGGCCAGCAGAAGAACGAAGTGGTAACTTATAAACCACTAGGGGCAACCGGAGGAGCCAGTTTATATCGTGTTGCAGCTCTAAAAGAAATTGGCTTATTCGATGAAGACTTTTTCGCATATTACGAAGATGTCGATATCAGTTTTAGGGCTCAATTAGCCGGCTGGTCGGTAGCTTTAGCCAAAGAGGCTATTGTTTATCATGAGACCGGTCAAACCGGTGGGTCCATCAAAGGTTTTTACACATTGCAGACTATTAAAAATCTGCCATGGCTACTTATAAAAAATGTTCCTCGCCGCCACCTACTAACTATCCTCCCGCGCTTCTTCTTAGCCTATACATTGTTCATCGTATCGGCCATTGCTCGCGGTCATATCAAATATGCCGCTCAAGGCCTCGTACTAGCTATAAGTAAATCACTCAAAAAGCTCCGCGCACGCCGTCACATTCAAACGAGCCGTAAAGTAGGGGACGACTACATCTGGAATCTGATGACTCATGATCTGCCGCCAAATGCCCATAAACTACGCAAACTAAGGAGTCTGTTTTGGAATTTGAACAAAAAGCGAACATGACCCATATTGTCATCGATGCCCGCGAAATCTATACCACCACCGGCCGCTACATCGAGCGTCTAATCCACTATTTGCAGCAAACCGACCAGTTCAACCGCTACACCATCCTCGTCCGACAAAAGGACTTTGATCGCTTTCAGCTAACTAATCCAAATTTCAGCAAGCAGGTAAGTCCTTATAAAGAATTTACCCTTGGTGAGCAGCTCGGCTTTACCAAACAACTGTACGGCCTTAAAGCCGATCTCGTCCACTTCGGCATGACCCAGCAGCCGCTCCTATACTTCAAACGGTCGGTAACTACCATTCATGACCTTACAACCATTCGTTTCTATAATCCCGATAAGCAAAAAGCGGTCTTTTGGATCAAACAGCAAATCTACAAAGTTGTAATTTTGTGGGCAGCGCACAAATCTAAGCGCGTGATTACGCCCAGCCACTTCGTCGCTGACGACCTTACCAAGTACGCAAAAATCAAGGACAAGATTACCGTCACCTACGAATCAGCCGATAAGGTCAACTCCCCCGCTGCTGCTCTTCCCTATTTGCAAAATAAGAAATTTATTATGTATATTGGTAGGCCGACGCCTCATAAGAACTTGGACCGCTTAGTGGAAGCCTTCCGGAAACTACGCGACATCGACCCTTCCCTTCACCTTGTACTTGCCGGCAAACTCGACACCAACTACAACCGTCTCAAACAGCGCCTCGACCAGGAAGGCCAGACCAATATCGTCTTTACAGACTTCGTCAGCGACGCCGAGCTCCGCTGGCTCTATGAAAACACATTAGTTTACTGCTTCCCGTCTCTGAGCGAAGGTTTTGGACTGCCCGGACTTGAAGCTATGCGCTACGGTGCCCCAGTTGCCTCAAGCAACGCCACTTGTTTGCCGGAAATTTACGGTGACGGCGCGCTCTACTTCGATCCTAAAAACGTTGACGATATGGTCGCTACGATTAGCGTTCTCTTGGCCGACCCAGCGCTACGTCAAAAAACAGCTGATGCCGGTCGTTTACAAGCCGAAAAGTACTCGTGGCTGCGAATGGCGGAGCAGACCTTACAGGTCTATCAAAAAGCGCTTAGCTAGCCGGCTTCAAAACAATATGCCGCTCGCGCCCCTCGCCCACCGACTCGGTCGCGATGCCAGCCTCGGCCGCCGCATGGTGTACTACCCGGCGATCGGCTGCATTCATCGGCTTCAGTTCATGGGGTTCACCGCTAGCTTTAACGGCTTCGGCCCAATCGGTTACTTGAGCGGCTAGTCGATCGGCCCGCTGCTTTTTATATTCGGCTACGTCGACGTTGACGCGGTGGTTTTCAAAACCCTTGGCGATCATGGCGCTGGTCACTAAAAACTGCATGGAGCGCAGGACGTCACCGTGCTGGCCGATCAAGAAGCCGTTCATGTGGGTCGATGGAATCTGTAATTCAATAATGATGTCGTCGTTGACGGTGGCTTCGACGTCGGTGTTCAGGCCGAAGAACGATAGGATATCCTCGACGTACTTCTTGGCGAACTGGACTGCTTCTTCGGACATTACTTTCTCCGTTTCTTTTTAGTGGCTTTCTTTTTCTTAGGGGCCGGACTGGTAGCGACCATTTCGGCTTCAGGAGTAGTCGAAGCATCTTTAATGGTGTTTTTCTTGCCAGTCTTCTTAGTTTTAACAGGAGCAGCCGCTAGCTGCTCCATCTCGGTTTCGTCGTCGCGCAGTACGATCGCCTGCTGAATAAAGGCCACCAAACCACCGACCAACCAGTACAAGCCAAGCAGTGATGGCAGATGAATCGTGAACAAGATGATTAAAGCCGGCAACAGATACTGCGTACTCCGGCCAACAGCGGCATTGACCTCTGATTGGTCAGCTTGTTTGCCACTACCAGCCTCTTTCATGATGGCTCGCAAACTACGAGCGTCTTTATCTTTCGGCAATAACTGACGGCTGGTAAAGAACTGGATGACGGCACTACCGAGCACAATCAGTAAGGCCGGCCAGTAGACATTCCCCGAAGATAACGCCGGACGGGTCAAATCAACCAAACCGAACAGCGTACTATCAAAGTATTGGATGTTCTCTGCCAAATGGCGCATCCATGGCAGGTTCTGGATAAACGAGTACGAGAAGTTGATCAGCTCGTTGTTATCATTAACGATTCGCTGCAGACCGAGATACAGGCCGAACAGGATCGGCAGCTGAAGAAAGACTGGACCTAACGCTCCAAGCGGGTTGATGCCCTTCTCTTTATAGAGTTCCATCAGCATCATCGATTGCTTTTGGCGATCACCCTTTGTTTCCTGTTGGATACGCTTCAGCTCTGGTTGGATCTTGCGCATCAGTTTGGTCTGATGCAGCTGACGCTTAACCAGCGGCCAGAGCAGTAAGCGGATGACGATCGTAAAGATAATCAAAGCCAAACCGAAGTTGTGACCTGGCAATAAGGCGTAAATAAAGACTAGCAGGTTAAAAATCGGCTGAACGATTAATGTCGTAAACATGAGGCTCCTTGAATTACCTTTACTATAGCACGAAAGGTGTTACGCGGGCAGACGGCGGCATAACGCCTGGACGTTCTTAACAAGCTGTTCAGCCGATATTGTCGCCAAACTCTCATCAAACACGGTTAAGATCATATCAAGAGTTGGTTCCCGTCGGTCAGCCAGCTCGTCTTGTAAAGCGGCGTACAGACGGCGGCGAATCCGGTTACGGACGACAGCCGACTTACTCACCTTCTTACTGACGACCACTGCTAATCGATAGCCGTCTTTACGATTCGTCTTTAAGACGCGTAGCATCAGCTGCTGACCGCGCAGTACGTCACCGTTTTGATAGACGTAGCGTAAACCGCCCCGTCCGCGGAATCGATGAGACCGTCTTATCATGAGACTACACTCTAATGGCTAAGGCGTTCGCGGCCTTTTAGGCGGCGGCGGGCCAAAAGGTTACGGCCGGCCTTGCTAGCCATCCGCTTCAAAAAGCCATGTTCTTTAGCGCGGTGGCGCTTCTTTGGTTGGTAGGTTCGCTTTGGCATAATCTCTCTACTTTACTCACTTTAAGTTGGTTTGGCTACCTGCCTATCGGCACATAACCTGAATTACCCACCAATTTTACGCTAGTTTTCCCCAATTTTCAACTGTTATACACATTGTTAACAGATGTAGAAGCATACTGTGGATAAATTTGCAGTTTTAAACTTAAAATTTTCTAAACTGCTGTATTGTTCACTGTGGAAAACTTTTTATAAGTTCGCTATGATAGTTATACACAAGTGGATAAGCGCAAGCTTTAAGGGGTAACAATCAGGATATGCAGCAATACGACAAAATTTGGCGGGCCGTCTTAGGTGAAATTGAGATTGACATGTCCCGCGGTAACTTCATTACCTTCTTCCGCCCGACTCAGTTGATCGACTGTAACGATGACTGCGCTACGATCACCGTTCCCAACTTACTTATTAAAAGCCGGCTCGAGCTTAAGTACCGCGACCTCATTATGGAGAAGCTTCAGAAAAATGAGCTATATCCTCAACGTCTTGATTATAAAGTCCGTAGCGTCAGCAAAAAACCATCGGTTAATGATAACCAGGAATCATTACTTGATAGCTTAATAGGACCAGTCGAGCCGGCTCAGCCCAAACCTAAGGTCATGTCCACCGCCAGTAGTCCCTTTGGTGTCGCCCCTACTTCTGCCACACCACGAAAAGCCGGTTTAGGCGAACCATCTACCCTTAAGCTTAATCAAAAGTATACGTTCGACTCCTTTATCGTCGGTTCCGGTAATGAGTTAGCTTTCGCCGCCTGCCAGTCGATCGCCCTCATGCCGGGCACCAAATACAACCCACTGTATCTATACGGTGGCGTCGGTATTGGTAAAACCCACCTCATGCAGGCCGTCGGCAACGCTATTTTGGCCAACAACCCGGATGCCACCGTCTTATATATTAATACCGAGCAGTTCGTAAAGGAGTTCGTTGACGCCCTGCGCTTCCGGACAACCGCCGAGTTTGCTCGCCACTACCGCTCTGCCGATGTGTTAATCGTCGACGACATCCAGTTCATCGCCGGCAAGGAAAAGATTCAGGAAGAGTTCTTCCATACCTTCAATAGCCTGCACCAATCGAATAAGCAGATTATTATGAGCAGCGATAAGCCGCCAAAAGAAATTCCATCGCTCGAAGACCGTCTTAAGTCGCGTTTTGCCTGGGGCATGAGCATCGACATGCAGATTCCGGACTTCGAGACCCGTTGCGCTATCATTCAGACCAAAGCCGCCAATCTCGGCACCGAATTAACGGCCGATGTCGTTGACTACCTAGCTACTAACGCTACAGATAACATCCGTGAGCTCGAAGGCTCGCTTAATCAGCTGCTTGCCTGGTGCGAAGTTCACCGTATGGAACCGACCACCAGTATCGCTACCAGTTTGCTTGGTGCCGCTAAGACCCGGCCGAAGCATTTAAGCGCCAAACAAATCATTGAGCGCACCGCCCGCCATTTCCAGGTCCAGGTCGACGACTTGCTTGGCCCGAAGCGCGACAAAGACATTGTCGTTCCTCGCCAAGTTGCTATGTATATGATGCGGAGCGAGCTTCACCTCAGCTTCCCGAAGATCGCCAAAGAACTGGGCCGCAAAGACCATACTACCGCCATCCACTCGGTCGAAAAGATTCAGAAAGAAGTTAATCTTAACTCTGATCTGCGAACGGCCGTTCAGGATATTAAGGAGTTACTCTATGCGTAGCTTGGGTATAAGTTGTGCACAAATAGTGTACAAGCTGCGGGTAAGTCGGCTTAGAACAAAAATGTTATCCACCCCTGCGATAACTTTTCACGATACCCATGTGCGTAACCACAGGCTTGTACACATTCTTCCCGGGTAGTTATACCGCCCCTTTTACGCAGCCACTAACAGCACAATAACAGATAGGAACCACGACTTATCCGCACAATCCACAGGACCAATAATAATAAGCACTCAACAATATTTAAAAAAGAATTATTATAAGCATAACGGTGGGGATAAAAGGAGCGACTGATGAAACTGCAAGTAACCCAGGAAAATTTAAACAAAGCTTTAGCAACCGTAGCTCGAGTTGCTAACACTCGTAATGCCCTACCGATTCTCGCCAACGTCTTATTGAAGACGACAAATAACCAGTTGAGCATCGCCGCCACTAACCTGGATATCTCGATTACTGAATACTGCGGTGCCAAGGTTGCCGAGGAAGGTTCGATTACCGTTCCTGCCCGCTTGATGCAGGATTTCATTAACAACTTACCGCACGGTGTCATCCAGCTTCGTTTAGAAGATAATAAGCTGCACATTAGCACTGATCAATATAATTCGGTTATCAATGGCGTGGTGGCTGACGATTTCCCGACCATGCCGGCTATTACCGAAGGCCAGAGCTGGCAGATTCCAGCCGCTCAACTTAAGAAAGGTCTGCAACAGGTTATTTTTGCGGCTTCTAATGATCAAAGTCGCCCTGTTCTGACCGGTGTATTACTGCATGTTGCTAATGGCCAGGTCTATATGGCGGCTACCGACAGTCACCGCTTAGCTGAAAAGAGCTTGGGCGAATCAAACGATACCTACTCGTTACTTATCCCGGCTACAGCCATGCAGGACCTACTGAGAATCGTTTCTGATCAGGACGGCGACATTATGATCACCAGCGACGACCAGCAAGTCTTATTCCAAGCTGGCGACGTCGAATTAGTCGCCCGCCTGATCGATGCCCAATACCCTGACTACCGCCGCCTCATCCCGCAGGAATTTGCGGTCACGGCAACCGTTAAACGAACCGACTTAATTAACGTCACGAAAGTTTCCAGTCTATTTGCCCGCGAAAGTGCTGGCAGTATCACCATTAATGTAGACGAGGCCAATCAGTCGCTTAGTATCCGCTCGGTTGCCTCACAGCTCGGTGAAAACACCAGTAGCGCCAATGGTGACGTGGCTGGTACCGGCGCGATTACCCTCAACTCACGCTATTTGCTAGACGCTCTACAAGCGATGAATGGCGAGCAAGCCAGCTTCTGTTTTAACGGTAAGCTTGAGGCCGCCCTGATCAAAGATCCGGCCGCCGCCGATTATGCGCACATCATAATGCCGCTTAAGAGTTAAAATAAAATCATATGGCACTGCGCTCGCTGCGACTGCAGCATTTCCGGTCGTACGACGACGCGTTCTTCGAATTCGAACCCGGCGTCACCATCATCGCCGGCCCTAATGCCAGCGGTAAGACTAATCTACTGGAAGCCGTTTTAGTAGTTGCTCGTGGCAACTCGTACCGAGCCAAAGATACGGAACTACTTAGTTACCAAGCACCGTGGGCTCGTCTTGACGCTCAAGACTCCGGCGGCCCACGCACTGTCAAACTTCAGACTGAACCAAAATTTACTAAGTCCTACGTTATTGGCACCCAAACGTTAAGCCGTTTGAGCTTGCCTAAGACCTTGCCGGTCGTCGTATTCGAACCAAACCACCTCATGCTGCTACACGGCTCCCCTGACCTGCGTAGAAGCTATCTAGATGATGTCCTGGAGCAGACCGAGCCAGGTTATGGCACACTACGCCGCACGTATCGCCGGGTGCTAGCTCAACGTAATGCCCTGCTGAAACGGGGTATAGTGATTGCCGGCCCTCAGCTGTTCCCATGGAACATCCGCTTGAGCGAACTGGGTGGCCAGATCGTCCGCCAGCGGGCCGCTTTAGTCGAAAAACTTCAGGCCGAAGCCAACGAACTTTATCAATCCATGTCTGGGATCCCGGCTACCGTCAGTTTGCAGTACGACAGTCAATGGCATCCCGACCACTACGAAAGCCTAATGCTCAAAAAACTGGAAGCCAACTTAGAAATTGATGCCCAACGTGGCTTCACCACCGCCGGTCCCCACCGCGACGACCTACTAGTGTTGCTCAATGAGCAACCAGCTAATGTCAGCGCTTCACGAGGCGAGACCAGAAGCCTCGTCTTGTTCTTAAAAGTCATGGAACTAAAACTGATCGAGCAAATCCGCCAGCAATCCCCTTTGCTACTACTCGACGATGTTTTCAGTGAGTTAGATGCTGGACGCCGTCAATCACTAACGGCTTACCTGAATAATTACCAGACTTTTTTGACGACGACCGATGCCGATATCTTAGCCAGTGACTTACTGGCCGAAAGCAATGTCATTAAATTGAAAGACAATCGTTTATAAGTTGTCTTGTTCGGTATCAGCAGGCGCGTCAAAACTACGGCTGCGTCCGGCTGGAAATTCATTCACAAGTTCAGGCTCGGTGTATTCTAGGATGTAGTCGTCGAGCGAGGCGCCCTGCGATTTTATCCAGTCCAAAGCCTGTGTACGGTATTCACGAAGCTGATTCAGATAAGCAGCCTGTTCAGCATCGGTAGCTGGTACGGCATTATTTCCAGGAGGAAAGAATTTCATGGTGATAATCAACGTTGGGGCCGGATCGGATTCAGTAGCTCGGTAGCTCACTACGTACTGATCGGCTTCGTAGGGCAATTTGGTTAGGATTGGATACTGTCCGTCGCGCTCATCGTCGATGACGGCAATGTTGGCGTCGTATAACTTCTTCTCAGCATCGGATAGCTTGTCGTAATCGATGTCCTTAACATTGAAGCTCAGTTTTTTAGAGATACTTGCGCCGTCGGCAGCCGTAATATTCACTAAGTTAATACTGTAGTCGCCTGCTAAAGGTGTTTGGGCAAAGGTCAGCTTCAATTTCTTACCGTCGACCACTACTTTAACTGCGCTATTGAAATCAACTCCTACGACACTGTTCTGATTTTCTTTAGCCCGGTTCTCGATATCAGACTTATTAAGATTACGATTGAAATTAATTTCCATCACACCAAGTGACGATGGGTAGTTCTTATTGTTCGGCGTAATATCAGTAATATGAAACTGCCAGGTTTTAAACACGAAGTAACCCAGTACGATTATAAGTACTACTGCCAGTATTTTTACTAACCGGCTATTTTTACGAATAAATTCCTGGATCATAAGTTAGCATTGCCTCCTTCAGGCAGTTTTGAATAACCATCGTACAGACTAGCTGCCAGATTTATCTTTTGTTCACCGGCTCGGAATTTTGCCTGGTTGGCGGCCGGACAGTCTTCACGACGACAGCCAGGACGAGGCCGGCTTGGTGCGGCATCGATGTGTAAGTGCGAGCCCGTACCGCAAGCTGCCGCGTTATTGCCGACGTTGGCAATTACTTGCCCCGCTTGGACAGCGTCGCCGTTCTTAACTGGTAGCTGCGGTGATAAGTGAAGATACGACACCGTGACATCCTCGGCTTGGCTGTAGACTGAGATCATCGTGCCGCCGCATTTATCAGTGTACCGTCCTTCAACTACCCCGGCCAAAATACTTAGCACTGGTGTGCCGGCATCGGCCATAATGTCGAAAGCAGCGTAAGGGTGTCCACCTTCGCACATTTTCTTTTCAGCGTCTGAGAAGCAGCCGCCGTTCAACTGTTTCATACGGGCTTTGTTGGTGTCGAGTGGAAAACCGACGAATGTTCCAGAACCACCACTGCCGCCACAAGCGGTACTGATCGGACTACCGCCTTCGGCCGTGCCTGGTCCAGTTGGGGCGGTAGCGCTAATCTCATTGCCATATAATTGTAAAATTGCGTTACCTAAGCCAGCTCGTTTGTCTTTAAGAGCGGTCTTCTGAGCTTCACTGCCGTTAATGATGACACCTGGTATCTCGAACTTAGTAAGTACGATGTCCGATGCGGCTTTAACGGTTGTAGTTTGCTTTAACGGATCGAGTACACTCGATTTATAGGCGATCAAAAGCTCCTGGTTCCACAGATAATCAAGCTGAAATTGTAGGTCGGCGACGTTCTTGTTTTGAATGGCTGCAAAGTTTTCTAAAGCCACTCGTCTACCGCCGGTCCACTGGGCAATGCCGTATCCACCTCGACTACCTGGAACGGTTGGATTCCGCTCATTTATATCAGGCTGAACACCCGACTCAGCCTCAAGGTTACCAACGAACCCTGCCGCTTGCTCGATCGTAAGACCACGATCGTAGAAATACTTAAGAGCAGCTCGTTTATTTTCGCCTGGTTCGACGGTCACGCTGCCGCTGCCACCTTCGGTACAAACGTCAGCTACGGCTGTCGGATCATACCATAAGCTCGTTTCTCTCAATGCTTTCATTTCTTCTTTGGTCGGTGGCGCTGCAAAAGCCATAGATACATTACTGCCGAATGTGAGCAACGCCAAGCCTAAAGCCATGACACGTATCAAAGATGTTGATCTAAATATCTTCATATTAATCCCGTACATCCATGTGTAAATGGTTGGCAGTATCAGAGAAATATTGAACGCCATCAACTTTTGGAGCGCCGCCTGGGAATTTATCTGCTTGGCCAAGGCCACCACCACCGTTTGCCGCTAATACTTCACCAGCTCTCTTATAAAAATCACGTAAAATTGGTAGCTCGTTAGCATCAAACCGAATATTATTACCGGTTCCTTCATTGCCGTTCAAATAGTTCACGCCGTTAATGTCAATGGCTTTACCCTTAGGATGTTGTCCGCCATCACAACCATGACTATCAACAACAACACCAAGTACAAGCTTATATTCTTTGGCCAATTGGAGAACGACGCCTAACAATTTTGGTGACACTACAGGCGCGCCGCACTGAGTCGCGCGACCGTTGTTTGTTGCAATCAGCTGAAATTCGGCTCGCCGATCGGCCGTTTGGAACGAAATATTAGGATTATCCAAAATTTGCTGGGCTAGCGAGACGGTGTCGCCAGATTCGATTGTGTTGTCTCCACTGTTGCTACCACTACCACTCGATGCAGTCTGTGTTTCGTCTGGCAGCAACAAGCTTGTGTCATACATACCGCCGTTATCAGCTACGGCGCTTCGTATTAGCATACATGGCTCGGTTGTCCTTTGCAGTGGAACACCGGTGTTAGGGTCGATTTCGGTAGCTTTATTTCCCCATTCTTGTTTCAAATTCGCACGGCCACAATCGTGTTCGGCCCAGTAGGCTTCCGGATCGGTAATACTAAAAACCGGATCATTAAGAGCATAACCCATACGTGGTAAACCAAAAGGACTAGTTGTTGGTGTGTATGCCGCTTTAGCTTTAGGGATTGTAAATAAGGCGGAAAAACCATGACTCAATAGGTTGAATGGTTGTAAGAGAACGCTGCCCATCGAACGAGCGGCGGAACTCGTATTGCTTGGTACCATTAATGCTACGCGAGAAATGAGTGAATGGCTGTCTTGACCGTCAAACAATCGGGCATACAATGGCTTGGCGTCAAAAGCCGTTTGATCCTCTTGCAACATGGCGGCCATCACGGCATTAGCCTGTTCATCAGTCAAAACGGCTCCACCCTGAACGTATTGAGCGGAATCATTACCCATTACCTCGGATCCCAGGGCGGCTAACTCGAAGATGCGGGCACCACTTGGATTACCGGTGCCTCCAATTGGGTCAACAAAAAACTTATTGGTGATGTTATCCTGAATCCAAGCGATCATACTCTCTTTGACTGAATCCGGTACGATCGCATCTGTGACACTACCAACTAAGCTACCAAGCACATCACCGAACCAGTCAAAAACCGCCCCAATCGTACCCGACCAGATATCGGATAGAGCTCGTAGCGGTCCTAAAGCAGCACTATTCGCGAACTCACTAACATTTAAAGCTATCTGCGCGGCAGTGCTAAACGCTCCAAAACCAACTTCCGGACAAACAGTCGAACCGGCAGGAATTTCATTACCGTCGTTACAGACGAAATTACTAGTTTCGGTGCCAGAAGTTGCGGCATAAGCGGTTGGGTTTAGAATATTAGTTAAACTGGCGGTTGTAGCGACTGGCTCACCGAACATCTGTTGATAAAGCGGCGAAGCCATCATACCGCCCCCACCCTGATCGTTAGCCGTATTACTGTCGAGTGATGACGAGATCGAACCTTGCTCGGCTGCGTCAACTAAGCCAGTCTTTTGTTCATCGGCATTGGTATATAACAAGCCCGCTAAGGCGACCGCTGAAGCGCTCCCCATCACATAGTTAATATGCTTAATAGCCGGCCCAGCGTTCACAGACGCTTGGAATCCACGGTTGATACCATCAATCCAGCCAACGATTGGTACGCCTTTACCTACAATTTTGGCTGTGACATCACCGGCTAAGTCTCCGGCCATGCGCCGAACGATGTAGCCTGTTACGCCATTCTCCCGGACGCGGGCTACTTCCTTTTCTAGGTCCTCTAACGAGCTTTCTCCAAACTTACTACGGTAATCACGCAGTTGCCTTTGCATATCTTCTTGGAATTTACTTTTTCGCTCACCAGTTTCATCTGCATCACCTGGATCGGTGCAATCAAAACTGGAAAGTGCACAGTTAAGTGCCAAACCCATCATTTCGCTGCGCGGTGTGATTACCCGCTCTACCAAAGTTGATTTGAAGATGTTTTTACGAAGATCAATAGTGTCCTTTGCTCGGTCGCGTTGGTCGCAGGCAACGATGCAGCGCCGGATATTATATTTGCGTTCCATCAGCTTACCAATGCTATATTTGTAGCGAATACGATTGCTGAATGTTTCATTCTGAAGAGACCGACGGATTTCGGTGCGGACTTCCGATCGGGATAGCTGAGCGTATGGTTGTCCATTGAGTGTACGAGTGTTACCGTTGTATTGGCCCAAATCAAGAGGCTCATTCAGTCCATTAGTCCTGAGAAAATAATGTCCGTCAGAGCCTTTGCTGATCTCGATACCGAAACGATCGGCCATTTTACCTTCGAGGTTGTTGTCTCGCCATGCTGCATATAGTGCACTGATAGGATTGCCGCTATCGCCAACGGCGGCACACGACCGGTCAGTACGTGTACTGTTACAGCGGCTATCTGTAGCCATACCCGGAATTACCTTACTAATGATGTAGTGATTAAAAAGTTGGCTGCCCATCTCATCACCAGCATGGTTAGAAGCGGCAAAGAATGTCTCTTGTAGGTTAGTGACAGTGTGTAAAACTTTCAGGGGGCCGATAAAACTAAAAAACGCGATAGCAATACCAGCAATACCGCCTATGCCACCAAAGCCAATAATAGCTGCGCGGCGGTTGAATGACATTCGTACTTTCTGGGTAACGCCCGCGGCTTTTCCAAGATTAGTTGCCCAGTTAGCGCCTAATTGGGCTTGCTGTTCTTGGCTACGAAGGCCAGTGCCACCAACGGGTGCAGCTGGTTGGTCTGGTACGGCTTTAAGGTGGCGGTTGTTTGATTCTCGATCTTGGAGGTCGTCACTAGATGCCGTCTCTGTATTTGGTACGGCTGAAAGGTGGCCTCGTTTAGGCTTGCTTGTTTCGCCACCGCCAGGTATGGCATGCAAATCCGGCCGGATTGAATCCGGTTGGTCGGGATCGTAATTTTCGTGCCGTTGGGGGTTCATAAAAACTATAGATTATTCATACTACCCGGCATCAACTGATTGCCGAGGTCAATGGTGCCCTGCTGGCTGAAATCGCCTTGTTGCATGGCTTGAACTTGTTGGGGGTTGGTGGTAATCAGGCTGGTCTCGGTTGGACTGGCTGCGATCTGGATGTGGACGTGATTCTGACCGGCAAAGAACAGTCCCTGCCCCACCGGGAACTGACTGAGCCGCTTGCGCTCCTCGCTCGTTAACTTAAATACATCGGCCAGCACATCGACGGCTGACGACGATTGCTTCAACAAAAACTGCATACTGGCATTGGCCACGATCGCCCGGCCCATCCGGCTGCCCATAAAGTCTTCGACGTCCTGGGTGATAGTAGTTATACCGAGGTTGTACTTACGGGCTCGCTTAGCCAGGCTAAACAGGAAGTTAGCCGAATCTTCGTATTTCATGAGCTGCCAGGCTTCGTCAACAACTAGGATGCGGCGTTTTTGATCTGACTTGGTCTTATTCCAGATGTAGTTGAGGACGATGTACATGGCGACCGGGCGGAGTTCGTCCTCTAAGTCGCGAATGTTGAAGACGACCATCGGGTTATTAATATCTATGTTGCTTGGCTGACTGAAAATGCCAGCAAAAGTTCCGGTGGTGTACTTACGAAGACGTTGGGCTAGCTGAGGACCGGTACCACCCATATGTAATAGTGTGTCGTAAAGATCGGCGATGGTTGGTGGCGGGCTGTTATGCGTCAGCGGATCATTAGTAATACCGGCCTTAGCATAGGTTTCAATCAAGGCGGCATCAAGGTCAGCTTCTTCGCTTGGCGCCAGCGCTGGCATAAGCGTATTGTTGCCGCCCATCATCTGAGCCTGGGCGCCACCCATCATCAGGCGAAGCAATCCATGAAGTGTGATTAAGTTAGAGCGGAGGGCGTTGTCGGCTTCTTCGGTATCAACCACGGCTGGCAAGTCGAATGGATTGATCCGGGTGGCCGAATTAAGACTCAAACGAACATAAGCCCCACCGACAGCTTCGCACATCCGTTGGTATTCGTTTTCAGGGTCGATGATAAAGATTTCGGTACCGAACATCAGGCTACGCAAGGCTTCGAGCTTCACGGTAAACGACTTGCCGGCACCGGATTTGGCAAACACGACTGAGTTACCGTTCTCAAGCGAGAAGCGGTCAAAGATGACCAAGCCGGAATTGTGCATGTTGATGCCGTACAAAATACCGTTGTCCTGGGTAAGGTCGGCTGAGGTGAATGGGAACGTCGTACTCAAGGCGCCCGTGCTAAAGTTACGACGGATCTGTAATTGGTCCGTAAACTGCGGTACGGTGCTGTTAAGTCCCTGCTCTTGTTGTGAAGTGGCAGCCTTGGAGTAAACCAACTGTTGACCAAGCAATGACTCAACCTTGTGAGCTACGAATTCCAGTTCATCCATCGATGATGCATAAATTGTGAAGTAGAATCCAAAACGGAAGAAGCGCTCTTCGCCAACCTGCAACTTATCACGCATTTCTTCGGCATCGAGGATGGCGGCTTGCTTGCCTGGATCACGGACGCGGCCCTTTTCGCTATCAATCTGAATACCAGCTTCAAGCTGCGTCACTTTCTTACGCAAGTTCTCAAGCACAACCTGGCTTTCGACTGGGTAAATAAACAATGACATGTCCATCACTTCATCAAGGTTGATCATGCTACCCATCCAGCCGGTGTACAGCTGGCGAGGATAACCATAGACGTAGTAGTTACGGGCAATGCGTGTACCAAGCTGAAAATGTGTTGAACTCAGTTCTAACGAGCTCGGGGCGATAAAGTCGCGTAATGCAGTAATACCCTTCTGAAAGGCCGCACTGACCTCTTGCTCTTCGCGGGCACGCTGTGCCTGGGCAATCGCTACTGGGTCGACAACTTCTTTTTTCTTACCAAAGGCCATTACTGTAACTCCCTTTGTAAATGCTGCGGTACATAACTACCCTGTCCTTTGACGACTACATCAGCGTTCAGATCATTGAAGTTCTTAAGCTGCTGACGAGTAGCCGTGTCTGGATTGTACGTATCATAGTACAACTCAATTAATTCCTGGGTATCTAAAGGTAAACCTTGGATACCAGATTGCAGTAATCCGCCTAATGTTGCCTGCACACGGTTGCGCAGCTCGGTTTTAGCAGCTTCCAACTCGGCTTCATTAATGACTACATGCTGCTCTTGTGAGCTGAATAGTTGCGTCAGGCCACTAATGAACGTTTTACTCTGCGTCAATGCCTTCTGAACATCGGCGACTGGGAAGTAAGGAATAACGACATAGAATTTTTTATCCATAATATTGGTTTGTTGGCTCAACGCATCGATGTACCCGATGTAATCCTCCATGAGAAGGGCTAGTAGCATGTTGTCGTGCTCGGACCGGATCTTGTCGAGCTTTTCGATATATGGTTGTAGATCGACTTTCTGAGAGCGGATAAAGATCTGTACCGGAAAGTACAGTGAGTTGAGGAAGCCCTGGAAACTGTACTCGATAGCCTCTTGCTCTTGAGGACTCATCAGATCAAAGTTGACTGATTTGACCATAACGACGCTACGGTACGAACCATCATTCATAATAACGATGCCGTCGCGGATTTCGGCGATCTGCAGCGTATTTTGGGTGCTGTTTGGATTATTGGTTTTAACAGGTGGTGTGGCTGGTGTAGTAGCCGTAGGTTGACCGCCGGTAAATATAGGTTGCGGTTGGGGTGGTGCAGCCGCTGGATAGGCCATTTGAGGAGCAGGCATTGGTTGTTGAACAGGCTGCGGCTGAGGCGCGTACGCCGCATTAACCGCAGCTGCGGCCGCCGCTTGTTGATCGTATGGTTGTCCGGCTTGAGGAGTATTAGGATATGGCTGGGCCGGGGCGGCCGGCATTGGCATGCCTGCCGGATAGGCTCCTGGCTGATTTTGTTCGGACGGATTCATTGCTTTTGTTTCCCACCACCATTAAAAGGCTGCTTGGACCACTGCTGGTTTTAACGAAGTGAAATTACTACTTCGTCAGACTCTGCCTCTTTAGCCTTTTTGGCTTGACGGGCAATCGTCGCAACATCCAAGTCGTCTCTAGTTGCAAAGTTAAGTATAGCAGGATCAGTCTGTGGTGTCACTGCTTTTGGCACTTCCTGAACCAGCGCTGGATTGTTAATTGGAGCCGGCTGAAGCACAGGCCGATCACCGATCGGATTAAGCTTATGCAGACGGCCATACACGTTATCGTTCGTTTGTAGATTAGCGGCTTTGGCACGTGCGGCAATCGCCTCCTCTTCCGGCGTCGTCGCAATTTGATTTTGATTGATCTGTGTACCGGGCATAATTGCTGGAGCAGACATAAACTGGGCTTGACCCTCTTGTAAGGAGGCTTGCTGGCCTTGATTCATGAACCAATAATCGTTTGTTGGCTGCGGTGCTTGTTGTGGAGACTGACCGGCTGCCGCTTGCTGCATGTGTTGCATAATTTGCGCCCGATGATTACGAGTTTGAGTTTCTATCATAGACTCAAATTGTTGGGCAACAGGGTTATTAAGTTCATCAAGGATATCGTCCGCAGCCGTCACGGTATAATTTGGAACCTCTTGTGGCATGTTAGTGACATCAAGCAGGCGGTCGGAAGTCATGACATTATTTGGTGCTTGACCCGCTAGATTAACGTTGACGTTTTTAACCGCCCATCCCCGACTATCAAGCGTGCTAGCCAAAGCTTCTAATCGGCTACTGACCTCGCCTTGATTCAAACCGTCGGTTAGATGCTTCTCTACCTTCTTAGGGGCCGTAATAGTTACAAGTTCCTTAACGCCGCTCTGATCCCAAATACGCTTACGTGGTTTAAAGAAAAAACGTATTTTAGCTAACGCCCATATTTCGGTTGGCTGCGTTTTACTCCACGGTACTGCGAAAAAGGCGGCGAATAAAGCTGGCAGAATGAACACTGGCATCAAGAACGGTACACCACGTGTATACATTTGGAACGCAAACCACAAACAGGCTACTGCTATCAAAGCATATATGAACTGACGAAGGCTCAATGGGCCTAATAGTTTGTCTTCCGCTTCGATGTCTTGAATTACTTTATATGTCGCCATAGTTGATTCTAATTACTCGGTGGTTGAACTTGTCCATAATTAGGGTTTGCTGCATGGACACCACTGGCCCATTCACCATAACCAGCCTCTTTAAGTTTTTGGTAAGCCCGACGAGCACCTTCAGCGTTTTTATAGGCTGCAGATCCAGAAGTTGCAAAGGTAGAGGTTGGTCCCTTTCCGCCACTTTCTGGTTGCTGTACGGCAGCTTCCAATTGTGCGGCTCCCTGTTCTCCGGCCGCACCTGTGACATAGCGTTCGAGGTTCTTGTAGGCATTAGCCGCTGCAACTTGTTCATCAATTGACGCTCCTTGTTTATAGCGTATGGCTTGAGCCGATTGCGCGATCGCCCGGAAACCACCCGGGGTTTGCGCTAACTGATCACCCATTTTGAACCCGGCATACTCGGTAAGTAAGCCTTTATGGTCGACATCACCCCATTCGAGCTGGCCGGTGTCGGCATTTTGTCGAATTTTCTGGCGCCGCTGATCAATACGCATACCTTTAGTTGGTATGGCCATTCCTTGCCATCGTCCAGTCGCAGCACCAGCATCCATTTTTTGAGCGTTAGCATACGCCATAAAGTCTTCGCGAATCAAATTCTGAGCTTCTTCTCCTAGCGGTTCGGTTTTGCCGATCATATTACGGAAGTTATGCTGTCGATCGCCGCCAGTATCGTAGGCTCTATTGCCTTGAACGATCTGTTGTTTCGTATACCAGGCGCCATCAGCAGTTTGCCACTGTTCTTCAATATTTCCAGCGGCGCCAGCTGCCCGATACCTATAGCCACGCTGTTTTCTATCGTCCAAAACGTCCGTATGAATAGTAGATGCTTTAACGAATGTATCATCACCATTTTGCCATGTGCTGTCTATTTCCTTGCCGCGCTGTGCGTTATCAAGTGCCTCTTTTTCAACTAAGCGTGGTGAACGAAGCCTTGCGCCTGTATATCGTAACGCTTTAGAGCGGGAAGTACTCAGTTTACCAGCTTGAACGCTGGTGCTGTCCCTAAAGTTACTGACCATATTACCCTTAAGTCTATTTTGAAGACTGTTCGGATTGTTAGCACTGCCTTTAATGAAGCCCATGCCTTGTTGGCCCTTGCTTGTTACGAGATCATGAAGGCGTCCAAGTACGCCACCAGCTAGCTTAAACGCATAAGGAATAAACAACAAAGGAATAAATTGTAATAAGAACGATATAACTGCACCGAAGCCACCCACAACAGCTGAAGTAACAGATAAAACATTAGCTACGGCAAAAATTACAATTACAATTGGATAAACCAATAGTGTTTGAATAAGTAATGACCACCACTTTTTAAAGTATTGCTCTGTGTTTGGCAAACAATATAGTGCAAATGCAACCGGGGCGACCATTACCAATGCCAAGATTATAGCTTGTCTTAATACCAAAGTAATTACAACTAATATAAGACTTAAAATGACGGGCATTATGATGAATAGCAGTAGGAACGGAAGCACTGAAACGCTTCCAAGTATTGCAATCAAACCTGCCCCACCGGCTGCCAAAAGTGCAAAAGCACTTGTAGCACCAACTAAATTAGCCGTGACACCACTCATAGTGATTTTGAACGACCCGGCATCATCCAGCGGAGCATTGATAATTTGCCCAATACCTCCACCTATTACGTTCGTGATATCGACTAATGCAGCGACAACATATATAGATAAGTTAATAAGTACTGCAGCTATAAGTATTCTTGGTAATACTTTTTTTGCCGTATATGCATCTACCATACCGCCGCCTATTGATTGACCAAACACAATAATTATTAGGGCTATTATTAAGAATATGTTGCCATATGTACGAAATGCTGACCATACGTCATAGACAGGGTCACCCGGCGTAGTGCTAATTGGCTTACTCTTTAAAAGAGTATCTAAAGGACCCGTTACTATCCAGTCTACGAAGCCAGATATGCCATTGTAAAAAGGACATAATAGCCAAGATAAATTAAAGCCGCTTGCCTCGCATGTTGGACTATCAGCGGCCGCATCAGGCGTAGCCGCACCCCCGCCTGTTCCTGTATTAGGCGCTAGGCCACCAGTTATTTGAGTGCGCTGTTGGGCTTCACACTGCTGTTTATCGGCTAAGTTCGAAAAAGATGCGCAGGCTATGGCTACTTGGCGGTCGAAACAAGCTGATTGCTCTGCTGGCGAGCCGTTAGTGCAACTGGCTTGGGCCGAGCTAAGCGTTGCGTTCTGCCAGTTATCTAATGTAATTTCACGGTTTGTTACCGTTTTACCACAACCTGCGGTATTAGCGGGTCCGCCCGTGCCGGTTGTGACGGAGTACTGGTCGTAGTAACCCTTAATATCTTTATTAGCCGCATTGGTTGGATCTTTTTCGAACTCAATAAAGTTACGACTACCATTCCCTCCTAAGTTACATGCTACTGTCTCAGACGTATAGCGGGCGTAGCCTTCAGGGTTAGAGCCATTGACGTTAGCGGTGCTTGGACCAACATATGTTTGTCCTTGATAACTAATCTTACCGCGGTTGACCCAGCTTGCATCTGCGGCATAGGCATGAGGCGTGACGATAGTGAATAATAATAGTCCAAAAGCCAGACCACCAAAGAATATGACAAATTGGCGGCTCGTTTTTAATGTTTTTGTTACGAGTAGCATTGCTTTCAGCTGCGCGACAACAGCAAAAAGAGCTGATGCCCCACCTCGTCTGCGAGAATTCATACTTTCAATATAGCACAGCACGCAAATGCAACCATACTATCTTTTGCAATTTGCCAGAAAACAAAAAAGCGTATATTCTAATCGAAAAGGACTAGAAAACCAACATGCGACGACTTAAGTATCTTTACCTGTCACTGGCGCTCATCGCTGGAACTACTTTTGCGCTAACGAGTACTGCATTCGCCGATACTTGTGGATCGGGCGATCAGGCTATTCAAACTTCAATTGAATTTGGTTGTACGGGTAACGGCCCTTCTGCAATTGCAGATTTACTATTTGCCATCATCCGCTTCTTAACTGCTGGTGTCGGTATCGTCCTTATTGTCTCTACAATCGTGGCCGGTATTCAGTACACAACATCCCGAGGTGATCCTAATTTAGTTGCTAAGTCTAAAGATCGCTTACGCGCCAACGCCATTGCCCTGTTGTTCTTCATCTTCGGCTTTGCTTTACTTAACTACATAGTGCCAGGACAAATCTTACAGTAATGAATATTATAACGACTCAATTTGCAGCAGCATGCCAAGGCGGTTCGTTCATCGGCCTTCCAAAATGGTACAAATATCTAAATTGCGGCCCAGGTAATTCACCTCAGCTTAACGACATTAATAACGTATGGCTAATTGGCGCCGCTGTTATTGAGATTTTAGTTAGACTCGGCGCCTTGATTGCCATCGGTTTCGTTATTTACGGCGGTATACAGTACGTTATTAGCCAAGGAGAGCCCGATAAACTATCAAAGGCGCGTCATGCTATACAGGACGCGTTGATTGGTTTGGTTATAGCGGTTGCGGCTACCATCGTTATTACATTCATTGCCGGAAGGTTTAATTAGCATGCTTGATCTTATTGCCGCACAATTTACTGATTGTCCTAATGGTGCCGGTAACTGTGAGGTTACCTTGCCTACAACTGCCGCAAACTCTGCAAATCTACAAGTTATTTTACAAATATTGTTTGGCGCATTAGGCGCTATCGCAGTAGTAGCAATCATAATTGCCGTTCTACGCTTGTTATTGTCTACAGGCGACCCGGCTGCAGCTGCCAAATTCCGGAATACCATCATCTATGCCATTATTGGTCTGATCATAGCACTTCTTGCTGAAGCAATCGTAACGTTTGTGTTGAATAATGCGTAAATTGATCATCCTTGGTTTTATACTATTCGGCGCTCTAAGCTTTGCGTTACCCACTACCGCTTCGGCCGTGGATGTTTTACAGGATGTTTGTAGACAAAACGCTTCGGCCGACGTCTGCCAAGATAATAATACGAATGGTCAAAACCCTATTTATGGTCCGAGTGGTATCCTTACTAGTTTGACTCGCATTTTATCAATCGTATTGGGAGTGGTCGCGGTCATTACAATAATTATTGCTGGTCTTAAGATGATCACTTCTGGTGGTGATTCAAGTGGCGTATCAACTGCAAGGCGAGCTCTGATTTATGCTGTTATCGGCTTGTTCGTGGCCGCCATAGCTCAAGCATTAGTCGTATTCGTGTTAAGCCGAGTTTAAAAGGAGAACTATGATCAAGAAATTTCTAATAGTAGCAGTTGCGGCAGTATCTTTGCTTACGTTGACTTTCGCTACGCCTGTTAGTGCATTATTGAACGAGACATCGCTCAGAAATGAAGCATGTGAAGGTATTAACGCTGGCGATGGCAACGCATGTGGCGGAAGCTCCGATCCCTTTCGCGTCGTTAACGTAATAATTAACATATTATCGGTCATCGTCGGTGTCGTCGCCGTTATCTTCCTGGTTTTAGGAGGCTTCCGTTACATTACTTCCGGTGGTGACTCTGGTAGAGTCGGTTCGGCAAAAAGCACTATTATCTATGCCGTTATTGGTTTAATTATAGTTGCGGTAGCTCAGGTTATCGTGAACCTTGTGCTGAGCGAATCAGTGCGCGTAACTGGGTAACGCTTGAATATTCATCTGTTTATATGCTATATAATGAAAGAAATTAACGAAAGGTTACTATGTTCAAAAAATTCAAAAACATTATCGTAGCCAGCGCTTTCGTCCTGGCTGCCGGTGCCCCTGTTGCACTGACCTCCAGCGCATTCGCTGCCAACGCCATCCAGGATGGCCTTTGTAACGGTGCAAGTACTGCAGCTGGTGAAAGTGGCGGTTCTGGCCTCACCACTGGTGGTGTCGGCAACTGTGATACTGGTGGCGAAGGCGCTACTCAGCAGATCGGTGACATCGCCCGTCTGATCATTAACATCCTGTCGGTTATCGTTGGTGTCGTCGCAGTCATCATGATCATCGTCGGTGGCTTCCGCTACATCACCTCCGGTGGTGACTCGGGCAAAGTTGGTACTGCCAAGAACACCATCATCTACGCCATCATCGGTTTGATCCTGGTCGCTTTAGCTCAGATCATCGTCAACGTCGTTCTGTCTCAAGCTACGAACATCGGTAACTAATACTTTTAGTCTCCGAACAAAAGCGCCCTTCCCGGGCGCTTTTTTAATACCATAAATTCGGGCAACTAAAAAACCCGCCAATGCTGACGGGTTCAGTAGAAAGATGGTGGTCTTATAAGACTTGGATCTTCTTAACAGTATCTTGCTTGAGCTTAACAAACTTGATAGTCAAAACGCCCTGCTTGAGCTGTGCATCAATATCTTCTTCCTTAACTGGAACTGGTAAAGCGATGCTACGAGAGAATTCGCCCCAATAGCATTCTTGTAAGAAGTAGTTTTCAACGTCTTCTTCGTTGCCAGCTGACAAAGTACCGCGTACGGTAACAGTATTGTCAGAAATGCTGACATCAAGATCGTGGTTGTTGACGCCTGCTGTGCGGGCCTTTACCACTAAGAACTCACGGGTTTCGTAAACGTCGACTGCCAGTTGGCCTGGAAGTACGTTATCTTCTTCATCCCATTCGTCGTTGCCATCAGTTGGTTGTTGCTGATTATTTGATGGTTGGCTCTGGCCTAAATCGTCGTCGCCAAGAAATGCTGCAGTTAATTCGTCCTCTTCCATCAAGAGATCGTCGTCGCGATTGCGTCGCGCCATAGTGTTACCCTCCGGTTTAGTTACTTCTCTTCAAGCAGGCTTGCGTTTTTGTGTTATTAGCAGTATAGCTGAGCCATTAACACTTTAGCAACCAAAGGACCGTTATTTACAACACATTAAAAACAACATGGTTAAGGTTATATAAATATACTATCGGCATACTAAGTTGGTATGAATCCGTTAGCAAAGATATTAAGCTTTATTGCTCCCTATAATTGTCTCGGCTGCAATGCTGAGGGCCGGCTTGTTTGTATGGACTGCCGAACTCGATTACTACCCGCCCCGGTGACCGGTAGATCCGTAATAGCCGTTACGACTTATGCCGATCCGATAGCTGAAAAACTATTATGGCGTCTTAAGTCCGACCGAGCGATTGCCGCCGCCCAAGAAATTGCCGAGATGATGGCTCCCCTGCTTTGTGACTTAAGCAAGCCATTTGCTATCACGCATCTGCCAACCGCTCCAAGTCGCATCCGTCTTCGTGGCTATGATCAATCGCAGCAGATCGCTAAACATCTAGCTCGGTTAATCGATCAACCGTACCAACCCTTATTGATCCGCCAAACAAATGTTCGTCAGGTTGGTACAGGCCGTAAGGATCGGCAGCGACAAGCTGCAGAAGCATTCAGGCCTCGTTATAATAATTTGGAAGGAGCGACTGTATTGATTGTTGATGATGTCATGACGACCGGCGCCAGTTTGCGAGCGGCCGCCCATGAGCTACGAAGTGCCGGTGCCGGACCAATTATGGCTGTGGTTTTCGCCCTTGCCTAAAACTGCTATAATCACCCCGTTAGCATTGTGGAGAGATGTCCGAGCGGTTTAAGGAGCTTGTCTTGAAAACAAGTGTGCCGGCAACGGTACCGTGGGTTCGAATCCCACTCTCTCCGCCAATAAAAAAGACCAGGCCTGCCTGGTCTTTTTTATTGTCTGTTCGAGCGCGATTCGAACCCACGGGTGACAGCTTGCTGGCGCAACCGTGGGTTCGGCGTAGTAAGATCACGCGCAGATGTATACATCGAGCATGATCGTAACGGAGAAGGCTTTAGCCGATATCCCACCCTCTACCTCTAGCCAATCCCTCCCCCATCTGCTAAACTAATCAAGTCGTCAGCCAAGGAGAGGTACCCAAGTGGCTGAAGGGGACGGTTTGCTAAATCGTTAGAGGGGCGCGAGTCCCTGCGAGGGTTCGAATCCCTCTCTCTCCGCCAAATAAAAACAGTCAGCTTGCCTGACTGTTTTTATTTTGGCTAAGTGAAAGTGTATTCGAACCCGTACGGCGTAGCCGAGGGTTCGGCGAGCCAAGCCACGCGCAGATACTTGCATCGAGCATGGCAATGGTGAGAAGCCGCTTGCGGCGCATCCCTCTCTCGTTCACTAGATCAACTAAACCTGCTACAATACTGCTTATGAACGAGCAAAACCAACCTGGTGGAAGTTGGCAGTACCGTCCGTCCGAAGGTGACCAAACAACGCTCACCCCCGGTATGGATCCCCAATTGCAATCAGTCGCGACCGGCCATGGCGATGGCAGTCATCAAAGTGTCAGCTGGAGTGCCTCTGAATTTATTGCTCATGAAAAATCAGGTAATTGGTATTTGACACTAGCCGCGTGCGGCGTAATTGCTGCAGCTCTTGCCTACATTTTTACAAAAGATGTTACCACCACTATTATTATCTTAATCGCGGCGTTTGTCTTTGGATTCGAAGGTCGTCGCAAGCCGCGTCAAATTCAGTACACGGTGACCCACCAAGGTATTACAATCGGCAATAAGTTTTTACCGTTTCATAACTTCCGGTCGTTCGCTATCATCGAAGACGGCCCCTTCCCGACCCTTGTATTCCTGCCGTTAAAACGATTCGCATTAACAGCTACGGCCTACGTTGATCCAAAAGACGCTGATACTATTGTCGACATCATTGCCGATCGCCTTCCGATCGAAGATCGTAGCCATGACGCTGTCGATCGTTTAATGCGCCGAATTCGTTTTTAATAACCATAAGCTCGTAAGATTTCCAACAGAACTTTAAGCTTAGGCGGGTTACCATAGGGACATAGTTATAACGAGGGAGTAACGACTATGTCCAATCATCTTGATCGCATCGAAGCTTACGAGCAGTATCAGCGCAA
>Ga0325400_1000242_pt1 | contig 37309 bp, 18 predicted proteins | sample PopdelMetagenome_2_FD_205662 | JGI IMG/M metagenome (GOLD analysis project Ga0325400, IMG submission 205662) | Populus deltoides microbial communities from Bellville, Georgia, United States - Xylem-PdKOR-R1 | ecosystem: Host-associated > Plants > Phyllosphere > Stem > Wood/Secondary xylem...
CTCGAGCTCACACTTGCATTGCTATTGCTTTCAGTCATACTATGCCAACATCAACAAATCCAGCTAATTCTAACCTACAAAACAAGCAAAGGCGAGGCATCAAATCTGAATATCAATAGCAAATTCCGAATCTATAGATGCACAAATTTCTATACAAGATGCTGACAAACTTCAAAATTAAGAATATATGTTCCTCGGAGCAAACAGCATTCATTAATCTTAAGATTTTAACCAAACCATTCATCAATTTCGCAAATTGAATACTAAAATAGCCACAGACTACTTTTCGGGCTAGTGTGCCCCCAAAGCCTTTCATCTAGCCTTCTAAATTAATCAAGGATCGCGTATCAAATTACCTTCTTTAGCTGAATCAATCTCCAAATAGAAACCAATCAAATCTATTAAGGATCATTCCATAGATCCTGCCTCAGATCATTCCACAGATTCTGCATCGAATTAAATCACAGAAGACTAGCCCAGAATCAAGGCTCACAACGGTTACAATCTTCACAGCCACAATTATAGCTAGCTTTCCTAAATTAGCCTTTCTAATTCTATGTATATATACAGCTCTCAATCATTTGTAATTGTGTGTGGAAATATAATATACTCATTCCATCAATACACCGTCTGTATTCAAACTTCATTATGGTATCAGGAGAGTCACCCTCTAACGAGAACCTGATCTTAAATACTCATCACCCCATTTCCACGCCAACATCTCCAATTGAAATTCCCTTGATTGCTTTCAATATCTCTGCCCAGATCAATGAAAAGCTCACTCCCTCCACCTTCCCTCAATGGCGCGCTCAGTTTGAGGTTCTTCTCATTGGGTATGATCTTCTCGATTATGTTACTGGTGATCATCCCTGCCCCTCGCCAACCAACACCTCTGCATCCCCTTTTCAGAAATCTCACTGGGTCCGGCAGGATAAACTTATCCTTAGCGCCATCTTGGCCTCTACCACTCCCACTATAACCCCCTTCATTTCGACTGCCAAAACATCAAAGGAGGCATGGCAGAAACTACATACTATGTATGCTAGCAAGTCGCGCACCAGAGCTCTGCAACTAAAAGAGGAGCTTACATTGATTAAATGGGAACATAAAACAGTTCAGGAATACCTTCATACTGTTAAGACTCTTGCAGATGAGATTGCTCTAATTGATCATCCCATCTCTGCTGATGATCTCACTCTATACATTCTCAACGGCTTGGGACCTGATTTTCGTGAAATTGCCGCCCCGATCCGTGCTCGTGAGAAATCCCTCATGTTTGAAGAGCTTTACGGTCTGCTCGTGAGTCATGAGGTGTATCTTCGCCGTCTTGAAACGGCCACTCAGCATCTGGTGGCCACGGCTAATTTTTCCAATCGCTCTAGTGGGTATCGGCAGGGTATGGCTCCTTCACATAATTACTCTGGATCTCGGGGCTTTAACAAATATAATGGAAATAGGACTCCAAATGTGCCACAAAACAGAAAGCCACTCTCTAATGGATGGAAATCTACGGGTCAACGCCGCTATCAGCCCAAATGTCAGCTGTGTGACCAACTTGGCCATGTCGCCAAACAGTGTTCAAAATTTCATTTTTCGGAGCCCACTGCCAATTGTGTTTCTACCACTCATTAAAAGGACACCAAATGGTTAATTCATTCCACTACCTCTCACAATATTACAGGTGATTTGACAAATTTATTAGTCCACTCGGAATATGATGGCACTGATGAAGTTGTTATCGGTGATGGTTCAGGTTTGCGTGTCTCACATATTGGTTCTTTGGTTTTTCATTCCCTTACTCGTGCTTTTCAATTAAAAGATACACTTTGTGTTCCCAGTATTCGAAAGAATTTAATTTCTGTCCATCACTTTACTACCCAAAATAACGTGTTTCTTGAATTTCACCCCTTTTACTTTCTTGTCAAGGATCAGATCACGGGGGCGATACTTTTCAAAGGTGCATGTGAGAACGGTGTGTACCCTCTTCCGGATTCATTGGTGGGCTCTTCTTCCAAAATAATGGCAAATGTGCATGAGGGAACGACGATTGATGGGTGGCACAAGCGGCTTGGACATCCCTCCTATAAAATTGTAACCTCTCTTGTTCGTGCTTTTGCTCTTCCAATAAAAAAAGACATTCAAGAGTCTATACCTTGTACTCCATGTTCTATCAATAAAGCCCATCAACAACCTTTTCATTCCACAAGTCTTCAAAGTCATGCACCCCTAGACCTTATTTACACTGATGTTTGGGGTCCATCTCATATTACTGGTCTTGATGGGTCACGTTACTACTTAATTTTGGTTGATCACTTTACCAAATATATGTGGTTTTACCCTATGACTGCCAAGTCCAGCGTTAGTAGCATTTTCCCTCAATTTAAACACCTTGTTGAAACAAAGTTCCAAGCCAAAATAAAATCTGTTTACTCGGACAACGGTGGTGAGTTTGTGGCCTTTAAAAATTATTTTTCCATCCATGGAATTAGTCACTACACTACCGCCCCTCACACTCCTCAACAAAATGGGGTTGCCAAACGACGTCACCGTCACATAGTCGAAACCGGACTCGCCCTTCTAAAGGATGCTGATTTGCCCCTGTCATATTGGCCTTACGCCTTTCAAACCTCTGTTTACCTTATAAATCATCACCCAACCACTCTTTTACGTCATAAATCTCCCTTTAAAAGTTTGTTCAACCAACCACCTAATTATCTCAAGTTAAAGAAATTTGGTTGTTTGTGTTTTCCCTTGACTTGACCTTACAATACCCATAAGCTCCAACCCAAAGCAAGTCCATGTGTCTTTTTGGGCTACTCCCAAACCCAAACTGCATATCGGTGCATGGATTTACAAACTAAGAGGATTTACCTCTCACGGCATGTTCTATTTCATGAAACCCAGAAACCCATCCCTTCCTTCCCTGCAGTCACGCCTGTCAATTCCTCTGCCCTACTGTCACCACCCATCGCGTAACCTCCCTTGCAGCAGCCACCACCAGTGCGGATGGACGGTGCACCAGCTTCCGCATCATCTTCAGGTACTTCCCCTAATTTTTCATCCTCTGACTCGCCTAATTCCTCCTTCCTTGTTCTACTTGATTTTCAGACCTCCTCCCTTCCCCCATGTTCCCCGATCCACCTTCCTATCCCATCCCCGCTTCAAACCTCCCACAGTCAATCCACTTCCCTCCCTACACCCACAGCTTACCCTTCCATAAACAACACTTCTCACACACACTCCATGATCACATGCTCGCTCTATGAACAACATCTACAAGCCCAAGCAACTTCATTCTGTTTCAAAACACCCCATCCCACCAATCATTGAACCTACTTGTGTGAGTCAAGCACTCTGTGACCCGAAATGGAGAAGTGCCATGTCTGATGAGTTAACAGCCCTCATGCGCCATCACACCTGGGACTTAGTTCCACCACCCACTCACTGCAAACCCGTGGGTTGCAAATGGGTGTTCAGGGTCAAATGAAAACCGGATGGGTCTGTTGATAGATTCAAAGCGTGCCTCGTTGCCAAGGGGTTTCATCAACGTCCTGGGTTGGATTACAAGGAGACCTTCAGTCTGGTTGTAAAACTGGCCACAATACGAACTGTTCTTACAATTTCTGTGATGAAAGGGTGGTCCTTACACCAACTGATGTAAACAATGCGTTTTTACATGAGAAATTGCGTGAAATGGTGTATATGATTCAACCCCCTGGCTTTAAAGATTTGTTAAAACCTAATCATGTTTGCAGGTTACATAAGACCATCTATGGTCTGAAGCAAGCCCCACGGGAATGGTATTCTGCTCTAAAGGAAAAAATTCTAGCGCTCGGGTTTACAAATTCAAAAGCTGATAGCTCTTTGTTCATCTACAATACTGCTTCTGTTTTATGTTTCTTGTTGGTGTATGTAGATGATCTGATAATCACTGGCAGTGACACTGTGTTTGTGAGCTCCATCGTTGATCACCTTGGTGTTGCCTTCTCATTGAAAGACATGGGACCTCTTCATTTTTTCTTAGGCATGGAAGTCATTCCGACCACAGATGGCCTCTTCCTGTCTCAGCACAAATACATACATGACATTCTCTGTAAAAAAAATATGCTTGGTGCTAAAGAGGTGTCCACAACCTTGTCCACCACCACAGCTCTTCAACTTATTGATGGCACTTCTTCTGTGGACATCACCGAATTCAGGAGTGTCCTTAGTGGCCTTCAGTACCTCTCTTTTACACGTCCTGACATATCATTTGCGGTCAACAAACTGTCACAATTCATGCATAAACCCACCACTACACACTGGACAGTGGCAAAGAGACTTCTCCGCTTGAAGCACACCATTTATCATGGTATCCACATTCAAAAAAGTTGTCGCTTCAACCTTATGACCTACACCGATGCTGATTGGGCTGGCAACAACGATGATCATAGCTCAACATCTGCCTATATTTGCTTCCTTGGCTCTAATCCGATATCCTGGAGCTCTAAAAACAGCGGGCTGTTGCCAGATCATCCACCGAAGCGGAATATAGAGCCCTTGCAAATGCAGCTTCTGAAACTATCTGGTTATTGTCCCTATTTCAGGAACTCGGCCTATCTTTAAATTCACCACCAACATTGCTGTGTGACAACTTGGGTGCTACTCAACTCAGTCTCAATCCCATTCAACACTCTCGGATGAAGCACATTCAAATTGACCTGCACTTTGTCAAGGATATGGCTCAGAAAGGCATGCTAAAGGTTCATCATGTTCACAACCACGATCAGCTTGCCGATCTCCTCACCAAGCCTCTGTCAACCCAACGAACTGAACAACTCAGAACCAAGATTGGCCTTGCTGATGGCAGCCCTATCTTGCGGGGGCGTATTAAGGATCATTCCACAGATCTTGCCTCAGATTATTCCACAGATTTTGCATCTAATTAAATCACAGAAGATTAGCCCAGAATCAAGGCTCACAACGGTTACAATCTTCACAGCCACAATTATAGCTAGCTTTCCTAAATCAGCCTTTCTAATTCTATATATATATACAGCTCTCAATCATTTGTAATTGTGTGTGGAAATATAATATACTCATTCCATCAATACACCGTCTGTATTCAAACTTCATTAAAATCATCATTCCCTTCCAATTTTCTCAGCAACCAAACATAGCAAAAAAACAACCAAGAAAAACTCTAGACAACCAATTCAACAGCAAGAGAAATCCAAAAGCTCACACGAACCAGCCAAGAACAAACCTGAAACTCGAAGCTTGAGGAAAGAACAAAGAAAACCCAGTATAAAACTTGAACTTTACCAGCTGATAAAACAGTTGAAATGAAAAGATTCAATCTTTTTTAGTGAGTTTCAATCTTAGATGTTTCTTTTCAATTCCCAGAAACCAAACAAGCCAAAAAAAAAAAAAAAACCCAGTTGAACAAATGACAAAAACGAACCCGCTAGCATGTGCCTCACTTGTAATGATCTCACCCAAGGAAGCGACATGCTCATTCTCCCATGCAGCCTCACTTCGTCTGGTAATACAGCTTGGCAATGTAGTGCCTCTGATAAAGCCATTGTGGATGCTGTCACTGAACTGGTAATGGATTTGCGCGGCGCTCAAACAGAAGTCCCTCAACAAATAATTCCTTGGCCATCCCATGATATAGATTGTGTACAAACTGTTAAAATGTCAATTATACTCAGAATCAAAGTCGATCGGCTAATGAGACATTTAAATATCTACCTACAACCAGGCCGGATAGACATGAATTTTTCCTGTCCTGAAATATTAAATAAATATATACTTTTTTTAAAAAATAATTATTAATTTATTTACATGAATTTTTGAAATTAATAGTAAACTACTAATTTAAATACACTACTTAAAATATTAAAAAATAAATTTGAAAATTTATAAAATTATGATGAAAATAAAAATAAAAATAAACTCACTATTAAAATTACATCTTTTAATATTTTGTGAAATATAATTCATTTATAATCGAATATGAATCGATATTGTAACAACCCTTCAACCTGAATAAAATAACAATTTCATGTCAACTAGAAAATAAAGTAATTAAATTTTTTCCCTCTCTCAATTTCTCCTTTCTTCACTTGATTATTCCTTAGATTAGTATTTTATAAGTTGGATTTTGTAAGTTTACAAGGTTATTCTTTCTTTTTTTTTCTTTGATTTTTTTATGTTTTTCCCTTACTTTTCTCTTTTTCTCTCTCGCCTTTTCTTTTCTTTCTTTTTCTATTCTACTTCTACCCAGTCGACAATATATAAAAGAAAGGAAGAGCTGATTTGTTTTATTTTTTAATAGCAAATAATCATTTTACCCTTAATGAGTCGTTTTGTTTTTATTTAACGTTTATTTTTTTTTTGTTAGCACTACCAAACTTCGTTCATCCTAAAATTTTAATCATATTTTATTCAATATATTTTAAGATCCCTCGTAAAATTTCAACTCAATCTGATAATCGGATTGAAAATTATGTCCAATAACGTAAAACTGGTCAAATTGTGATTTTTCACCAAATTTTTGAATTTCTTTAAAATTCTAAAATTTTAACCCAAGTTAAAGTATCATATGAGAAGCCTCCTCGCAAATATTTAGAATTTTTTAATAACTAAATTGAGAATTACAATTTTTTTTATATATATAAAACTAATTAAAAATATTAATAAAATCTTAAACAAGAACATACCACACCCAAACCTTTAAGATGCCTCCGCCCCTGCCTACAACTATTGCTAACAAAAAAAAATTTACTCGTCGTTTTATCTCAGTAATTGTTATGTATATCTTGCTAGTTTTTGTCTTTCCCTTCACCTTTTCTTACCGGTTCCCAAGACCTAAATAGTGATAAGAGAAAGCTATTAAACCTTGTACGAGTAAGGTAAGCAAGTAAACTTGGAACTCAACTAGCAATAATCAAGTAATAAAGAATGAATTAAAAAAAAAAGAATATTTTTTATTCAAATAGTATGACTTGCATTTCTCAGCCCGCATAAGAACTTTGAATTGACAAGCTCTTTTTCTATGGTTTAGTTCTTGGCCGTGTCTGTCCACATGTGGATCGTATTCAGGACCATTTTCATGGTATATAAAAAAGAGTATGAAAATAAGGCTATTTTTACTCATTCAACACAATCTAATTATAACAAATTAAAGAACCACTCTATCAAAGCGAAGCTTCATTTCATTTATATATTTTAGCATTACACACAAGTACGATGTAACAGAGGCCGCAGCCATCTTTATTCATATTAAAGGAACGTAATTGTTATTGGGCAACAATAACTTGTTGCCTTTAATTTGAGCAGGATTAATCATGGTACTAGATACCACATCTGGTTGTCTCGATCATTGGATTGCCAAAGAAATATTTGTTGAGGGACTTCTGTTTGACCTTCGCGCAAATCCATTACCAGGTCTTCAGTAAGACTGGCAGTATTAATAATGGCTTTATCAGAGGACCTATATTTCCAAAATATATAATCAGACGAACTGAATTTGCATGGGAGAACGAGAATGTCGCTTCCTTGGGTTAGGTCATTACAAGTGAGGCACATGCTATGGTTTGTCTTTGTCCGCAAAGTACCATCTGCAAGGAACTCCCATTTTTGCTCTTTTGTGTCGGGCTTGCAATCCACTAGCTGGGGCACGAATCTGTTTACTGAAACGCAGAGTTTACTGCCTGCCCCGACGATGGAAAACGACCTTGAATTATTGATAGCCTTCCTACCTTCTTCGGAGGCATGCAGTGGAATTATAGGCTCGGGATGAGTATCACCGCCCCCATCGTTTGCCACGACATGGTGATCGTGAATTGCCACTAACAAAACCCATAGTGCCACCAACTGCAAAATCCAAACTTTCATGTTTCCTTCCATTATGGATCGTGGGAATTTCCAAATCTCACCTGTCAAAATAGATGAAGTGTCAAATCTTAAATTATCAACCTTGCAAAAGTCTCCGGCCCACTAGAGCCAGCACAGTTAAAAGACTACATAGTCAATCCACACAAGATAACACATTTAATCACTTTTTGCTTTCATATCCCAAATGTTCTTCATTAGCAATTGATTTTAGAGCTGAATAGCAGCAGAAGTAGGCATGAATCACTTCACACTTGCTTCCAAGCCTAGCTAAAGGGAACTAATTATCAAATAATTCCATATGTTTTATGAAATGTCAAATATTCCTAGATGCATGAAGAAAAAGTGAAGTGTGCTTGCGAAAAATGATAAATAATTTAACCTTCAATGGAAATAAAGGGGATAAACTAGCTGATAACCTGTGAGGATGCCTGTGATTGAGAAGATTAAGAAGAAAGCTAGAGTGCTTGTGGTTTTTTGGAGCATAATCTGCCTTGCTTTTATAAGGGTTCTTGGCTGTGCGTATGTCCCCAATCACTTGAATATATTAATTAAGAAGATCACTACCAAGGGTTATAAGTAATTTTTAATGAAATGTTATACATATCCAATGATTCAATATTCATATATAAGCTAGAGGGCTGAACATATCAATGTGCCGAAGCTTATATTTATGAAGATGAGGAAGAGAGAAAGACTACCACTAAGGATTAAAGTAAAAAGTAATCATAGAGCCATTAAACCAGGTGCACGCTCCTCATGTATCTGTGTCCATATATATCACAGCTGGTTTACTTTTTTTTTTTTTTTAATTACTATTATTATCAGCAATGAAATTCCACTTACTTCAAGATAATATAATTTATATTTTAATTAAAATTTTATTTAATAATTAAAATTTTTAAAATAAATTAATTTTTTCATATGTATTAGAGTCTCAATGACCAAGTAGTAATATAAGTTTGAATCTCATCATCCTTATTTATTTGATTAAAATTAAATACAAGATAATATATACATTTACAAATCTCAAATTTAAAAGACTTTTATTTAAAAAAATATATTAAAAAATTAATATAAATCATATATTGTAATTTACCTGATGAAGGGTGCATTACATTACAGACTAGCTCATTACAGACTAGCTAAAAGTGAAATGCACCAAGTGATCCAAGAATGAATAAGAAACAGTATGAAGGGTGGATGACAAAATCACAACCTTTCAGACAGCCGCTCATGGTCTAAGGTTGCATCATTCACATCAGGTATCTCACCATTCACCCGTGGAGTGTGCTGGCAAAACATTAAATCTATGATTATTCATATGGCTTAAAGAAACACCAAGAAGTTATTCAACAGCAGGAGGAAATAACAAAACAAAAAAGGACAACAATTATGTGTATTTGTTTACCTCTTTGCCACTCACTGGTCAATATAGAGTATAAACTAGGTTAAAATAAATATATAACCTATCACAAGCGTAGAAGGAAGTGCCAGATATGTTGTAAATAACAGCAGTTGTTGAAGAATCCAGTGAGCACTTCCTACTCTGTTCCTCAACACACGTGCTTGTTGCAAGCTAATGTGAAGGTAAAGAGAACATACACAATGCAACCCTTACTTTCAGCAAGGAACTACAGGTTGCATACTTGGCTCATGCAGCCACATAATTCACATTGTTTTTGTTAATGGTTCCTTGTATTTTTAGGGACTGATTGTTTTGATCTTTTATTTTTTGGATGATGTATTGGATAGGTACATGCGTGTTCACTGGGTGATGAGGCATGCTTCTTAACTTTTGGATTTGGGTTATTGTTTACTTAATTAGGCTTCGCTGCAAGGTGTAATTTAATGGCCAAAGATATGAAATTAGCTGCTTAGTTTGCTTATTTATAAATGGAAGTTACATACACATACACGAAATGCCCTACTGCACCGTTGGCACCTGGATTTATCCCCTATTTTGCTTAAATTAAGGAGTGATATCACCACAAGTTTTTAACCCATCGTAACTAACACCCAAGACTGCAGTACAGATTGGTACAGCATTGCATATCAACAGCCCGTTTTGTTGGTGCACAAGGTTGATGGAGGTTAAAATTTACTATAATTTAACAAATTGGCCTTTCCATACACTATACAGTGAAACAAAAAGATGCACCGCCCATGTGAATTTGAAATGTCATATATGTGTAAGCACGTAGTATGGGCTGGAAAATATAGATGTGGAAAGGAAAATACTGGTATGGAGTCCAAATGCGACAGTCTCTTCCCAAGCGTTCCAGCAACTTGAGAACTTTCATCTTCTGCTAAGATGCTTGCGATGGTTTGGTCATCCTCTATGTCCGGAAAGCTGCTATTCAAACTCGAGCTCGAGCTCACACTTGCATTGCTATTGCTTTCAGTCATACTATGCCAACATCAACAAATCCAGCTAATTCTAACCTACAAAACAAGCAAAGGCGAGGCATCAAATCTGAATATCAATAGCAAATTCCAAATCTATAGATGCACAAATTTCTATACAAGATGATGACAAACTTGAAAATTAAGAATATATGTTCCTCGGAGCAAACAGCATTCATTAATCTAAAGATTTTAACCAAACCCTTCATCAATTTCACATATAATTCCTTGGCCATCCCATGATATAGATTGTGTACAAACTGTTAACATGTCAATTATACTGAATCAAAGTCGATCGGCTAATGAGAATTTAAATATCTCTACCTACAACCAAGAGCGGACAGCAGGAATTTTTCCTGTCCGGACTATTAAATAAATGTATAAATTTTTTTAAGATTAATTATTAATTTATATATATAAATTTTTAAAGTTAATAATAAAATTTTAATTCAAATATACTATTTAAAATATTAAAAAATAAATTTAAAAGTATATAAAATTAAAGTGAAATTAAAAATAAACTCACTATCTTCGATGTTTTATGAAATATAATTCATCTATAATCGAATATGAATCGATATTGTAACAACCCTTTAATCGGGATAAAATAACAATCTCATGTCCAACTGGAAAACAAAGTAATTAAATTTTTTTTCCTCTCTCAATTCCTCATGCCTTCACTTGATTCTTCCTTAAATTAGTATTTTATAAGTTGGACTTTGTAAATTTACAAGGTTATTCTCTTATTTTTTTATTTTTTTTCTTGGATTTTTTTTATGTTTTTCCCTTACTTTTCTCTCTTTCTCTCTCTTATTTTCTTTTCTTTCTTTTTCTATTCTGCTTCTGCCCGGTCGACAACATATAAAAAAAAGGAATAGATGATTTGTTTTATTTTTTAATAGTAAATAATTATTTTACCCTTAATGAGTTGTTTTGTTTTTATTTGAAGGTTTTTTTTGTTAACACTATCAATCTCCGTTCATCCTAAAATTTTAATCATAATTTATTCAATATATTTTAAGATCCCTCGTAAAATTTCAGCTCAATCTGATAGTCGGATTGAAAATTATGTCCAATAACGTAAAACTGGTCAAATTATGATTTTTTATCAATTCTAAAATTCTAAAATTTTAACCCAAACTAAAGCATCATATTAGAAAACTCCACATAAATTTTTTAAAAAAATTAATAACTCAATCAAGAATTACAAATTTTTTTTATATAAAACTACTCAAAAAATATTAATAAAATCTTGATATTATAGCATACCGAAGCCTTTAAGATGCCTCCGCTCATGCCTGCAACTATTGCTAACAAAAAAATTTACTCGTCGTTGTATCTTAGTAATTTTTAAGTATATCCCACCATTTCTTGCTAGTTTTTGTTTTTCCCTTTACCTTTTCTTACCGGTTCCCAAGACCTAAATAGTGATAAGAGAAAGCTATTAAACCTTGTACGAGTAAGGTAAGCAAGTAAACTTGAAACTCAACTAGCAATAGTCAAGTAATAAGGAATGAATTAAAAAAAAAAAAAGGATAATTTTTATTCAAATAGTATGACTTGCATTTCTCAGCCCGCATAAGAACTTTGAATTGACAAGCTCTTTTTCATTGTTTAGTTCTTTTTTTTTATATAGTAATCGAGTATTCATGGTTTAGTTCTTGACCACATGTGGGTCGTATCCAGGACCATTTTCATGATATATATGAAAAGAGTGTGAAAATAAGGCTATTTTTACTCATTCAACACAATCTAATTATAACAAATTAAATTAGAACCACTCTATCAAAGCGAAGCTTCATTTCAATTATATGTTTTAGCATTACACCCAAGTACGATGTAACAGAGGCCGCAGCCATCTTTATTCATATATATTAAAGCAACGTAATAACTTGTTGCCTTTAATTTGAGCAGGATTAATCATGGTACTAGATGCCACATCTGGTTGTCTCCACCATTGGATTTCCAAAGAAGTATTTGTTGAGGGACTTCTGTTTGACCTTCGCGCAAATCCATTACCAGGTCTTCATTAGTACTGGCAGTATTAATAATGGCTTCATCAGAGGACCTATATTTCCAAAATATATAATCTGACGAACTGAATTTGCATGGGAGAACGAGAATGTCGCTTCCTTGGGTTAGGTCATTACAAGTGAGGCACATGCTATAGTTTGTCTCTGTCCGCAAAGTACCATCTCCAAGGAACTCCCATTTTTGCTCTTTTGTGGCGGCTTTGCAATCCACTAGCTGGGGCACGAATCTGTTTACTGAAACGCAGAGTTTACTGCCTGCCCCGACTATGGAAAACGGCCTTGAATTATTGATAGCCTTCCTACCTTCTTCGGAGGCATGCAGTGGAATTATAGGCTCGGGATGAGTATAACCGCCCCCATCGTTTGCCACGACATGGTGATCGTGAATTGTTACTAACAAAACCCATAGTGCCACCAACTGCAAAATCCAAACTTTCATGTTTCCTTCCATTATGGATCGTGGGAATTTCCAAATCTCACCTGTCAAAATAGATGAAGTGTCAAATCTTAAATTATCAACCTTGCAAAAGTCTCCGGCCCACTAGAGCCAGCACAGTTAAAAGACTACATAGTCAATCCACACAAGATAACACATTTAATCACTTTTTGCTTTCATATCCCAAATGTTCTTCATTAGCAATTGATTTTAGAGCTGAATAGCAGCAGAAGTAGGCATGAATCACTTCACACTTGCTTCCAAGCCTAGCTAAAGGGAACTAATTATCAAATAATTCCATATGTTTTATGAAATGTCAAATATTCCTAGATGCATGAAGAAAAAGTGAAGTGTGCTTGCGAAAAATGATAAATAATTTAACCTTCAATGGAAATAAAGGGGATAAACTAGCTGATAACCTGTGAGGATGCCTGTGATTGAGAAGATTAAGAAGAAAGCTAGAGTGCTTGTGGTTTTTTGGAGCATAATCTGCCTTGCTTTTATAAGGGTTCTTGGCTGTGCGTATGTCCCCAATCACTTGAATATATTAATTAAGAAGATCACTACCAAGGGTTATAAGTAATTTTTAATGAAATGTTATACATATCCAATGATTCAATATTCATATATAAGCTATAGGGCTGAACATATCAATGTGCGGAAGCTTATATTTATGAAGATGAGGAAGAGAGAAAGACTACCACTAAGGATTAAAGTAAAAAGTAATCATAGAGCCATTAAACCAGGTGCAAGCTCCTCATGTATCTGTGTCCATATATATCACAGCTGGTTTACTTTTTTTTTTTTTTTAATTACTATTATTATCAGCAATGAAATTCCACTTACTTCAAGATAATATAAATTATATTTTAATTAAAATTTTATTTAATAATTTAAATTTTTAAAATAAATTAATTTTTTCACATGTATTAGAGTTTTAATGATTAAGTAGTAATATAAATTTAAATCTCATCATCCTTATTTATTTGATCAAAATTAAATACAAGATAATATATACATTTACAAATCTCAAATTTAAAAGGCTTTTATTTAAGAAAATATATTAAAAAATAATATAAATCATATAATGAAACTTTACCTAATAATTAAAATTTTTAAATTGCGATGACTATGTAACACAATCAAGTTCTAAAGATAAATATCATCTAATATTAATTGTTTAAGCAATGAAATTGCTAGCTGTATCATTAATTAATTATCCGCTCAGCATCAGCTGTTGTTGTTCAAATAATAATCCTGCAGACAAATTGATAGTAATGTTATTCAGTCAGGCTAAACTATACATGTTCATCCTACAAATAAGTAATCATAATTGGTTTTGTTTTATTAATATTAATACGTAAAAGCCAAAAAAAGACTATGGATTCAATATAGACTCTCTCTCTCTCTCTCTCTCTCTTTTATTACAAGGATTATCTATATGTTAGCAGCACCCAATAAACAAAATGAGATGCGATTGCAGTACATACCAAGTAATAATCTCGGATTGCTGGGCTTTAAACACAAGATGATATAGGTGGAAGTACCACCACCAAAAAAAAAAAAGACAACAAACAAAGGGATCATATAAAAATTTTAATATGAAATTTTATTACAAAATATTTTATTTATTTAATATGTCTCTCCTTAAATAAATCTAAAATTTGACATAAATCAACAAAGAAACTTGAAAATAAAGAAAATATAATAAAAGTCCTAAAAAACTAGAAAAAAAAACATAAATAAAGCTAAAAAAATCATAAAAGAGTTCTAATTATTAAATAGAGAATCAAATCATAAAGTAACTAGAAAAATATAGCAAATTTCAAACGATAATTTTAGGTATTATTATAAGGCCTTCTTGATCCCTAATTGCTGCAAAGTTTTAATCTTATAGAAAAAGAACATCTGAAATCTTCCAGTAAAATTTCAATTTGATTCAATAGTCAGATTGAAAATTATGCCCGTTAACATAAAATTGCATGTTGGAAAAAAAATTTACTTACATCAGTCTCATTGTGTTGAAAAGAACTCATCTTCCAGTTCAAATTATTATTACCTCGATCTTGTGAATGTCCAATCAAGACTCTCTAACTCCTTTATCTTCTTTGCTTCAGGTGTATAATATTTTTAAATATCAACTTTAATCCCTTCATCTTAAAATTTATATATAAAATAACAAGTGACAATTTATTTCTTTTTCATTGACTTTTACAGTAATAAATTTCACATCACCAACTTCATAAATATGCTTTGCATCTATATAATACTTGAATACATCTATCTTTGTGATAATAATAAACTTGTAATAAAAAAATCAACATAGCTTAAACAATAAAAAAAAATTATTGATCACATTTCATGTTTTTTTTAATTCAACTTCTAACTTATCAATATAGACAACATCAGTGATACAATTACTACCATTATTGTCATTATTTATAATATCATCATCAAAATAAATATCATAAATTGATAGAGAATACCAATTCACAACTCTTTCACTATAAACAGGATTACCAAAATCTCCACGATTCTCATCTCGATCAAGAAGCCACCTCCTCTATGCATGCTTCTGAAATGGATTTTCAAAATTGTTCATAGATATATGATCACTCTTTTTATGATCTTTGGAGCTTCTCACCTCTACCAATTGACATATTAATTTTGCAATTTGTATGTACTTGTCTTCTATTATCAGCTCTTGAACGTTTCTCTCCCGATGGAGAACCTTCTCATCCTCTCTTACCTGAAAATGTTCTGCTCTATGACATTTTCTAGCCATGGTTATTTAACAGCACACGACAAGCAAAACAACCTAGAATTGCAGCACACAATAAGTACAAAGAAAGACAATAAACACAAAAATGTAGAGTTTTATCGATTATAACGATCATTGAGAAATTCTAATTCATAATTTTACTACTGAATATTTTTTTTTATATAACGTGTCTCTTTAAGAGGTTTACAATTTCTTAAATAGACCTAAAATTTAACATAAACCAACAAGAAAACCGAAAATAAAGAAAAAATAATAAAAATAGTAAACAAAACTAGAAAAAAGCTCTAAATAAAGTTGGGAATTTAATAAAATAGTTCTAAATCCAATAAAAAAAAATATTAAACCAACTTGGAAAATTATTGGAAAGTCTTTCTAACCTCAGCGTGAAAATAATGGCTAGTACTAGAAAAAAAATTTCTTGCATCACAAGGACAATAATAATTTGTTCCCTTTAATTTGAGCAGGATTAGTCATGATTTCAAGATACCTGTGCTGGTTTGCTCCATTATCTGTTGGCCAAAGAATTATTTGTCGAGGGACTGTTGTTATAGAGTTGCGCAAATCCATTACCATTTCAGCGGGCACCATTCACAATGACTTTATCAGAGTCCCTATATTGCCAAACTATATAACCAGACGAACTGAAGCTGCATTGGAGAACGAGAATGTCATTTATGTCCGTACAGTACCATCCATACAGAACCCCCATTGTTGCTCTTTTGTGTCGGTCTTGCAATCCACTGGCAGGGGCACGAATCTGTTTTACTGAAACGCAGAGATTGCTGCTTGCCCCTACGATGGACAACGGGCTTGAATAATTTTTAAAATTCGTACCTTCTCCGGTGGCATACAGTTGAATTATAGGCTCGGGATGAGTATAAATGCCGGATATGTGTATATTTGGGGTCAAGAGCTCTTGCCAGGGTGGTTTTTTAAGATTAAAAAAAGAAGCTTACTTTAATGTTTTCCTCAGGATTCTCCAACAAGGACCTCAGCATAAGAATTAAAAAGAAAAACAATGAATATATAATGTTCAATTCAATATCAAGTTACATATTTGCTAGTTAAATACTCTATAGTTGCTTGCTTATTTGGAAATTATGTACATGTATAGAGAACAAACGAAGAGTGGATATGGCATTGCTTGATCTCCTGCCGGCATGTCAAACATTTAAAAAAGCCAATGCTTCTTTCTTGCTACTCTGGTCGGGACATCTGTAGGCATAGACAGCATCCATTAAGGCTATTAGTTTGAAGGTACCAAAAAAATTTGCTGTGCTGAAGGTAAAACAAGCTCCGACTATTGGTCTGTCCCTCACCTCCAGTTGCATACAATGAATTGTAATGAACTTCGCTCCAAAAGCTCAGCCAAAGTTCTGGAAACAAGAGCAGTCATAATACCAGTAAGTAGAGAATAATAAGTATAGCCTACTTTGAAGCATGAAACAGGTTATAGTGATCCATCTTTGTTAGGAAAATTCTTCTTCTCAATTCCCCATCCCTTATCCTGGTTAGCTTCAAAATTCCATAACATTGAGAAGTAGAGGAGGTGATAATTAGGAAATAAAATATCCAGTTTCTCTCAAGACAGGTAAAGCATGCAGACTTACAAATGGTAGCATAATAAGAAATAAGATTTGGACTTTTAATTTACTCTACAGTAATCAAATTTAACACAGAAATCCATTTAGCAAGAAGCATGATATGCATGTTGTGATGACCTATGGGATATGGTATAAAGATTTAGATCTACCTCTGGTGGGACTTTTGTCTTTGGGCATGATCTCGATATAGCATGTGTCCCGGAAAGATGTTACCAAACAAATTTTGGCTCCAAACTGAATTCATGCCCATAAGAGGTCAGAGGATAACCATTGCATAACACAAGCAGATAATAGTTACAAAAAACACAAACAATTAGGCTTCATGTATAGTCTTCAGGAAAATGGATCCATTCAATAAATAAGAAAAATTCAGTAAGGGAGCGAAAAGAGTTAGATTTCTGCTTACTCGATCTGCCGCTGCCTGTAGAGTTAGATGATCCCCCCACTCCCCTGGCCTAGTGTCATGGAAGGTTTCACACACAAAATGAATTAGAATGCAGCTTAATTTTTTGTAAGCATGGTTTCCATTTTTTGCAGGAAAAAAACTAGCATGCATCACTGTAGAAATCTAACTTTTTCATCTTCTTCACATAGCTTCTGTACTTCATGGGGACATATCCCTCATATGATTTTCTGAAATGCTTTAGCTGAAAAAGAAGATAAATGAAACAATGATAAGAAAATAGTGAAGCATGACAAAGCCATTTCATAGAAAATATATAAACTGTGTAGTCTATATAGCAGACTCATGCATAGCACCAGACACTTGGATGTATTAGAAGTTGGCCATTAGTAGCATTTTTCTAACATGCATAACCTCTCTATCCCCCGGCATAATGAATTAGTAAAGTCATGTGTAGAGATTTATCAACAATACCTGCTTGACTATTTTCTTCCTCACATGTTTGTGGTAATCTGGACTGCGGAACAATTGGTCTGCTAATGCTCGAAACTATAAAATAAATCAAACCATTGCTTTATAAGCACTTCTGTAATGGAGTTCTCACAGCGACTTATGGGGACTCTTTCAGACATCCATGCTAGTACATTTATGAATAAACAATTCATTTGAAGAAATGAAACTGGTAATTGTAGCTACTACACCTGGCAATTCCCATCGCCCTCGATTTGCAGTTCTTCTAAACCATATGTTGCCAACCTGAAAGAAAACCATTTATTAGGATAAACAAAAGATAAACCATACTCTTTGCATATAAAAGAAACCAATTTTTTGACATCAGATGGTAAAAACCATTTATTCAATATTTCAACAATATGCACATTAGATGCCATCAAGCCAGCATTTACAATCTTTACTTAAACAGCGCAAATCAGAGTCTATACATGGAAAAATATGCTTGCCATGCTCAAAATGAACCTACAAAAAGGATGCTAGCAACTGAAACTAAATTCATAACAGGAACGAGAAAAGGCAAGCACGTAAAAATAGATAACAATTATAGGCATGCCACATTACATAATAGCTAAAAGTGAAATGCACCAAGTAAGTGATCCAAGAATGAATACGAAGCAGGATGAAGGGTGCATCACATTACAGACTAGCTAAAAGTGAAATGCACCAAGTGATCCAAGAATGAATAAGAAACAGTATGAAGGGTGGATGACAAAATCACAACCTTTCAGACAGCCGCTCATGGTCTAAGGTTGCATCATTCACATCAGGTATCTCACCATTCACCCGTGGAGTGTGCTGGCAAAACATTAAATCTATGATTATTCATATGGCTTAAAGAAACACCAAGAAGTTATTCAACAGCAGGAGGAAATAACAAAACAAAAAAGGACAACAATTATGTGTATTTGTTTACCTCTTTGCCACTCACTGGTCAATATAGAGTATAAACTAGGTTAAAATAAATATATAACCAATCACAAGCGTAGAAGGAAGTGCCAGATATGTTGTAAATAACAGCAGTTGTTGAAGAATCCAGTGAGCAGTTCCTACTCTGTTCCTCAAAACACGTGCTTGTTGCAAGTTAATGTGAAGGTCAAGAGAACATACACAATGCAACCCTTACTTTCAGCAAGGAACTACAGGTTGCATACTTGGCTTATGCAGCCACAGAATTCACATTGTTTTTGTTAATGGTTCCTTGTATTTTTAGGGACTAATTGTTTTAATCTTTTATTTTTTGGATGATGTATTGGATAGGTACATGCGTGTTCATTGGGTGATGAGGCATGCTTCTTAACTTTTGGATTTGGGTTATTGTTTACTTAATTAGGCTTCGCTGCAAGGAGTAATTTAATGGCCAAAGATATGAAATTAGCTGCTTATTTTGCTTATTTATAAATGGAAGTTATATACACATACACGAAATGCCCTACTGCGCCGTTGGTACCTAGATTTATCCCCTGTTTTGCTTAAATTAAGGAGTGATATCACCACAAGTTTTTACCCATCGTAACTAACACCCAAGACTGCAGTATAGATTGGTACAGCATTGCATATCAACAGCCCGTTTTGTTGGTGCACAAGGTTGATGGAGGTTAAAATTTACTATAATTTAACAAATTGGCCTTTCCATACACTATACAGTGAAACAAAAAGATGCACCGCCCATGTGAATTTGAAATGTCATATATGTGTAAGCATGTAGTATGGGCTGGAAAATATAGATGTGGAAAGGAAAATACTGGTATGGAGTCCAAATGCGACAGTCTCTTCCCAAGCGTTCCAGCAACTTGAGAACTTTCATCTTCTGCTAAGATGCTTGCAATGGTTTGGTCATCCTCTATGTCCGGAAAGCTGCTATTCAAACTCGAACTCGAGCTCACACTTGCATTGCTATTGCTTTCAGTCATACTATGCCAACATCAACAAATCCAGCTAATTCTAACCTACAAAACAAGCAAAGGCGAGGCATCAAATCTTAATATCAATAGCAAATTCGAAATCTATAGATGCACAAATTTCTATACAAGATGATGACAAACTTCAAAATTAAGAATATATGTTCCTCGGAGCAAACAGCATTCATTAATCTAAAGATTTTAACCAAACCATTCATCAATTTCACAAATTGAATACTAAAATAGCCACAGACTACTTTTCCGGCTAGTGTGCCCCCAAAGCCTTTCACCTAGCCTTCTAAATTAATCAAGGATCGCGGATCAAATTACCTTCTTTAGCTGAATCAATCTCCAAATAGAAACCAATCAAATCATCATTCCCTTCCAATTTTCTCAGCAACCAAACATAGCAAAAAAACAAACAAGAAAAACTCTAGACAACCAATTCAACAGCAAGAGCAATCCAAAAGGTCACACGAACCATCCAAGAACAAACCTGAAACTCGAAACTTGAGGAAAGAACAAAGAAAACCCAGTATAAAACTTGAACTTTACCAGCTGACAAAACAGTTGAAATGAAAAGATTCAATCTTTTTTAGTGAGTTTCAATCTTTAGATGTTTCTTTTCAATTCCCAGAAACCAAACAAGCCAAAAAAATAAAAAATCAACCCAGTTGAATAAATGACATGAAAGGTCAGTATATAATAGACATAAAGAAAAAGGCAAATACTTTATTAGACAAAGGGAAAAGAGAGAGAATAATAAGTTACCTAGATATGAAACGGTGAAGAAGAAGGTTTTTGCTTGTGTTGGTGATAGACTCCGAGCCTTCAACTATTCTTTATATATATATATATATATATATATATATATATATAAACTAGCCTTCTACTTAACGTTCTTCCTCTTTTTTCCGACAAGAAACCAACACTTAAAAGGTAGTGTTCGATAGGGTTACGAGTTGTAAATATTATTTTAAAAAATTATTTTATCAAAATAATCTAAAAATATTAAAAAAAAAATTAATTTAAAAAATATATCATTAAAACTATTAAAACAAAAAAAAACAAAAGATGCCGGAATAGGAAAATGCTGTAGACAGATATTTTCACTGGCTTTTTTTAATGTGCTCTGACTTGGAATACCAATGTCGTAAGTAACCATGATCTTTTCTAAACAAGAAATAAAAAGAAGATGAAAAGTCTCTAGATCATTATTTACGAACCAATAACATTTTGACAATTGTAACATGGATAACAACTGTCGCCTTGAGTGGTGAGTGGATTTTTCTTTTCATATTTTCATAATATTATTATTGAGAGGGGATTTTCGATTAATTTAATTGGTAAATTGATTAATGATTATACTTTTCACATTATCATTTATATTAAAATATTAATCGGGCGTAAAAAAAATATTTTTATTAATATATCAATATGAGTATAGCTATAGCTAGATGGTCTATCTAATATTCATTGATTTTATCTTGGTATTTAAAAAACTACCTGAAGTTACTAATTTTTATTTTAAAAAAAGGGTTAAAAATCAAATTTATTGGAGTTTGATTTTAATTGGTAAATTGATAAATCACCATGCCTGGAAACTAGATGTCTTCTGTGCTAGGTCAAATATATAGAGGGAGGGATTGGAAAGGATTGTCAGCTAAGCATGTTGTGCCCATAACATGTGTTTATTTATGCTCTATGATGGCCTGAATTCATGGACATTCAGGGTTTGTTTGGTATTGTGTTTGTAACTGTGTTTTATTAAATTTTGAATTTTTTTATTTTTGCTAAAATTGAGTGTGGTTTGTATTTTTTGGATCGTTTTGATGTGCTGATATCAAAAATAATTTTTAAAAAATAAAAAAACATTATTAATATGTATTTCAGCACGAAAAGCTATTTAAAAAGTAACCACAACCACACTGTCAAATACGTAAGTGTAACTGCATCAGGACTATTCATTAAATCTTTGAGCCAATCGTCTCAAACACGAAACATTTGTCTAAAAATAAAGTCAATTGAATTTTTTTTAATATCATAGTCACGTTTCTGGATGCAATTGATGACGGGTGGGTGACCATTCTCAAAAGCCAAACCACAAGAAAAAGATCGCCAACTCGAAGTTTAGAGTCCATCGCACAGTTACATGGAAGTATTTTTACTGTGAAGAAACTCATAAGAAGTCAAGAAAGTTCTTGGTCAACCATTTTAAATTTGTTGATTTTATAGATAAAAGAGTATTTTTATTATTTTTATTTATAAAAAAAAACATACATCCCCATACAATTTTTTAACAACCAATAACAAGTGAAAAAGATATAAAAAAAATACCCAGCCTCGAGGCCTAATTTTTCCCCCACGTAATAGTAAATAACTAATTAAACTGTAGTCATTTATAGTAAATTATTTTATTGCTGCAATAAAAACACCACACGGTTTGGAGTATGTGTTAATATCACAAGACGAATGGGTGTAAAGACACGTAGTCAAATTGACCCATGACTCATATAGCTCGTATGTTCCATCAAAAGTAATGTAAACCTAAAATGGAAATGCAAGTTGGCTGGGTATATGGGCGCCCGCAGTCTATTGACTTCATGCAAGGGCGGAGGCATGGTAAAGACTTGGGTGTGCTGGAGCCCAGGTCAAGATGTCAAATTCCATGCTTTTTTTCTTTCTGCAGCTACGCGGAACACTTTTTAGTTGTTTTCCCTTGGCTTTATGTCGAGTAAATATTCTCTTCTTGAAACTTCACTTACTTTCGGATTATTATTCTCTCCATTCCTCCTATTTTGAATGTCAACAGGAATGAAGATCTAATTGGCATTCTTTAGTTTTTTTTATTAATCAATAAATAATCAAGAATATTTCTTTAACGTAAACTAGGGGCGATCATTTTCGGTTCGAATTTTATCAAAAAAAGTAACCAAACCAAAAAAAATTTAAAAACCGAAACCAGTTCAAACCGGCCGGTTTCGGTTCAGTTCGGTTTTTTAAGACAAAACCGGTTCAAACTAATTTGGCTCTATTTTTTTAATTTGGCTCAATGTTTTCTAATTTGACTTGATTTTCTTAGTTTCGATCGATTTTTTATCAAAAGGCTGGTCAATACTAGTCACCATAGCAAGTTCGTGGCTGGTGCTTTCATGGAGATTGTAAACCTCCTCTTTATGCATGCATTGATCTATCCATACACGTGCATCTAATTTAGTGTAAGTGTATGATGTTATGATTTGGAATGGTAATTTTAGCAGACTGCTGGATATATGACTCCTTTATTTTATTAGAAGAACAGGAAAAAGAAGAAAAGAAACCTTGTTTTCTAAACTTATTATTGTACCCGACATCGCGGCGGCTCTAAAAGATAATCTCTTGATTTATGGAAAAAGAACAGATTTCTGGTTTCTTGTTCTTTTAGGAAAAATATCTTGTTTAAGGAGTCGTCACCTAATATTATGATCATTAGAAACCCCAACTGGTCAACAAAGATTTTATGGTACGGGATTGGTTACGTAAAAAGAAAGATATTATCACCCATTAAATGTTTTGCCTGAGGCAGACTGCATTGCTGGTTTTGTCTTAAATTGCTAAACATTTATTCACTTATGCTATGATAATTTGTTTATAATATTTCTGACTCTGGCGCCAATGAACATTCGATCCCAAATAATTCCAACTCTGGCGTTGGTAAAAGTTCCACCACGAATAATTCCAACTCTGGCGTTGGTAAAACTTCCACCACGAATAATTCCAACTCTGGCGTTCGTAAAAATTCCACCACGAATAATTCCAACTCTGGCGTTCGTAAAAATTCATAGCTAGAAAAAAAAAAATCAGCATATTGCATTTTGATGAACAGTGTTGATGGACATGGCTAATTGCATTTTGATCCTTGCATTTTGAATTTTGGCAGTCCAGTCCTTGGGTAAATTGTAATTGAACCCTTGCATCTCAGTGTCATTTACACATTGGTCCTTGGGTTTTAACTTCTTGCAAATTTAACCAGAATCAACCCCTATACTTTGATAATTTTTCAATTAAGCCCCTGCTTTCATTAATTAAATTAATACCAATCTCAATTAAGTCTCAAAACTTATCAATTCTCCAATTAAACCCTTAACTTGATTAATTAAACTAGACAAGAGTTTAATTAAATCTTTAAACTTCCAATCATATTGCCCTTAACCCAAATTTTAATTCATTCTTCAATTATTTTATTTTTACTTGTTTTTCATCATTTTTTCAGTAAATAAAATAATTAAAATAAAAGGTCAAAAATTGGATTATGACACTTATTTTCTTAAACTCTAATCCATATTTAATAAAGATTACAATTAAATCTTATTTGTTCTTGAGTCGGGTCTGAATAATTTTACTTTTCTATCTCGATTTGGTTTTAATCTTATATATTATTTTTTAATATATCCTCTCAAGTGAGAGTTTGTGAGATTTGAACTCGTAATTATTTAATTAGTAAAACTTTAATACCATATTAAGAAGTCATTTCAAACCAAAATTTTAAGTTGTTGAGTGAAATCTCGAGACATGATTTATATTATTCTCTAACAAAGTCTAAAATACTTAAATCATATTACAACTAATGTTATTACTTTATTATTAGCATTATATTATCGACTCATGTTACACGACTGGTCAGGTCAAATTTTTCTTTAATGTGAAAAAAATATTCAGATGTTACTAATTTTTTTTAGCGAAAAAATTAAATCGTGTGAGGATTGACCTAATATAACCCAGTTGATTGTGTTTTCAAAAGCAACTCATTAAACTCGGAAAAATATAGTTTAATTAAAAAAATTCAAGATGATATTTTTTTTTAATATTAAAATAACAACATATTAGATTGACTTGAATCAGCTCGGGTTAACATGTTAAATTCACTACCCGAGTTAAGAGACTATGATAACCCCATATAAAAAGCAAATCAAAATAAGTTATAAAACCTAATTCTTAATCAACCTAACGTTGAATGATGAAATTAAAAAAAAAACCAATTAAAAAAGGACAAAAAAACGACCCAAGTTAAGTTGTCAAACTCACAGCCCGAGTTATAAAACTGAGATAACTTTATGGAAAGTAAATCAAAACAAATTATGAATTTTAATCTTCAATCAATCTAATATTGAAGAACGAGATTAAAAAAATAAATCAATTAAAAAAACATTAAAAACTATCCGAGCCAATTCATAACCAGGTCATCAGATTGAGATAACATCATAGAAAAAAATAAAAAAGACCTAATTTAATTTAGGTTAACCTACCAAACCTTATAGAGAGAAAAACAAATATGAAGCTTAATTATCAATAGCCTCTGTCGGATCCACGATTGAATGATGAAATTTGTAAAAAATTTAATTAAAAAATGACATAAAAATAAGCCAAGTCAACCCGGGCTAATCAGTTAACCACTATTCTTGAATCATCAGACCAAGATAACCTAATAAAAACTAAATTGAAATAAAATTATGAAACCTAATTTCCAACAACACACTATTAAATGATGAATCTGGAAAAAATGTCAATTAAATAAAGAAAAAAAACTGAGTCAATTGGATTAACCCACCAAATACGCAACCCGAGTCATGAGACGAAGATAACCTAATAAAAAGTAAATTTGTTGTCGAAAGACCAGTGATTTAGGTCATGAGATTGAGATAATCTCTTAGAAAAAAAGAAAAAACTCGATTTAACCGGAGTTAAAATGCCAAAACTTGCGACCTTGATCGTGAGATTAAGATATCCTCATAGAAATCAAATCAAAACAGATTATAAAACTCAATCCTCAACTGATCTAGTGTTGAATGATGAAATTGAAAAAAAATTAATTAAAAAAAGACACAAAAAACAACTCAAGTCAACTTGGGTTAATCCGTTAAGCACTATTATCGAGTCATGATGCCGAAATAACATAATCAAATGTAAACAAAATAAATCATGTAGTTTAATTCTCAATCAACCAAATATTAAACAATGAAATTGAAAAAAATAGTTAATTAAAAAAAAACCTTAGTCAACCGTGTTAATCTTCTAAACTTGTGATCCATGTTATGAGAATGTGATAACTTAACAAAAAAAAATAAATTTAATATTTAAATATAAAATTAAAAAAAATAAGATTGATTGAAAAAAAGAAGAAGCAAGGTACTATTTAAAATAAAGTGTTTTATAAAAGAGGGACAATAAATAGTTTATAATTAATTACTTGAATGGTAAAGGAATAGTTTATAAAAAAAAAAAAAAAAGGATTTTTCCCTAAATCTTCCAATAAATCCCATTCGTAGAACAACCCCGAATCTTCCAAGTTTCGGTAAGTCAAGTTAGTCAACAAGGACGATAAACATGATACGCGTGTCAAGACAGGATCTTTCCGGTGACTAGGATTTTTGCCTTCCGCTCTCCTTCTCATATATTGTCAAGATTAAAAAAAAAAAAAAAAAAAAAAAAAAAAAGAATAAAAAGAAAAGAAAAGATTAACGACATATGATGTCATTCTCACATAAATATTACAAAAACATTTCTTCATATATTTTCATACCAACTTTAAAATAGTAAAATCTAAACAAATAACGTAAATAAGAGTGTAATTTTACGTGGATCGGGAGTAATTATTGATATTTTATTTATTATTTTTTAAAGTTAATTTTAAAAAAATAAAAAGGATAAAAAATCATAAATGAAAATATTTTTTTTATTTTTGGTGGATCATGTATTTTATATTTTCTTCTTTTTTATATCCATTTTTTTTAAATAAATTCGAAAAAATAATTAGTTTTGAAGTGGAGTTCACGTGAAAAAAAATATAGTTAGGATTAACCAAACACTTTAAAACAATTTTTAATTCTAACCACAGCCGCAGCAGTAGACCCAAACACCCACTCCTCGCTTCCTAACGCGTTTGCGACCGCCCTCGCTTGTCACCCCTGGCAAGCAAACGCGTCCCTCCATCTCTATATAAAGATAGCCATAATTTATTTTAGCATAGCATCTTCTCCGCCTTCATCAACTACCACAACCGAACTTCTCTCGTCCTTATCTCCATTCTTCCATAGCTCTCATTTGTTCGTGCTTCTCAACTCGCTTCTTCAACCATGAGTCAGAATCAAGCTACAGGTAATCCTACATCTTTTTCCTGGTGTGATTGGTTAAGGTCTTTAATTTGGACATTAACTGTTTGATCTTGAAACACTTTGTTATATTGTTGAGATGGGATTAGTTGCTGAGTTTAGTGTCCAAAGAATTAAGTGCTAGGCGCGAGGTTCCGTCCCCTTTGCAAAAATCAAAAGCTCTGCACATATGCTTAATCTATTCAAATCTGTTTTTTTCTTTGGTTTTTTCATAAACAGTCAAGATCAACAACTAATTGCTTTAATTAGTGGCTTCACTAAGAGATTAACCCTTGTTCTTTGAGTCAAGAGTTAACACCATGCAAGCATGGTAATTGAGTAATTAATCACAAATTTGGTACCTGTTAATTCTCCCCTCGTCATAATTTGTAGCGATCGACAAGATTGTTTGTAGAGTTAAAGACCTTAAGTAATTTATTTTATTTTTTTCTCTATTGGAATATGCGTATGCTAATTTCGATGGCTTTGAAATCTCGCAGCGGAATATCCTTATCCCAGTGAATGGAACCCCCAACCAGCTGGCTGTATTCAATCCATGGATGATCATCAATCCACCCAGCAAAATCCCATTCCTGTGAAGACTAAATCCACGGGATGGTAAGCCCACTTGTCTTGATCTATCTCTAGAGGGATTGGGCACAAGACTAATTTGTAACATTGCTAAATTAATTCTTGTCGACACTTTCATCTTGCAGGGGTGGCTGTTTGGGCGCTTGCTTTTGAGGAACGATGCTTTATTTGTGCTCTGTGCTTTTCTGGATTGCTATAATGTAATGGAATGTGACCGTGTAGTTTGATTTTATTACCCATTTTGGCTCATTAAATTGTTTGTTTACACAATGATTTGATTTGATTTGATGTCTGTCTTCCATTCACTTCGCTTGTTGGTAGCAATAATGCTGAATATAATTTATTTATGGATTAGCGACAATATATAGTTATTTGTGGATTTTTCATAAGTGAACCATGCAGAATGCCCAGCGTGCGTATTTGTTCATTGATAAATGAGATAAAGTTGAGTTCAAAACAATATTCAAAGAATCATTTTTAAGTAAATGCCCTCTAGATTTAAAATTTTTATGTTATTAATTAATTTTAATTAAAAAATAATAAAATTCAAACTTGCGATCGTTTAATCAACAAAGATATCATATTAAAAAATCATCTCAGCTCATAAACTTATGTTATTATATGAGGTTTTTGGTATTTATTTTATATTAATTTCAAACAACTTGAATAACCTAACAATAAAAAATCAAATTTTAATTCTACAACATGATTATAGAAGATAAGCTTGTTATAACCAGTCAAGTCCCGAAAGGCTTTAAATTAGACTTTAAAGGTGTTGTATGAACTAATTTCATTGTTTTTTTTTTTTGCTTAATTTTAAATTTTATATTGTCCTTTTTGTTATACTTGTTAAGATTGGTTTTTGGAAATTTTAAGAAATTATAAATCTCCTTTTAAAGAGAAGAACTACGTTAGAAAAAAAATAAATTCAAATTCAATCAATTCTATCCATTTTTCAATTGATATTTTTCTTATGTTGTTCATGTCTACATTAAAATCCTAATTAGACATCTTTCAAGGGTGTAAAGCACGTTACCTATGAACTACTTCATTTTAATATTCATTCTAATCTACCTAAAATTGTTTGAGAGGTTTTTGAATTAAAAAAATAATAATATCATTTTAGTAAAAAAATAATTGATTTATAAGTAAAACTTGGCCCATACCAGATTTCTAGTCGACTCGAGTCGGGAAATAAATTTGCCCATCAATATACACTTACACAGTGAACAACTAAACCAAGCCCGGCCCAATTTATTATTAAAAAATACAGCCCACATGCAGATGTAGCCCGGCCCAATACATTGCGTTAACTTCAATGAGAGTGTCTATAGTCTTATTATCAGTAAGTCTAGCTTGTTCAAGAATATCTGCAACATATTTTGACTGAGAAAAAATATAATTTTTAGGTGATTAAGTTGCCTCAATACCCAGAAAATATCGAAGAGAACTCAAATTCTTCATTTCAAATTGTTTAACCAGCTCTGTCTTCAAAACTGAAATATCATCAATGTCATTACTAGTAATAATCATGTCATTAACATATAAGGATAAAATGATAAATAAGATGTCAAGAAAGCCCTTGGTCAATAATTTTAAATGTTGTTAACTTTAGAGGTAAAATAATATTTTTATTGTTTAAAAAAATAAAAAAAAACATACACCCCTAAACAATCTTTTAATGATCAATGAACCAATAAAGCAATGAAAAAAAAACTCAACCTCAAGGCCTAATTCCCCCATCTCAATGGTAATTAAGTAATTATACTTTAGCAATTTATAGAAAATTATTGTATTGCTACAATAAAAACACCACACACGGTTTAGAGGATGTATTTATATCACAAGATGAATGGGTGTAAAGACACGTAGTCAAATTGACCCATGACTTATATAGCTCGTATGTTCCATCAAAAGTAATATAAACCTAGACATGTTCGTATTGAATTCAAAATAAAGAAAAAAAAACTAGTAAGCCTTTGCTTTGAAAACATTAATCATGGTTATTAAACTTGGCATGATTCAATGTTTTAACCTAGTGGCTAGTTGATTTAACCCATAATTTAAGTTGGATTTTAAAAAAATTAACTCGGAATAAATATGATTTTACCCAAACAATTTATAATGTGATTCATTTGATTTACAATTAGATATAATTTTTTTAAATAAAATAATATTATTTTTAATTAATTCGGGTTACTCAAACCAATTTATAACTTGAATTGGGTTTAATATATCAAAGGACTCATCACTATATTAAAAAAAAAAATTGTTATTTTTATTTTCCTAATCATTTAATCAATAACATGGACCTGCTTTATCTAATATTAACAAATGGATTTCCGCCACCTGTCCTAATTAATCCCATTCGTAGAAGAATCCCGAATCTTGCAGAATCTTCCAAGAAGCAACATGACATTCAAAATCTTTAATTATTTTACTGATATTTCTTGACATTTTAACACTAGACTGGACTGGACGAGCTCTTATTGGCCAAGTGAAGGTAGGAAGAAGAAACAAAACTTTGTTCATGAATCAGAATCAAAATCAAAACACACATATAAAAAGCATAGTAAAGATTGACATCAATCAGAGACCTGCCTTCGAGGGGAATCTATTCCTACAGCCCAAGTCTTGAGTAATAAATTCATCGCTTCCTAACGCGTTTGCGACCGCCCTCGCTTGTCACCCCTGGCAAGCAAACGCCTCCATCCATCTCTATATAAAGATAGCCATAATTTATTTTAGCATAGCATCTTCTCCGCCTTCATCAACTACCACAACCGAACTTCTCTCGTCCTTATCTCCATTCTTCCATAGCTCTCATTTGTTCGTGCTTCTCAACTCGCTTCTTCAACCATGAGTCAGAATCAAGCTACAGGTAATCCTTCATCTTTTTCCTGGTGTGATTGGTTAAGGTCTTTAATTTGGACATGAACTGTTTGATCTTGAAACACTTTGTTATATTGTTGAGATGGGATTGGTTGCTGAGGTTAGTGTCCAAAGAATTAAGTGCTGGGTGCAAAGTTCCATCTTTTTTGTTTCCCTTTTCAAAAATCAAAAGCTCTGCACATATTCCTAATATATTCAAATCTGTTTTTTTCTTTGGTTTTTTCGTAAAACAGTCAAGATCAACATCTAATTGCTTTAATCAGTGGCTTCACTAAGAAATTAACCCTTGTTCTTTGAGTCGGAATTAACATCATGCAAGCTTGGTAATTGAGTAATTGATCACAAATTTGGTATCTGCTAACTCTCCCCTTGCCATAATTTGTAGTGATCAACAAGATTGTCTGTAGAATCAAAGAGCTTTACGTAATTTATATATTTGTTTTCTCTATTGGAGTCTGCGCATGCTAATTTAGGCGGCTTTGAAATCTTGCAGTGGCATATCCTCCCCCACCAACATCAACTTATCCTAGTGCATATTCAGGCCCACCACCAGCTGGCTACCCAACCATGGATGGTCAATCCGACCAGCAAAATCCTATTCCTGTGAAGACTAAATCCAGGGGTGATGGCTTCTGGAAGGGATGGTAAGCCCACTTGTCTTGATCTATCTCTGGTATATTCATTTCTTGAATTACATTAATCCTGCTAAAAACTCTCGATTAAAACTTTGATTATAAAAAAATTATAATTTATAGTTTTTTAAAATATATTTTTTCAAATCATAACCGCAAAAACTAGCTATCAAAAACACACATTCTGTTTTGAATGTTCTAATTCTTGGCTCTTTCATCTTGCAGTTGTGCTGCCTTGTGTTGCTGTTGTCTCTGCGACGCTTGCTTTTGAGGGACGATGCTTTATTTGTGCTTTGTCCCTTCCTTAGATGTGCTGTTCTGGATTTTTTACGTTGTAATAGAATGGGACCGTGTAGTTTGATTTTATTTATTAGCCACTTTGATGCAATAAATTATTTATATACATAGTTATTTGATTTGTTGCCTGCCTGCCTTCCATTTCACTTCGCTTGTTGGTAGCAACTTATTTATATACAAGTGACAATATATATAGTAAGTTGTGGATTTTCCATAAGTGAACCATACAGAATGCCCAGCATATTTGTTCACGGATAAATGAGATGAAGTAATTAACACAGAATCATTGAGATTTTACGATTTAATTTGTATTATTTTTTAATATATCTCCTCGAGTAAAAACTTTTCAGACTTGAAACTTTTTTTTTCGGACTTAAAACTTCCATAAACATATATTATCTTGTGCTATTAATTAATTTTAAGTAGAAAAAAGAATAGAAATAGTAAGATTTGAACTCGTAACCGTTTAATCAGCAAGGATATCATGTTAAAAAATCATCTCAACTTACAAGTTTAAGTTATTAGATGAGGTTTTAAGATCTAATTTATATTAAACTCTAATAATGCAAACAACCTAACAAGAAAAGGTTCATAAATTTTAATAAAATCATTGAATTAAACTCAAATTTTACCACATGATTTTATAAATTCAATTTTATAGGAGATAACCAGTTAAATTAGACTTTAAAAGTGTTGTTTGAATCAACTTTTTTATTTCTTTTAGATTTTTAGCTTAATTTTAGATGTTATAATTTTTTTATTTTATTTAGGATTATAATTTATCTTATTAAGATTGATTTTTGACCTATTTAAAAAATAATAAATCTTTTAAAGAGAGAACTCCATTAGAAAAAAAAATCAAATTCAATCAATTCTATTTATTTTTCAAATGATATTTTTCTTATGTTGTTCATGTCTACATTAAAATCCTAATTAGATATAATTCAAGAGTGGAAAGCACGCGTTACCTATGCACTACTTCATTTAACATTTATTTAATCAACCTAACATTGTTTGAGAGGTTTTTGGAAAAAATAAAGATATTATTTTAATAAAAAAAATATATAATTGATTTAAAATAAAACCAGGCCCATACCAGATTTCTAGTTGATTTATGATGGGTAATAAATTTGCCCATCAATATACACTTACACAGTGAACAACTAAACGAAGCCCGGCCCAGTTTATTATTAAAAAATACAGCCCACACGCAGATGTAGCTAAAGCTAGGGTTTCCATTTCCCTATAAACACGCACACCGCCCGCTCTCCATCTCTAGGGTTTAGAACAGCCACAGAGAGAAAAGAGAGGGGAGGAGAAACCCTAAGCCGCAGCGACAATGGTGAAGTTTCTTAAACCCAACAAGGCCGTCATAGTCCTCCAAGGCCGATATGCTGGTCGCAAGGCAGTGATCGTCAAGCACTTTGATGATGGAACCAGAGACCGCCCCTATGGTCATTGCTTGGTCGCAGGGATCAAGAAGTACCCAAGCAAGGTTATAAAGAAAGACTCGGCCAAGAAAACAGCAAAGAAATCGAGGGTCAAGTGTTTCGTTAAGGTTGTTAACTATCAGCACCTGATGCCTACTAGGTATACTTTGGATGTGGATTTGAAGGACCTTGTTACTCCTGATTGCTTGGCAACTAAGGATAAGAAAGTCGTGGCTTGTAAGGAAACAAAGACAAGGTTCGAGGAGAGGTTCAAGACTGGGAAGAACCGTTGGTTTTTCACCAAGCTGAGGTTTTGAAGGAAGGAAAATGGTCGACTCTAAGGTTTTGTTTGGGTTTTAATGTGTTATTTTTAGACATTTTTTAAGGAGCATTGTTAAGGTTTTGTAGTTTTTTTATGGTGCTAGTTTGAATCTGGTTGGATTTAGTTATTTTTGGAATTATTAATATAAATTGCACTCTTAATGTCTGGTGTTTGATTGTTTGTTCATGTGATGATTTTTTTATGTTAGCTTTACGGGCTTTATTTAATTTGGTGGCATGATGTTTTAGGTTTCGGTTTATTGCAAATCTACCTTGGTATGTGTTAGTATGTTCTTCCCTTGATTGAATTTAGAAGGGGTTCTGATTTATTGAGAGTCTGAGTGCTTGCTTCACCTTTGGTAAAATTGAAATGTGGTGCCTTTAGTCTTAAAGGATTGCTTACAGGGTTGATTAGGTTTTGGATTTATGATTTGTTAATGAAATTAGATGTCTTGAGCTATTGTTTATGGCCTTTTGTTGATGAAATTGAAATGTGGTGCCTTTTGTTTAATGATTTATGATTTGTTAATGTCTAAAAGACTGCCTGTTAGAGAGTTGATATCTGCTATCGTTGGGTTGTGCTGGGAAGTTTTAAGCTGGTGCCTCATCTTCCCCACTCTTTGAATGAAATGGAAAAAGTTTGGAGATCGAGTTTCCATGACTTTACTCGTACTTTTTACATGTTTTAATTTCAGATAGGCTGCCATGCTCCTAAATTTATGTGTTTTCCAGTAAAAACTTACTTTGAAAAGCATCAATTCTAAACAAATGCAAGGTTAAGAAAGAATGGAGAAGAAGACAGAATAACATATAGTCTGCAAATTTTGTCAATTCTCTTGCTACCTTCAAAGTCTCTTCCAATTCTCTTTCTCTATATTCTTAGTGGGTGTTTGATATTACAAAGATAATATTTTTTACCTTATAAAATTTATTTTTAATATATGCACATTCTTCGTGATTCCATTAATGTACCTGCTGCTGCTGGTGCTGCTTTTTGTTGCCCTCTTTACAGCTTTCATCATGCCCCTCTGGATCTTAACAGTCAAACAAGCTCGAGCCAACAATCTTGTATAATTGAAGTGTGCTTGTCTCTCCCTTCCATTCTTGTTGACTTTGGGCATGGTTGAATGTATAGGTGGGGTTATTTTTAAAAATATTTTTTTATGTTAAAATCTAATAAAATAATATTTTTTTTTATTTTTTAAAAATTATTTTTGAGATTAATGCTTTAAAATATTTTAAAAAAATTAATTTTTATTAAAAAACAATTAATTTTTTTAAAAACATGAGTTGACTTGCATCCAAACACTCTTATCATGTTCTTCCACGCCCTAGGCAGGTCTTCCAAAGTGACTGATTTTTGGTCTCGCATGCAACTTTTACGCCGATAAGATTAATTGAAATTTTGATTTGCTGTATGAAATGTTTGCTGATTAGGAACATGAAAAATCAAGGGTCTTGCAGTAATTTCAACTTTAGAGTTGGATTTGCACCCAATAAAAAAAACTTTAGAGTTATACTAGATTGGTAACCCTGCTACATTATTGGCTAAATCTTTTTTTTTTCCAATGTAAATAAAAAGCTAAACTAAATTCTTTTTTCAATGTGAAAAAAGGCTTAGGTTATTGCGGCGATGTTTTTTAAAAAACAAAAATAACAAAAATAATTTAAGAGTCGGGTTATTTACTTTATTGAATTCAATAATGTTGATTAATTATGAAAAAAAAGACAACAGATAAATTAAAAAAAAAAGCTCACGTTAAACTATAAAATCTATAATATTTTATATGAGATTGAGATAATCTTGTAAAAATATCAATTATATAAAAAAATCTAAACTAATCTAAACTAATTTGAGTGAATTTTTCAATCTCATGACTTAGATTTTTATACTTAATTATCTCATAAAAAAATTATGAAATCAAAATCTTAAATAATTAAATTAAAAAGGAAAATGTTAATAAAAAAGAATAAATAAATTAAATAGAAATTAAAAAATCAAACCTAATATAAAAATAAAATGAAATAAAATATTGAGGAATGCAATTAAAAAATAATTCAATTAAAAAAATCATTAAAAAATAAGAAAATCATAGTCAAAAGAATAAGATCAAATCTTACAAGTAAAAAAATAAAATTAGAGATAGATGAATTTGGAAAAAAATTTAAATTTTATAAATTATTTAAAATAAAATATAAACTAAATATGTAAAAAAAACAAATTGAATGATTAGTTAAAAAAAAAAATATTTGGGGGGAAGCACGTGGATCAAGGAGAGAAGAATGGAGAAAAATGATTGATGACACAAAACATGAGATTTGTTGATCACACGCAGCACTTAGAAATGGACAATAAACAATATTTTTATATATGTTAAGATACTATATTGCCCCTAATCAAACTTGAAAATAATAAAAAAAAAAATCATAAGAAAAGGACAAAAAAAGGAAAAAAAACCCTGAATCCAAGTAAAAAATAATTTGAATTCAAGTATAATACAGTTGTTTTATTGTACTTTTAAAATGAAAAAAATTTTAAAAAAAAACCCACCCCGACAGTTTATTACGTTTTGCTTTAAATGGTATGTTAGTTATTATACTGTAAAAATCAAAAGACTGCCAAGCGCTTTCTTTATATATATATAATTTTATTATTTCAATTAACAATGTATATCAGTCTAGAGTGTTTTTTTTTTTTTAAAAAAAAAGAAAAACTAGTAAAATAACAACCCTTTAGTTTCTTTTAATAATTAACGTGAACTTGACATGATCGATTGTTTTGCTCGCCCAGTTACCCAGAATCACAGTTCGACAACTTCCATAATTTGTAACGATTATTATGACAGTTAACAGCTCTTTCCGTATGTATCAAGGTCACGTTCAAGCGGCAAGAACTTGGCCTATTAAAATATATACAAGTTTTAGCCTTGTAGGTTTGTTTTTTAAACCTTCAATCTCAATATTATTAAAGATTTATATAGCTAAATAATATCCCAGCGTCCCAAATTCATATAGCTAAATCCCAAGAGAATTGATTTCAATGGTCCCTTTCTCTAATGAATAACAAGAGAGACTCTAACAATTCAGAATAATAAATATTGGGTTTCTGTAGCACTGTAAATTTTCTTGTCTTGAGAATCAACATTCATCTGATATTTCTGTTTCGTGGGCCTTGTGAAACTCAAGTAGGGCTTGTAATTTCCTTGACATATGCTTTCATTTTGAACAGGACAGCATACAACTGGACAGTTTAGAGTATGTTTGGTATTGTTGTAGTTATTATGATTATTGTTTGAAAAAAATTATTTTATAAAAAATGTTTTTAATTAAGATTAATTTAGTATTTATACATGTTTGGTTAAAACTATAGTTGAAATTAATATTGAATAAAAAATAATTTAGTGTGTTTAGTTAAGCACATGCTTTTGAAATTGAGATTATAAAATAATTTTAAAATATATATATTAATATTAATAATTTTTAATTTAAATAATATTTTATATAAAATATATTTTATTATTTTATTAAATTATATACAATTCATCACATGTAAACTTTATGCACAAAGAGATACAGGTTTTTTTTTTCTATATATATATCTTGACTTGTCTCCGTAGTTTAACTAAAGTTAAATTTTAACAAAAATAAATAAATAAATAATTTTTTTGGAAACCGCGTTCACAAATTCCCCAACGTCTTGTTCCACCAACCCATCTAATTTTCTAAAATATCTTGACATGTCTCTCTTCTCTTCATTATAACTGTGCTCTCATTTGGTCGTGCTTCTCAACTCGCTTCTTCCACGATGTGTCAGAATGAAGCTACAGGTAATCCTTGATCTTTTTCCTGGTGGGATTGGTTAAGGTCTTTAATTTGGACATGAACTGTTTGATCTTGAAACACTTTGTTATATTGTTGAGATGGGATTGGTTGCTGAGGTTAGTGTCCAAAGAATTAAGTGCTAGGCGCGAGGTTCCGTCCCCTTTGCAAAAATCAAAAGCTCTGCACATATGCTTAATCTATTCAAATCTGTTTTTTTCTTTGGTTTTTTCATAAACAGTCAAGA
>Ga0325400_1000243_pt1 | contig 37296 bp, 31 predicted proteins | sample PopdelMetagenome_2_FD_205662 | JGI IMG/M metagenome (GOLD analysis project Ga0325400, IMG submission 205662) | Populus deltoides microbial communities from Bellville, Georgia, United States - Xylem-PdKOR-R1 | ecosystem: Host-associated > Plants > Phyllosphere > Stem > Wood/Secondary xylem...
TGCGGAGCACGGCCTCGATCTCGAGCTCGACGGAGATCTTGTCGCCGACGACGACGCCGCCGCCGTCCATCGGCATGTCGATGTCGACGCCGAACTCCTTGCGGGAGATGTCGGTCTTGGCGGAGAATCCCGCGCGGGTGCCGCCGTAGGCGTCCGGGCCGAAGCCGTTGAGCTCCAGCTCCAGGGTGGTCGGCTTGGTGATGCCCTTGATGGTGAGGTCGCCCTCGACGGTCCAGTCGTCGCCCTTGGCCTTGATGGCGGTGGAGCGGAAGGTCATGACCGTGTGGTTGCCGGTGTCGAAGAAGTCGGCGCTCTTGATGTGGGCGTCGCGCTGCTCCTGGCGGGTGTCGATCGAGTCCATGTCGATGGTGGCCTCGACGGTGGAGTCGGCCGGGTCCTGGGCGGTCACGAGGACGCCCTCGAACGTGGTGAAGTAGCCGCGCACCTTGCTGACCATCATGTGGCGGACGGAGAAGCCCACGGTCGAGTGGCTGGCGTCGATGTCCCAGGTGCCGGCCAGGTAGCCGGGGATCTGCGTGCTGGTCATGGTGACCTCCGAAGTCGTTGAACGCTTGACTGCTGCGCTGGACCGTAGCGTAGTTGAAGGCTTGAGCATTCCGCCATACCCTGGGAGGCATGTCCGACGAGGTGTCGTCTCCGTCACAGCCGCGCTGGCTCTCCGCCGAGGAGCAGCAGGCCTGGCGGGCCTGGCTCTACAGCACCCTGCTGCTGCAGGACCGGCTCGACCGGGAGCTGACCCGCGCGACCGGGATCTCCCATGCCTACTACGAGATCCTCGTGCAGCTGTCGGAGACCCCGGGCCGGGCGCTGCGGATGAGCGACCTCGCCGACCGCTGCCTGTCCTCCCGCAGCCGGCTCTCCCACGCGGTCTCCCGCCTGGAGGAGCGTGGTTGGGTGCGCCGGCAGGTCTGCGAGGACGACGGCCGCGGCCAGCTCGCCGTGCTCACCGACGACGGCTTCGCCGCCCTGGAGCAGGCCGCCCCGGTGCACGTGGAGAGCGTGCGCACGCACCTGTTCGACCAGCTGTCCCCCGAGCAGGTGCGCGCCCTGCGCGACATCGGCCAGACCCTGCAGGCGCACCTCTCCCCGCCGCGCTGACCGGTTCCCCCGCGGGGGAACCGGCCGGCGCGGTCAGCGGAAGTACTTGTCCGGGGTGATGGGCAGGTCGCGGACCCGCCGGCCGGTGGCGTGCCAGTAGGCGTTGCCGATCGCCGCGGCCGACCCCACGATGCCGATCTCGCCGATGCCCTTGGCGCCCAGCGGGTTGTGCAGGTCGTCGGACTCGTCGATCCAGCTGATGTCCACCTCGCCGACGTCGGCGTTGGCGGCGATGTGGTACTCGGCCAGGTCGTGGTTGGCGTAGTGCCCCCGGGCCAGGTCCAGCACCGACTCCTCGTGCAGCGCCATCGACAGCCCCATCGTCATCCCGCCCAGGAACTGCGAGCGACCGGTGGTCGCGTTGATGATCCGGCCGGCGGCGAACACCCCGGTCATCCGCGGCACCCGCACCTCGCCGGAGTCGCGGTCGACCCGCACCTCGGCGAAGTGCGCGCCGAACGCGTGGCTGGAGTACTGCTCGGCCTCGTCGCCGGGGCCCGCCTCACCGGTGACCGTGAGGCCACCCGGCGGGACCTCGCGGTCGGCCAGCTGCTGCGCCGCGGCCATGATCGCCGGGCCCCAGGAGGTGATCCCGGTGGAACCGCCGGCCCCCGAGGCCTTGGGCAGCCGGCTGTCGCCGATGCGCAGGTCGATCTCCGACATCGGCACCCGCAGGGCATCGGCGGCGATCTGGGTCAGCGCGGTCCAGGCGCCGGTGCCGATGTCGGAGGCGTCGATGCTCACCACGTAGGGCTTGTCGGGCACGGCCTCGATCCGGGCCGCCGAGGGACGGCGGCGGGTCGGGTAGGTCGCCGCCGCGACGCCGGTGCCGACCAGCCAGCGACCGTCGGTCCGGACACCGGGCCGGGGGTCACGACCCGACCAGCCGAACCGCTCGGCGCCCTGGCGCAGGCAGGCCACCAGGTTGCGGGTGCTCCACGGCACGTCCCGCTCGGGGTCGCGGTCGGGCTCGTTGCGCAACCGCAGCTCCACCGGGTCGATGCCGAGGGCGGTGGCCAGCTCGTCCATCGCCGACTCCAGCGCGTACATGCCCGGGGTCTCCCCCGGCGCACGCATGATCGTCGGCGCGGGCACGTCGAGCCTGGCCAGCCGGTGCGTGGTGCGGCGGGCCGGTGCCGAGTACATGAGCCGCGTGGCGGTGGCGGTCTGCTCGGCGAACTCGGCGTTCTGCGAGGTGTGCTCGACGACCTCGTGGCTGATCGCGGTCAGCGTGCCGTCGGGCCGGGCGCCCAGGCGCAGCCGCTGGATGGTGGGCGTGCGGTGCCCGACCAGGGTGAACATCTGCGGCCGGGTGAGCTCCAGCTTGACCGTGCGGCCGGTGACCTTCGCGGCCATCCCGGCGATGAGCTGGTGCACGTGCGTGTAGGCCTTGGACCCGAAGGCGCCGCCCACGTAGGGCGAGGTGATGTGCAGCTGGTCCTCGGTGATCCCGAACGCCTCGGTGATGACGGGCACCAGGTTGTGCGGGCCCTGGTTGGCGTCCCACATCCGCAGCACGTCCCCGTCCCAACGGGCGACGGTGGCGTGCATCTCGATCGGGTTGTTGTGCTGGTTCGGGGTCTCGTAGGTGACGTCGACGCTCACCGGGGCGGCGGCCAGCGCGGCGTCGACGTCCCCGATCACCGAGTCGGTCTCGAAGCCGGCCATCAGCTCCTCGGGGGCGTACAGGTCGTCGCGGTCGGTGCGCAGCTCGACGTCCGGGGTCTGCGCGTCGTAGCTGACCGCGACCCTGGCCGCGGCGTCCCGGGCGACCTCGGAGGTCTCCGCGACGACGGCGGCGACCGGCTGGCCGACGTACTGCACCCGGTCGGACTGCAGGACGACGATCTCCTCGGCCACCTCGCCCAGCCGGGGGGCGTTCTCGTGCGTGAGGACGGCGAGCACGCCCGGCACCGCCTCGGCGGCGGAGACGTCCAGCGCGGTGATCCGGCCCTTCGCCGCGGTCGACTGCACCAGCGCGACGAACACCGCGGTGCCGTCGACCTCGTGCTCGAAGGCGTAGCGGGCCAGGCCGCGGACCTTGTCCGGGCCGTCGATGCGTCGGACGTCGCTGCCGACGGCGCGTTCGGTGGTGGCGGTCATGCGCGGGCCTCCGCGAGCTGGACGAGGGTGCGGGTGATCATGTTGGTGACCATCGGGACCTTGAAGGCGTTGTCGGTCAGCGGCCGGGCGGCGGCGAGCTCCGCCTCCGCCGCGGCGGCGAAGGCGGCCTCGGTGGCCGGTCCGCCGCGCAGGGCGTCCTCGGCGACGGTGGCCCGCCACGGCACGTGCGCCACCCCGCCCAGGGCGATCCGGACGTCGCGGACGGTCGAGCCGTCCAGGTCGAGGGCGGCGGCGACGCTGACCAGCGCGAAGGCGTAGGACGCCCGGTCACGGACCTTGCGGTAGCGCGACCGGGTCGCCCACGGCAGCGCCGGGACGTCGATCCCGGTGATCAGCTCGCCGTGCGCCAGGGTGGTGTCCCGCGACGGGTCGTCGCCGGGCAGCCGGTGCAGGTCGCCGATCGGCACGGTGCGCTCGCCGTCGGCGCCGAGCACGCGGACCGAGGCGTCCAGCGCGCGCAGCGCGACCGCCATGTCCGAGGGGTGGGTGGCGATGCAGGTGTGCGGGGAGTCGGCGCCCTCGACCGTGGCGCCGAGGACGGCGAGGTTGCGGTGGAAGCCGTTCACCGCGCCGCACCCGGAGCCGGGCTCGCGCTTGTTGCACGGCATCGAGGTGTCGGTGAAGTAGGTGCAGCGGGTGCGCTGCAGCAGGTTGCCGCCGGTGGTGGCCCGGTTGCGCAGCTGTCCGCTCGCCCCGGCCAGCAGCGCCTGCGCCAGCAGCGGGTAGCGCTCGCGCACCCGGCGCTCGCCGGCCAGGTCGGCGTTGGGCACCGCGGCGCCGATCCGCAGACCGCCGTCGGGCAGGTCCTCGACCTCGGTGGAGGTCAGCGTCCGGACGTCGACGAGCACGTCGGGGGTGGCCACGCCCAGCCGCATGAGGTCGACCAGGTTGGTGCCGCCGCCCAGGTAGGCGCCCTCGGGGGCCCCGGCCAGCAGCGCGACCGCGCCCGCCGGGTCGGTGGCCTTCTCGTAGCGGAACTCCCTCACGCGCGCACTCCCTGCTCGGTGGCCACGTCCGCGACGGCGGGCACGATGTTGGCGTAGGCGGCGCAGCGGCAGAGGTTGCCGCTCATCCGCTCCCGGATCTCGGCGTCGGTCAGCTCGGTCGTGCCGGCGACCAGGTCCTCGGTGACGGCGCTGGGCCAACCCTGCGCGGCCTCGGCGAGCACCCCGGCGGCCGAGGTGATCTGGCCGGGGGTGCAGTAGCCGCACTGGTAGGCGTCGTGGTCGACGAAGGCCTCGTGCAGGGCGTGCGGGGTGCCGTCGGCGGCCAGGCCGTCGGAGGTGGTGACCTCCTGGCCCTCGGCGGTCACCGCCAGCACCAGGCAGCTGTTGACCCGGCGGCCGTCCAGCAGCACGGTGCACGCGCCGCACTGGCCGTGGTCGCAGCCCTTCTTGGCGCTGGTGGTGCCGAGCCGTTCGCGCATCGCGTCGAGGAGGGAGGTGCGGGTGTCGACGGTCAGCGGGGTCTGCGCCCCGTCGACCTGGAGGGTGATCTGGCGGTCCACGGACGGTCGTTGCCCCGCGCCGCCGCGCGGCAACCCCCGGGGTTCAGACCAGGTCGTCGGGCGGCGCGGGCCAGCCGAGGCCGACGCCGTCCAGCGGGGCGCGGAAGTCGGCGGGCCGCTTCTCCAGGAACGAGGCGACCCCCTCCGCGGCGTCCGGCCCGGACCCCAGCTCGACGAGCGCGCGGGACTCGGCGCGGTGGGCGTCCCACGGGCTGGGCGCCGACAGCATCGACCACAGCAGCTGCCGGCTGGTCGCCACCGAGACCCCCGAGGTGTGGTCGGCGATCTCGTGCGCGATGCCGTACGCGGTGTCCAGCAGCTCGCCGTCGGGGACGACCCGGGAGACCAGCCGGCCGCGCAGCGCCTCCTCGGCGCCGAACACCCGACCGGTGGCCACCCACTCCATCGCCTGGCTGATGCCGACCACCCGCGGCAGGAACCAGCTGGAGGCGGCCTCCGGCACGATGCCGCGGCGGGCGAACACGAACCCGAACCGGGCGGTGTCCGAGGCGATCCGGATGTCCATGGGCAGGGTCATCGTCGCGCCGATGCCGACCGCGGCGCCCCGCACCGCGGCGATCACCGGCTTGCGCAGCGCGGCGAAGGGCAGCGCGCCGATGCCGCCCCAGTCGCGGGCGACGCCGCCGATGGTGCCCGCGTCGGCGGCCTGCGCGCTGCGGTCGAAGGTGCTCGCGCCCTCGAGGTCGGCGCCCACGCAGAAGTCCCTGCCGGCGCCGGTCACCACGAGCACCCGGACGGCGTCGTCGGCGTCGGCCACCGCCGCCACCTCGGCCAGCTCGCGCGCCATCACCGCGGTGTAGGCGTTGCGGCGGTCCGGGCGGTCCAGGGTGAGGGTCGCGACCCCGCCGTCCACGGCGTAGGAGACCTGCTGCCAGCGGCTCACGACAGCGCGCCGGCGAGCACGAGGCCGGCGACGACGTCCTGGTGCTCGGCGGTGTCGCCCAGCAGCAGCCGGTCGACCTTGGCCCGCCGCCAGTACAGGTGGGCGTCGTGCTCCCAGGTGAAGCCGGTGCCGCCGTGGACCTGGATGCAGGTCTCGGCGGCCCGCTCCAGCGTCTCGGCGGCGAAGGCCCCGGCCGCGGCGGCGGCCAGCGGCAGCTCCTCGGGTGCGGCGTCGGCGGCCCACGCCGCCCACCAGACCAGCGACCGCAGCTGCTCGACACCGACCCAGGCGTCGACCAGGGCGTGCTTGACCGCCTGGTAGGAACCGATCGCCCGGCCGAAGGCCTGCCGCTCCTTCGCGTAGGCGACGCCCACCTCCACGGCCTTCCCCGCGGTGCCCAGGTCCTCGGCGGCCAGCGCGACGACGGCGACGTCCCGGGCCCGGGCCCACCGGTCCCCCGCACCGGGCACGAGCACCCGGGTGCCGGTCAGGGTGACGACCCCGAGGCCGCGGGTGGCGTCCATCGGCTGGCCGGTGGCCACGTCGCCGTCGCCGACGACCAGGTCGCCGTCGACGAGGGCGAGGAAGGTGTCCGCGCCGACGGCGTCCAGGGCGGGGTGCCCGCCGTCGACGACGCAGAACGAGCGGGAACCGTCGGCGAGCGCGGCGGCCAGCTCGGGCTGGTCGGCCAGCAGGACGGCGGCCCGGGCCGCGGTGACCAGGGACGGCCCGGCCAGCACCGCGCCGGCCTGCTCGGCGACGACGGCGAGGTCCAGCACCGACCCGCCGGCGCCCCCGGCGTCCTCGGCGACGGTGATGCCGAGGAACCCGATGTCGGCCAGCGCCTGCCGGCCGGGGGCCGGCGGACCGCCCTCCAGCCCCGCGCGGGCCTGCGCCGGACCGGCCTGGCCGGTGAAGAACCGCCGCGCACCCGCGGCCGCGTCGAGCTGGTCGGTGTCGAGGTCGAAGTTCACCGAGCGCTCCCGGAGGCGTTGAAGGCGCGGTGCTTGTCCTCGCGGGGCTCCGGCGGCAGGCCCAGCACCCGCTCGCCGATGATGTTGCGCAGCACCTCGTCGGTGCCGCCGGCGATGGCGATGCCCGGGAGCCAGGCCTGGTTGCGCTGCCAGCGGCCGGCTCCGTCCAGGCTGCCGTCGTCCCCGGGCCCGGCGGCGAAGACGGCGTCGGCCCCCAGCAGCCGGACCCCGGCGTCGGCGACCAGCTTGGCCGCGGCGGTGCCGGCGAGCTTGCCGGCGCTGGCCTCGGGGCCGGGCAGCCCGCCCTGGCTGATCGCGGTCAGCCGGCGGTAGCCGGTGTAGCGGTTGGCCAGCGCGGCGACGGCGGCCCGGCCCAGCGCCTGCCGGGCCAGCACCTGCCGCTCGGCGGGCAGGCCGGGCAGCCGGTCGGCGGCCAGCCCGGCCAGCGACTCGATCGACAGGCCCAGGTCGTTGCCGCCCCCGCCGACCGCGACCCGCTCGTTCAGCAGGGTGGTCAGCGCGACCCGCCAGCCCTCGCCGGGCTCACCCAGGCGCTCGGCGTCGGGGACGCGGACGTCGTCGAGGAACACCTCGTTGAAGTCCGACTGGCCACCCATCTGGCGCAGCGGCCGCACCGTCACCCCGGGGGCGTGCATGTCCAGGACGAACATCGTCAGCCCGGCGTGCTTGGGCCGGTCGGGGTCGGTGCGGGCCAGCAGGATGCCGAAGTCGGAGACGTGGGCCAGCGTCGTCCAGACCTTCTGGCCGTTGACCACCCAGTCCTCGCCGTCGCGCACGGCGGTGGTGCGCAGCGCGGCGAGGTCCGAGCCGCTGGCCGGCTCGCTGAACAGCTGGCACCACACGTCGTCGGCGCGCAGCAGCCGGGCCAGGTACCTCTCGTGCTGCTCGGGCGTGCCGTGCGCGATGACGGTGGGCCCGCACATGCCGATGCCGATGTGGTTGATCAGGCTGGGCACCCGCGCCCGGGCCAGCTCCTGCCCGACGATCGCCTGCTGGGCCAGGCTGCCGCCCTGCCCGCCGTGCTCGGCGGCCCAGGCGACCCCGACGAGGCCGGCCTCGGCGAGCACCCGCTGGGTGCGGCGCAGCGCCTGCTCCTGCTCGCGGGGGTCGGCGGCCTCCTCGCCGGCGTCCAGGTGCACCAGCTCGTCGGCGTGCTCGGCCAGGGCGGCCCGCACGCGGGACCGGTAGGCGGCCTCGTCGGGGGTGTCGTCGAAGTCCACGGTCGGGAGCCCTCTCGTCGGTGAGCGGCGGTCGTCCCGCATCCTCCGGTCGGGTGCACGAACGGTCAACCCTGACTGTCCGCGGCTAGGCTCGTCCCGTGGAGACCCGCAGCCGGAGCGAACGGACCGCCGACAGCCGCGCGCTGATCCTGGACGCCGCGGTGGCCTGCCTGGTGTCCGACGGCTACGCCGGCGCCTCCACCCTGGCGGTGCAGGCGCGGGCCGGGGTGTCCCGCGGCCGGCTGCTGCACCACTTCCCCAGCCGCGAGGAGCTGCTGGTCGCCGCGGCCTCGCACCTGGTCAACGAGATGCTCACCGAGGCCGCCGACGAGGCCGAGCAGCTCGCCGTCACCGACCCGGTCGAGCGGGTCGAGCGGTGCGTCGAGCTGAACTGGGCGCTGTTCCAGAAGCCGCCGTTCTGGGCGGCGATGGAGCTGTGGAACGCCGCCCGCACCGACCGGGCGCTGCGCGCGGCGCTGGCGCCCGAGGAGCGCCGGATCAACCAGGCGATCCGCGCCGCGGCCGACCGGATCTGGGGGCCGGCCGCGGTCGCGTCGCCGCGCTACCCGGTGCTGCGCGAGCTGCTGTTCACCTCGATGCGCGGCGTGGCGATCGCCTACTCCTTCGAGGACCGCCCCGCCGCCACCGACCCGCACCTGGCCATCTGGAAGGACCTGGCGCGCCAGATGCTGGGCTGAGCACACCGTCGTCCTCCGGACTCCCACCGCGTCCACGAGCCGGTGACGGTTGCGACGAGCGCGTCCAGCGGCGCCGGCGGGAGGACTCCGTCCCCCGCACCGACGCCGCCCGGCCTGCGGCCGGTGGCGAGCAGCTACCGGGGTGCCATCCGGATCGCGCCGTCCAGGCGGATGACCTCGCCGTTGAGCATCGGGTTGGCCACGATGTGCGCCACCAGCTGGCCGTACTCGTCGGGCTCGCCGAGCCGGGCCGGGTGCGGCACCTGCGCGCCGAGGGAGGCCTTGGCCTCCTCGGGCAGGCCGGCCAGCAGCGGGGTGTTGAACAGGCCCGGCGCGATGGTGACCACCCGGATGGCCTCGCTGGCCAGGTCGCGAGCGATCGGCAGCGTCATGCCGACGATGCCGCCCTTGGACGCCGAGTAGGCCGCCTGCCCGATCTGGCCGTCGAACGCCGCGACCGAGGCGGTGTTCACGACGACCCCGCGCTCCTCGCCCTGCAGGTCGACGGCCAGCATCCGCTGCGCGGCCAGCCGGATGACGTTGAAGGTGCCGACCAGGTTGACCTGGATGACCTTCTGGAAGGCGTCGAGGGGGAAGGCGCCCTTCTTGCCGGCGGTCTTGATGCCGTTGCCGATGCCGGCGCAGTTGACCGCGACGCGCAGCGGCCCGAGCTCGGTGGCCAGGTCCAGCGCGGCGGTCACCTGCTCCTCCGAGGTGACGTCGGCGGCGGCGAAGTGCGCGCCGATCTCGGCGGCGACGGACTCCCCGGCCGACGTCGGCAGGTCCAGCAGCACGACCTGGGCACCGGCCTCGCGCAGCCGGCGGGCGGTGGCCAGGCCGAGGCCGGAGGCGCCCCCGGTGACGACGGCTACGGCATCGGTGACGTCCATGGTTCTCCTTCGGTCGGCGCCCCCCGACGAGCGGGGCAGTCAGGGTTGACCGTAACCGACGGGGCGGGCCAGCATGACGCCGACCACACCCGGCCCGAGGAGCCCTCGAGGAGTCCCAGTGCAGCAGACCCGGCACGACACCGGCTGGCGCGGCATGACCATCGCCGACCAGCTCGCCCGGCACGCGCGCACCACCCCCGACCTCGCCGCCTACCGGTTCGCCGGCACCGGCCGCAGCTACGCCGAGGCGGACGACCGGGTCACCCGGCTGGCCGCCGTCCTCACCGGGTGGGGCGTGCGGCACGGCGACCGGGTCGCGGTGCTGGCGCTCAACGGCCTGGAGGTCGTCGAGTGCTTCCTGGCCGCGGCGCGGATCGGGGCGATCGCCGTCCCGGTGAACTTCCGCCTCGCCCCGGCCGAGGTGGCCTACGTGCTGGCCGACTCCGGCGCCCGGGTGCTGGTCGTCGACGCCGCCACCGCCGCGACCGCGCAGCAGGCCGGCCCGCCGGAGCACGTGCTCGTGGTCGGGTCGGAGTACGAGGCGGCGCTGGCCGCGGCCGACCCCACCCCGGTCGCGCACGAGGTCGGCGACACCGACGCCGCGTTCCTGATGTACACCTCGGGGACCACGGGCCGGCCCAAGGGCGCGGTGCTCACCCACCGGAACCTGCTCATGCACGCGTTCAGCCACGTCACGCACCTGGGCTGGACGCCCGACGACCGGGTCACCCTCTACGGCGCCCCGCTGTTCCACATCGCCGCGGTCGCCGGCATGCTGCCGAACCTGCTGCTGGGCGGGACGTTCGTGATCACCCGCTCGGGCGCCTTCGACCCCGCCGAGACCCTGGACGAGATCGTCGCCGAGCAGGTGTCCTCGTGCTTCTTCGTCCCCGCGGCCTGGCAGGCGATCGTCGACGTCCCCGACCTGGCCGCCCGCGACCTGTCCCGGCTGCGCCGCATCTCGTGGGGAGCGGCGCCGGCGTCGACCACGCTGCTGCAGCGGATGCTCGACCTGTTCCCGCAGGCCGAGCTGGTGACGGCGTTCGGGCAGACCGAGTGCTCGCCGGTCACCTGCTTCCTGCGCGGACCCGACGCCGTCCGCAAGATCGGGTCGGTCGGGACGCCGATGCTCAACGTCGAGGTCCGGGTGGTCGACGAGGCGATGCGCGACGTGCCGCGGGGCGAGGTCGGCGAGATCGTCTACCGCTCCCCCATGGTCATGCGCGAGTACTGGGGCAAACCGGAGGAGACCGCAGCGGCCTTCGACGGTGGCTGGTTCCACTCCGGTGACCTGGTGCGGCAGGACGAGGAGGGCTACTTCTACGTCGTCGACCGCAAGAAGGACATGATCATCAGCGGCGGCGAGAACATCTACTGCGCCGAGGTCGAGGACGTGCTCGCCGCGCACCCGGGCGTCGCGGAGGTGGCGCTGATCGGCGTCCCCGACGACCGCTGGGGCGAGGCGCCGCTGGCCGTGCTGGCCGCCCGCGACCCCGCCGCCCCACCCACCGCCGCCGAGCTGACCGCCTGGTGCCGGGAGCGGATGGCGCACTACAAGTGCCCGCGCGAGTTCCACGTCGTCGACGCCCTGCCGAGGAACCCCAGCGGCAAGGTCCTCAAGACCGACCTCCGCGCGCAGCACGCGTAGCACCCGCGAGTGGCACCAGAGCGGGCGTCGTCGGCGCCCGCTCGCCCGCTCACGTGCCACTCGCGCGCCTGTCCACAGGCCGGCCCGCGGCCGTCTCCCTACGGGCACGCTGCCCCCGTGATCGCGCCGCGTCGTCCGTCCGAGCTCGAGGGGCGCTTCTTCCGCGGCAGCTGGGCGGTGGCGCGAGGTCTGCTGACTCGTGACGACGTCCGGGGCCCGGCGTGGCAGCGGCTGTTCCCCGACGTCTACGCCCCGGCCGGGATCGAGGTGGACCACGCGCTGCTCGCACGGGCAGCCGCGAGCGTCCTCGTCCCCGGTTCCGTGGTCAGCGGTCGCAGCGCCGCCGTCCTGTGGGGCATGGCCGACCTGGCGGGCCCGGCCGACCCCGTCGAGCTGACCGCCGCCGCCACGGTCGGGCGCAGCCGGGTGGCCGCCGTCCGCGTCCGACGCCGCACCCTGCCTCCCGACAGCTGCACCAGGCACCGCGGGGTGCTGGTGACCCGGCGGCTGCTCACCGCGCTCGACCTGGCCGCCGTCCTGCCCCACGGCGACGCCGTCGTGCTGCTCGACCGCGCCGTCGAAGCGGGGTGGTGCACCCTGGACGAGCTCCGGGAGGCCGCCGGCCGGGCGGTCGGTCGCGGATCAGCGCAGGTGCGCCGCGCCGTCACGGCCGCCGACGGGCTGGCCGGGTCCCCGCAGGAGACGCGGCTGCGACTGGTCCTGCTCGCTTCGTCGCTGCCACCGCCGACGGCCCAGTTCACCGTGCGGCACGAGGGCCGGTTCGTCGCCCGGGTCGACTTCGCCTGGCCGGGGCAGAAGGTGGCACTGGAGTACGAGGGGAAGTGGCACACCACGCAGGTCGCGGCCGATCGCCGTCGGATCGAGGCGCTGCAGGCAGCGGGCTGGCGGGTGCTGTTCGTGACCGCGGCCGACCTGCACCGCCCGGCGGCCCTGCTCGCCCGCATCGCCGCCGCCCTCGCCGTCTGAACCAGCGCCGCGAGTGGCACGTCAACGGGCGCGGCGCAGCTCCCCTCGCCCGCTGACGTGCCACTCGACGACGGTCAGACGCCGCGCCAGACGGGGGCGCGCTTCTCGGCGAAGGCGCGGGCGCCCTCCTGCGCGTCGGCGGAGCTGAAGACCGCGTCGGTGACCGTGACCTGGTGGTCCAGCAGCTCCCGGTCGGTCCACCGGACGGCGCCGGCCACCAGCTGCTTGGTCGCCCGCAGCGCCAGCGGCCCGTTCACCGCGATCCGGCCGGCCAGCTCGCGGGCGCCGGCCAGCGCACCGCCGGGCTCGGTGAGGACGTTGACCAGGCCGAACCGGTGCGCCTCCTCCGCGCTTATCGGGTCACCGGTCAGCGCCAGCTCCATGGCCCGCTGGTAGGGCAGCGTCTTGGGCAGCCGGAGCACACCGCCACCGGCCGCGACCAGCGAGCGCTTGACCTCGGGGATGCCGAACCGCGCCTCGCGCGAGGCGACGACCAGGTCGCAGGACAGCACCAGCTCGAACCCGCCGGCCAGCGCCCAGCCCTCCACCGCGGCGATCAGCGGCTTGGCGGGCGGGGCCTCGGTGAGGCCGGCGAACCCGCGCCCGGGCAGGGCGGGGCGCTCGCCCCGGGCGAAGGCCTTGAGGTCCATCCCGGCGCAGAACACCCCGCCCGCCCCGGTCAGCACCATGACGGAGACGTCGTCCCGGGCGTCGAAGTCGTCGACCGCGGCGGCCAGGGCCTCCGTCGTCGCCAGGTCGACCGCGTTCTTCGCCTCGGGGCGGTTGAGCGTGATGGTGCCGACCCCGTCGGCCACCTCTGTCAGCACCGTGTCCGTCATGGCGCCATGTCTGCCAGGTGCGACCCGGGCAGTCAACCCTGACCGTCAGCGCCCGGTCAGGACGCCGGCGAGAGCTCCCGCTCGATGTCGGCCAGGCTCCGGTTCTTGGTCTCCGGCACGGCCTTCACCACGTAGACCAGCGACAGCACGGTGATCACCGCGTAGAGGCCGAAGGTCGCCGTCTCCCCGATCGCGGCGATGATCGACAGGTAGCTGACCGCGACGACGAAGTTGGCCACCCAGTTGGCCATCGTGGCCACCGACGACGCCCGCCCGCGCACCGCCAGCGGGAAGATCTCGCTGATCAGCAGCCAGACCACCGGGCCCAGGCTGACCGCGAACGAGCCGACGTAGAAGGCCAGCACGACGGTCGTGACGATCGCGCCGGCACCCGCGATGTCGAACAGGAACGCGATCGCCAGACCGGCCAGGCCCAGCACCATGCCGCTCATGCCCCAGATCAGCAGGGCCCGCCGGCCGACCCGGTCGATCACCTTGATGGCCACGATCGTCATGACCACGTTGGTCAGACCGACCACCAGCAGCGCCAGCAGCGCGGCCTGGGAGCCCAGACCGGCGTTCTCCAGCACGGTGGGGGCGAAGTAGATGACGGTGTTCACGCCGGTGATCTGCTGGACGATCGCCAGCGTCACGCCGAGCAGCAGCGCCGGCCGCAGCTTGGGCGCGAGCAGCGAGCGCTGGGCGCCCTTCTCCTCCTCGGTGGCGGTGCCGCGGATGTCGTCGATCTCCTCGGTGATCGCGTCCTCGGAGTCGCGCAGCGTGCGCAGCACCTCGCGGGCCTCGTCGTCCCGGCCCTGCCGGACCAGCCACGCCGGGCTCTCCGGCTCGCGGACCATGCCCAGCCCGAGGACGACGGCCGGCGCGAGCGCGAGGCCCACGCTGATCCGCCAGTCCCCGCTGCCGGCGAGGAAGTAGGCGACGAGCTGGGAGACCAGGATGCCGATGGTCACCGACAGCTGGTTGAGGCTGACCAGGGCGCCGCGCCGCTCGGGCGGGGCGATCTCGCCGATGTAGACGGGGACGACGAAGGACGCCGACCCGACGCCCACGCCGATGAGGAACCGCGAGACCAGCAGCACCCAGAACGCCGGCGCGACGATGGACAGCAGCAGGCCGACCACGAAGACCAGCGAGGTGGCGATGATCGCCCGGCGGCGGCCCAGGGTGTCGGCGACCCGGCCGGCGATCAGCGCCCCGACGGCGGCGCCCACCAGCAGGATCGACACCACGGTGCCCTGCAGGAACGGGGTGTCGAGGGTGAAGTCGCTGCTGATGTTCGGCAGCACACCGCCGATCACACCGGTGTCGTAGCCGAAGAGGATGCCGCCGACCGCGGTCAGCGCGGCGGCCTTGGTCACCGCGCGCCGGTGGGCGGCGGAGGCCTGGGTGGGGCTCGTCATGGTCGTTCCCGTCTCGTTGCAACTCTCAACCACCGAGATCGTGCGCCTGGTCAGCGGGTTCGGCGACCGGAGTGCGCGCGCGACCGGCCCGGCCCCCGCGAGGAGGGCCGGGCCGGTCGGGTGGGACAGGTCAGCGAGCGGTGCGGCGGGCGAGCAGGGTGGCCAGGCCACCGACGACCAGGAACGCCCCGGCCAGCAGCAGCAGGCTGCCCGCCTCGACACCGGTCTGCGCCAGGGCCGCCGGCTGGGCCGGGTGCGCCCCGGCGGCCGGGCTCGTCGAGGCGACCGGGTGCACCGGGGCGACGGGCAGCGGCTGCGGGACCACGCAGGTGCCGACCACCGCGTCGGTGGCGCCGACCGAGGCGAAGACCTCTCCGTCGACGAGCAGCGCGAAGCCGGTGAACCCGTCCAGGGGCACGGTGCCGGTGGCGCTGACCAGCGGCAGGGTGCCGTCCAGGGTGCCGTCGGCGGAGACGACGTCGGCGCTGGCCAGCAGGACGTCCTCGCCGGACGGGCTGGCGCCCACGACCGAGATGCCGTAGACGCCGCCGGCGGTCAGGCCGCTGGCCTCGACGGTGGCGAGCACGGTGTCGGGGGTGGCGCAGTCGCGGGCCAGGGCGATGGAGCCCTCGGCGGTGCAGACGTCGGTGAGCGGCCGCACGGTGACGTCGTAGGCGTACACCGCGTCGCTGCCCGGGACCTGGATCAGCACACCCACGGTGTCCACGCCGGCGAGCACGTCCGGCGAGGCGACGACGGCGATGCGGCCGTAGAGGACCTCGGCCGCCACGGTGGTGGTCTTCTCCCCGACCGAGAGCTGGACGGCGACCGGGGTGCCTTCGGCGAGCTCGGTGCCGGAGACCACGACGGTGACCTCGCCCAGGCAGCCCTGCTGCGCGGACGCGGTGCCCGGCGACTGGCCGGGGTCGGTCGTGCCGGGTGCCGTCGTGGTGGGCGACGAGGACGACGTGGTCGTGGTCGAGGAAGAGGACGAGGAGGACGACGACGAGGACGAGGACGAGGAGGTGGTCTCCTCCTCCGACGTGCTGGTCTGCTCCGACGTCGTGGTCTTCGAGGTCGAGGTGGGCTCGGTGGTGGCCGTCGTCGGGCTCGCCGTCGTGGTGGTCGCGGCGGTCGTGCTGGTGTAGCTGCTCGCCGAGGAGGCGTCGACGGGCCCGGACGGGTCGGCGACGGCGATGCCGGCCCCGCCCAGGAGCACACCGGCACCGACCATGGCGGCGACCACCGAACGGACTGCGAGATCCCGCACGGGACCACCTCTCGTCGGCCCCTCGCGGGGCACGGATCAGGGGCCACGGCGGCCCGCTGGTGACGCAACGTGGCAGCACAGCGGCCGCACAGCCACCCGAATCGGCGCCGTTCCGGGTATCCGGGGCGCAGGATTCACCCGGTCGGTCGCGAGCCGTAACGCTCGGTCACCAGTGAGCAACACCCCTCCGGGGCCGGTGTCGACGTGGCCTGTGACGTGGAGCACGCTGGCCGGGGTGAGCGACCTGTGGCCCGCCGGCGTCCCCCGCAGCCTCGACTACCCGTCCGCCCCCGTGGGCTCGCTGCTGCGCGCAGCGGTCCGCCGGTGGGGCGACCGGACGGCGTTCGTGCACCACGGCGCCGAGCTGTCCTTCACCGAGCTCGGCCGCCGCGCGCACGCCGTGGCCGCCGGGCTGGCCGAGCGCGGCGTGGGCCCGGGCGACGTGGTGGCGGTGCACCTGCCCAACTGCCTGCAGTACCCGTCGGTCTACTACGGCGTGCTGCTGGCCGGGGCCACGTTCTCCCCCACCAACCCGCTGCTCACCCCGGCCGAGCTGGCCCACCAGCTCGGCGACGCACGGGCCCGGGTGCTCATCACCTGGGAGGCCTGCCTGCCGGCGGTGCGGGCCGCGGTCGGGGACACCGCGGTGCGGACCGTCGTCGTCACCGGGCCGGCCCAGATCGCCGACCCGACCGCCCCGGTCGAGCTGCCCGAGGGCGGCGTCGACCTCGCCGACCTGCTGGCCGCCGACCCGACCGACGCCCACCGCGACGCCGGTCTCGACCCGGCCACGGCACTGGCCCACCTCGCCTACACCGGCGGGACCACCGGGGTGAGCAAGGGCGTGGAGCTGCCGCACCGGCAGGTGGTCACCAACGTGCTGCAGTCCGGCTGCTGGGCGTCGGGGTCGCTGCCCACCCGGGACGCCGACGGCGACGTCACGCTCGAGCAGGTCGGCGACCCCGAGGAGTACCCGACCCGGCTAGGCACCGGCTGCGCCATCAACCTGACCCCGTGGTTCCACGCGATGGGCGTGATCGGCTACCTCAACGGCCAGGTGGTCAGCGGGGCCACCGTCGTCATCCACGACCGGTTCGACCCGGTCGCCTACGTCCGCGACGCCGAGGCCTACCGGGTCACCTCCATCGGCGGCGCCCCGCCGGTGTTCGCCGCGCTGCTGCAGGTGCCCGGCATCGCGGACGCCGACCTGTCCGGCGTGCGCGGGCTGTCCAGCGGGGCCGCGCCGCTCGCCGTCCCCCTCATCGAGCGGCTGACCGCGCTGTTCCCCGGGGCGGTCATCGGCGAGGGCTACGGGCTGACCGAGGTGACCATGCAGGCCACCGGCAACCCGGTGGCCCGGTCCGCGGTGCGCAAGGCCGGCACGGTCGGCCTGCCGGTGCCCGACACCGAGATCAGCATCCGGGCGCTGGACACCGGCGAGGAGCTGCCGGTGGGCGAGCGCGGCGAGGTGTGCATCCGCGGGCCGCAGGTGATGCGCGGCTACGCCGGCCGGCCGGAGGCCACCGCGCAGTCGATCGACGCCGAGGGCTGGTTCCACTCGGGCGACGTCGGCGTGCTCGACGAGGACGGCTACCTGGCGGTGGTCGACCGGACCAAGGACATGCTGCTGCACAAGGGCTACAACGTGTTCCCGCGCGAGCTCGAGGAGATCCTGGTCGGCGTCCCGGGCGTGGCCGGCGTCGCGGTCGTGGGCCGGCCCGACCCGGTCGCCGGCGAGCTGCCGGTGGCCTACGTGGTGCGCCGGGCCGACGAGGCGGGCGCCGCGCTGACCGAGGAGTCGGTGATGGCCGCGGTCAACGACCGGGTGACGCCCTACAAGCGGGTGCGCGCCGTGGTGTTCACCGACGCCATCCCGGTGTCCCCCGCGGGCAAGGTGCTCAAGCGGGTGCTGGCCGACCGGGAGCGGGCCGCGGCGGGCTGACCCGGAAGGGGTGTCCCACCGGCCCGCTGACCTGCGGCTGCGTACTGTCCCAGCCGTGATCCCCGCATGCTGAGCGACCACGGCGGTGTGCAGCTCGCGCACACCGAGGCATCACCGTTCCGGCAGGTCGGCAAGCGGGTCGTCATCGCCACGGTCGTGCTGGTGGCGACCGTGCTCATCGTCTACTTCGACCGGGACGGCTACCGCGACAACAACGGCGGCGAGCTGTCGCTGCTGGACGCGACCTACTACGCCACGGTCAGCCTCTCGACCACCGGCTACGGCGACATCACCCCGGTCACCGCCGGCGCCCGGCTGGTCAACATCCTCATCATCACGCCGCTGCGCGTGCTCTTCCTGCTCATCCTCATCGGGACCACGCTGGAGGCGCTCACCGCGCGCTCCCGCGAGGAGTTCCGGGTCCGTCGTTGGAGGTCCTCCGTGCGCCAGCACGTCGTCGTGTGCGGCTACGGCACCAAGGGCCGCAGCGCCATCCGCGCCCTCATCGCCGCCGGCACCGACAAGGAGCACATCGTCGTCGTCGACCCCAGCCCGGCGGCGATCGACGAGGCCAACTCCATCGGCCTGACCGGCATCGTCGGCGACGCCGGCCGCGCCGACGTGCTGCGCCGCACCTCGATCGAGAAGGCCCGCGCGGTGGTGGTGGCCGCCAACCGCGACGACACCGCCGTCCTCATCACCCTCACCGTCCGGCAGCTCTCGCCCACCGTGCCGATCACCGCGTCGGTGCGGGAGGAGGAGAACGCCAGCCTGCTGCGGCAGTCCGGTGCCGACTCGGTGATCACCTCCTCCTCCACCTCCGGGCGGCTGCTGGGCCTGGCCACCGACGCCCCGCGCGTGGTCGCCGCGGTCGAGGACCTGCTCACCGCCGGGCACGGCCTGGACCTGGCGCAGCGCACCGTGACCAGCGCCGAGGTCGGCATGGGCGCCCGGCAGCTGCGCGACGTGGTGCTGTCGGTGACCCGGGGCGGGCGCACGCTGCGCTTCGACGACCCGGCCATCGGCACGCTGCAGAGCGAGGACGTCCTCGTCGTCGTCCGCTCGAACGGCTGACCCGCCGACCCTGGCTCAGCGCAGCCGGTCGGCCAGCAGCTGCACCAGGTGCCGGGCCGGGAGCCCGGCCAGGTCGCGCACCTGGGTGCGGCAGGAGTACCCGTCGGCCAGCAGCGCCCGGTCGGGGTGCTCGGCGGCCCGGGCGAGGACGCCGTCGCGGGCGATCGCGGCCGACACGTCGTGGTGCCCGCGCTCCATGCCGAAGCCGCCGGCCAGCCCGCAGCAGCCGGTGGACTCCACGACGTCGTGCCCCAGCCGGTCCAGCAGCGCCCGGTCGGCGTCGAAGCCGAGCACCGCGTGGTGGTGGCAGTGCGGCTGCACCAGCAGCCGCTCCCCCACCCGCGCCGGCGGGGTCCAGTCCAGCTCGGTGAGCAGCTCCGCGACCGTGCGGACGGCGGCGGCCACCGCGGTGGCGCGCGGGTCGCCGGGCAGCAGCTCCACCAGGTCCGAGCGCAGCGTCGCGGTGCAGCTGGGCTCCAGGCCCACCACCACCCGGCCGGCGCGCACGTGCGGCTCCAGGACGGCGAGGGTGCGCTGCATCCGGGCCCGGGCGGCGGTGAGCTGGCCGGTGGTCACCAGCGTCAGCCCGCAGCACGCGCCGGGCTCGGCGACGACGACGTCGCAGCCGGCCGCCTCGAGCACGGTGACGGCGTCCCGGGCGACGGCGGGATCGAGGCCGTCGGTGAAGGAGTCCACCCACAGCAGCACCGGCGTCCCGGTGCCGGTGGGCGTGCGGCGCCGGCGGGCGGTGCGGCTCCAGCGGAAGGGCCGCAGCGGCAGGTCGGGCAGCGACCGGCGGGGGTCGGCGCCCATCGCCCGCAGCGCCGCTCGCCGCAGCGGGCCGACCCGGGCGACCAGCCGGGCGGGCAGGGCCAGCGGGGCGGCCAGCCGCAGCCACTGCGGCAGCCGGCCGAACGAGTGGTGCGTGCGCGGGCGCCGCCGGCCCGCGTAGGTGCGGTGCAGCACCTCGGCCTTGTAGGTGGCCATGTCGGTGCCGGTCGGGCAGTCGCTGGCGCACGCCTTGCAGCCCAGGCAGAGGTCCAGCGCCTCGTGCACCTCCGGTGACGCCCAGCCGCCGGCCACTCCGCCGGCCAGCATCTCCTGCAGCGCGCGGGCCCGGCCGCGGGTGGAGTCCTGCTCCTCCCGGGTGGCCAGGTAGGAGGGGCACATGACCGCGCCCTGCCCGCGCAGGTCCGCCCGGCAGGCACCGACCCCGGTGCACCGGTGCAGCGCGGCGGTGACGTCGCCGCCGTCGGCCGCGAACGCGAACCCGTCGGCGGCCACCACCGGCAGGGCCCGCGGGCGGCGCAGGTCGGCGTCCAGCGGGGCGGGCCGGACGACGACGCCGGGGTTCATCCGGTCGGCCGGGTCCAGCAGGCCCTTGAACCGGGACATCGCGGCCAGCGCGGCGGGTGAGTACATGGTGCCCAGCAGCTCCGAGCGGGCCCGGCCGTCGCCGTGCTCCCCGGACAGCGACCCGCCGTGGGAGGTGGCCAGCTCCGCCGCGCGCTCCAGGAACCGGCGCATCGGGGCACCGCCGGTGTGCAGCGGGAAGTCGATCCGCACGTGCACGCAGCCGTCGCCGAAGTGGCCGTAGGCCAGCCCCGTGACGTCCTCGGCGGCCATCAGCGCCTCGAGGCCGCGCAGGTAGTCGCCCAGCCGCTCCGGCGGCACCGCGGAGTCCTCCCAGCCCGGCCAGGCCTGGGTGCCGGCGGGGGTGCGCCCGGCCAGGCCCGCACCGTCGGCCCGGATCTGCCACAACCGGGTCGCCGCGGGCCCGGCCGGCAGCACCCGCACGTCGCGGGCCGAGGACGCCGCGGCGAACCGGTGCGCGGCCTCGACCGCCTCCTGCGCGGTCTCCCCGCCCAGCTCGGCCATCAGCCAGCCCCCGCCGTCGGGCAGGTCGGGCACCCGGCCGTGCGCCCGGCGGACCACGTCGACGAGCCGGGCGTCCAGGCCCTCCAGCGCCAGCGGCGCCAGCGGCAGCAGCGCGGGGACGTCGTCGGCGGCCGCGGCCATGTCCGGGTAGGCGAGCACGGCCAGCGCGGGGGCCGGCGCCCGCGGCACGAGCCGGACGACGGCCTCCAGCAGCACCCCGCAGGTGCCCTCGGTGCCCACCAGCGCGGCGGCCAGCGACGAGCCGTTCTCCGGCAGCAGGTGCTCCAGCGAGTAGCCCGAGATCTGCCGGGCGAAGCGGCCGAACTCCGTGCGGACGACGCCCAGGTGGTCGCGGACGAACCCGGCCAGCCCGGGCACGGCGTCCAGCGCGCCGGGGCCCGACCCGGCGGTGAGGACGCGGCCGTCGCCGGTGAGCCAGGTCAGCTCGACGACGTTGTCGGCGGTGCGGCCGTAGGACAGCCCGTGCGGCCCGCAGGCGTTGTTGCCGATCAGCCCGCCGAGGGTGGCCCGGGAGGCGGTGGAGGGGTCGGGGCCGAACCGCAGGCCGTGCGGCGCGGCGGCGGCCTGCAGGTCGGTGAGCACGACGCCGGGCTGCACGGTCGCGGTACGGGACCCCGGGTCGACGGCGAGCACCTGGTCCAGGTGCCGGGAGTGGTCCAGCACCAGGCCGGGGCCGATGGCGTTGCCGGCGCAGGAGGTGCCGCCGCCGCGGGAGGTGACCGGGACGTCGTGCTCGGCGGCCAGGGCGACGGCGTCGACCACGTCGGCCCGGGTGCGGGGCTGCACGACCGCCCGCGGGGGCACCCGGTAGTTCGACGCGTCGGTGGAGAACACCGCGCGGGCCAGGGAGTCGACCCGGGCGAGGTCGCCGAACCGGGCCCGCAGGTCGTCCTCGAAGCCCGGCACGCCCCCGATCATGCCCCCGACAGCACCCACAGCCGGGTGGGCTCGGACCGGCCGCGCAGCACGACCTCCTCGCCGCGCGCCCAGTGCGCCCGCTCGTCGGGGTCGGCGGCCTGCACCGCCTCGTCGCTGGCCACCGCCCGGCCGGCGTGGTCCTTGGCCAGCTCGGTGAGCCGGGCGGCGGTGTTCACCGCGTCGCCGATGACGGTGTACTCCGAGCGGCTGTCCGCGCCGACCTGCCCGGCCACGACGTCCCCCCACGCGACCCCGACGCCGACCTCGACCTGGCCGGCCCGGGCGACGGCGGTGCAGATCGCGCGGGCGGCCCGCAGTGCCGCGCCGGCCGCGTCGGGCAGGGGCTGGGGGGCGCCGAACACGCACAGCGCGGCGTCCCCCTCGAACTTGTTGACCAGCCCGCCCTCGGCGGAGGTCGCGTCCACGACGACGGCGAAGAACCGGTTGAGCAGGCCGACCATCTCCTGCGGCCCCAGCCGCTGCGCCAGCCCGGTGGAGCCGGCGACGTCGACGAACAGCGCCGCCACGGTGCGGGTCTCCCCGCCCAGCTCCACGCCGTCGGACAGGGCGCGGGCGGCGACGTCGGCGCCGACGTGCCGGCCGAACAGGTCCCGCAGCCGCTCCCGCTCGGCCAGGCCGCTGGCCATGGTGTTCACCCCGTTCTGCAGCAGCCCGATCTCCCCGGCGTCGTCGACCACCACCCGGACGTCGGTGTCCCCCTCCCCGATCCGCTGCACCGCCCGGCGCAGCTCGCGCAGCGGGGACCCCACGCCGCGGGCGACGAGCAGGGTCGCCAGCAGGCCCACGACGAGCGCGACCCCCGGCAGGAACAGGGCGGTGAAGCGGCCCGGCGTGCCCTGTCCCGTGGGGTCCAGGACCAGCAGGATCAGGCCCAGCATGGGCACGCCGCTGGTCAGGCCCCAGGTGAGCAGCAGGCGCCGGCGGACGCTGAGCGTGCGCGGCTGGTCGGGGGGCTGCGCGGCCAGCGCGCGGGCGGTGACGTGCCGGGCGGCGCGGGCCACCAGCAGGTAGGTGACGCCGGCGGTGACCACCCCGCCGAGGACGACGCTGATGCCGATGCGCAGGCCCACCAGCGCCTCGGGGTAGACCGCCGCCGACACCACGCCCAGCCCGACCGCGGCCACCGCCCACACCCAGGCCACCAGCCGGGCGACGTCACCGGGCAGCCGCAGCGCGAGGAGCACCTCCTCCGGGGTCGGGGTGCGGCCGGTCCACAGCCAGCGGTTGGTGCTGCGGTGCTTGTGCAGGCCGAGGACGACGCCGACCGGGATGGCCAGCAGCAGGTAGCCCGCGCCGACGACCCCGGTGACCAGCCGGCCGGTCGGGGACTCCGCGTCGCTGCCGCCGTTGACCCCCAGCAGCAGCACCGTGACGACCCCGGCACCCACGACGTTGGCCGCCACCACGAGCAGCGCGATGCCGGGCGCGACCACGCGGTCGGCGGGCACCACCCGGCGGATGCCCGGGACGACGGCCCGCAGCAGCGCTGTTGGCAGGGCGCGCACGGCCCGCAGCACGGTGGTGATCACGCAGCCCTCACAGCACGGGTCAACGAGCGACCGACCGCGGGGACACTGCGCACCGGCACACGGTGCCCTGCCGGGGGGTCCGGGGACGGCGCGCACCCCGCTCGACGCGCCGGATCCACCCGGGTGGACGACGCTGGGCACGGTGACCGACGGGAACCGGAACTCCACCGACCACGACACCGGCACCGCGCTCAAGCGGGCGGTCAGCGGGAAGCTGCTGTTCGTCTTCGTCCTCGGCGACGTCCTGGGGGCCGGCATCTACGCGCTGATCGGCGAGGTCGCCGGCGAGGTCGGCGGTGCGGTCTGGGTGCCGCTGCTGGTCGCGCTGGGCCTGGCGATGCTCACCGCGGCCTCCTACGCCGAGCTGGTCACGAAGTACCCGAGGGCCGGCGGGGCGGCGGTCTTCGCCGAGCGGGCGTTCGGGGTCCCCGTGCTCTCGTTCCTGGTCGGGTTCTGCATGCTCGCCGCCGGGGTGACCAGCGCGGCCGGGCTGGCGCTGGCGTTCAGCGGCGACTACCTGACGGTGTTCCTCGACGTCCCCGCCGTCCCGGCCGCGGTGGTCTTCCTGGTGCTGGTCGGGCTGCTCAACGTCCGCGGGATCCAGGAGTCGATGCGGGCCAACCTGGTGATGACCTGCGTCGAGGTGTCCGGGCTGGTGCTGGTCGTCGTCCTCGGCGCCGTGGTGCTGGGCCGCGGGGACGGCGACCCGGCGCGGGTCGTGCAGTTCCCCGACGGGGTGTCCGCCGGAGGCGCGGTGCTCGCCGCGGCGGTGCTGGCCTACTACTCCTTCGTCGGCTTCGAGACCTCGGCGAACATCGCCGAGGAGGTCCGCGACGTGCGGCGGGTCTACCCGCGGGCGCTGTTCGGGGCGCTGCTGACCGCCGGCGCGGTCTACGTGCTGGTCGGCCTGGCCGCCTCGGTGGTGCTGGCGCCCGACGAGCTGGCCGCGTCCTCCGGGCCGCTGCTGGCGGTGGTGCAGGCCAGCGGTGTCGGCATCCCGGACCAGGTGTTCTCCGCGATCGCGCTGGTGGCCGTCGCGAACGGCGCCCTGCTGACGATGATCATGGCCAGCCGGCTGGTCTACGGCCTGGCCGAGGAGCGGCTGCTGCCCTAGGCGCTGGGCCGGGTGCTGCCGGGGCGCCGCACCCCGTGGGTGGCGATCGTGGCCACCACGGCGGTGGCGATCGGCCTGACGCTGACCGGTGACCTGGCCACGCTGGCGACCACCGTCGTCCTGCTGCTGCTGTTCGTGTTCCTCTCGACCAACGTCTCGGTGCTCGTGCTGCGCCGCGACCACGTCGACCACGACCACTTCCGCGCCCCGGTCGTGCTGCCGGTGCTGGCCATCGCCTCCTGCGTGCTGCTGCTGTGGCAGCAGGAGGCCGGCACCTGGCTGCGCGCGGCGGTCATGCTCGCCGTCGGCGTGGTGCTGTACCTGCTGGCCCGCGTGACGCGCGCCTCTACCGCCGGGCGTCGCGGGCGGTGAGGATGGGTCATGCCGGTCACCCAGCCCACCCCCAACGACATCGCGCTGATGGCCGGGCGGGCCGGCTACGTGCTCAAGGCCAACGACCGCGGCCGGTTCACCGTCGCCTCGCCGACGCTCTACCCGCACATGTGGAGCTGGGACGCCGGCTTCGTCGCGCTGGGCATCGCCACGGTCTCGGTGCCGCGGGCGCTGGACGAGCTGCGCACGCTGCTGACCGGGCAGTGGGCGACCGGGATGATTCCGCACATCCTGTTCCACTCCCCCAGCGACTACTTCCCCGACCCGGACCGCTGGCGCACCCAGGTCGCGGCAGCCCGGCCCGCCGGGGTGCTGACCAGCGGCATCACCCAGCCGCCGATCCACGTCATCGCGCTGTCGCGGATCCTGCACGACGCCCGCCGCCGGGGCGGCGGGGACCAGGAGCTGTGCGAGCGGTTCGTGCTCGACACGTTCCCGCAGTGGCTGGCCTGGCACCGGTACCTGGCCACCGCGCGCGACCCGCACGCGCACGGCTTGGTGGAGATCCACCACGGCTGGGAGTCCGGGATGGACGACTCCCCCCGCTGGGACGCCCCCTACTCCCGGGTGGTGCCCGGTCCGATGCCCCCGTTCGTGCGCCGGGACCTCGCGCACGTCTCCGACCCCTCGCAGCGGCCCTCGGACGCCGAGTACGCCCGCTACCTGTGGCTGGTCGAGCAGAAGGTGCGCGCCCGCTACGACGACACCGCCTACCGGGCGTCCGGGGACTTCGTGGTCGGCGACGTGCTGGTCTCGGCGCTGCTGGCCGCGGCGTCGGACCTGCTGGCCGACATGGGGTCCGAGCTCGGCGCCGACCCGGCCGGCATCGAGGAGTCCCGCGCCATCGCCCGGCGGTTCCGCACCGGTGTGCTGCGCACCGTCGACCCGGCCACCGGCCTGGCCCGCGACCTGGACCTGCGCACCGGTGAGCACCTGGCGGTGGACTCCGCCGCCGGTTTCGCCCCGCTGGTGTGCGGGGGTGACGACGCGCTGCTCCGCCGCCAGCGGGACCTGCTGCTGGGTCCCCGCTGGTGCGGCCACTCCCGGCTGCGCTGGCCCGTCGTCCCCTCGGTCTCCCCGGCCTCGCCGGCGTTCCGGGAGCGCACCTACTGGCGCGGGCCGCAGTGGCCGGTGCTCAACTGGCTGATGGCCTGGGCGCTGAACCGGTCCGGGGAGCAGGAGGCGGCCAACGCGCTGCGGCTGGCCGGGCTCGCGCAGCTGGTGGACTGCGACTTCGCCGAGTACTACGAGCCGCTGACCGGTGAGCAGCTGGGCAGCCGGGACCAGTCCTGGACGGCGGCCATCGCGCTGGACTTCCTCGCCGCCCGCCGCCCCGGCCGGCGCCGGCACGTCCGCCTGCTGACGTCGGAGCTACCCGCGGTCACCCCCGCCGGCCCCCGCTAGGAACTCCTCGACCACGTCGGCGAGCGGGCCCAGCACCGCCGGCGGCAGGGCATGGCCCATGCCGGGCACGGTGACCACCCGCGCGTCGCCCAGCGCGCCCGCCAGCAGCTGCGCGTTCGGCGGCGGGTACGCCGGGTCGGCGGGCGCCTCCACGACCAGCACGGGGACGTCGACCGCGGCCAGCTCGGTGCCCCGCGCCAGGCCGCCCTGGTCGGCGGTGGCGTGCGCGGTGGCCGGCAGCAGCCCGCCGGAGTGCTCGGCCACCCGCTCCTCCAGCGCCCGCCAGTGCGCGGGGTCGACGTCGAGCTGCTCGCCGTTCAGCCGCGCCCAGTGCTCGACCCGCCAGGCCAGCTCGGCCTCGTCGTCGCGGGGCTCGGGCATGGTCGCCCAGAAGGCCAGCAGGTCCTCGGCCGGGCCCGGGGCCGGCTCGCCCGGCGCCCCGCCGAGGGGCCCGGCGCAGAACAGGGTGGCGCTGCGCAGCCGGTCGGCGTGGTCGAGCAGCAGCAGCTGCACCAGCAGCCCGCCCATCGACATGCCGACCACGTGCGCCCGGCCTATGCCCAGCCCGTCGAGGACGGCCACGGCGTCGCCGGCCAGGTCGCGCAGCGCGTAGCCGCTGCCCGGCGTCGACCGCCCGGTGTCGCGGTGGTCGTAGCGGACCACCCGGTAGGAGGCGGCCAGCCGGTCGACCAGCTCGTCGGGCCAGACCAGCCCGGACGACGCCGCCCCCATCACGAGCAGGACGACGGGCGCCCCCGGGTCCCCCCGCTCCTCCACCCACAGCTGGACCCCGTCGGCCACCGGCACCATGCGCTCCACGGGCGCCGACCGTGCCAGACCGGGCCCCGCGCCGTCGAGCCGGTTCCGGCAGGATCGACCCCATGCCACGCCCGCTGCCGACGCTGCCCACCACCGTCGTCGGGAGCCTGCCCCAGCCCGACTGGCTGATCGACCGCGACCGCCTGGGCCACCAGTTCCCGCCCCGGGTCCGCGCCGCGGAGCTCTGGCGGATCCCGGCCGAGCGGCTGGCCGAGGCGCAGGACGACGCCACCCTGGTCACCATCCGCGCCCAGGAGGAGGCCGGCCTGGACATCGTGGGCGACGGCGAGGTCCGGCGGGAGTCCTACTCCAACCACTTCGCCACCGCGCTCGAGGGAATCGACCTCGACCACCCGGGCACGGTGCGCAACCGCTCCGGCCTGGACATCCCGGTCCCCCGCGTGGTCGGCCCCCTCACCCGGCCGCGGCCGGTGCAGGCCGACGACGTGCGGTTCCTGCGCGCGCACACCGACCGGGCCGTCAAGATCACCGTGCCGGGGCCGTTCACCATGGCCCAGCAGGCGCAGGACGACCACTACGGCGACGACCGCGAGCTCGCGCTGGCCTACGCCGACGTCGTCCGTGCCGAGATCGCCGACCTGTTCGCCGCCGGGGCCGACGTCGTGCAGCTGGACGAGCCGTGGCTGCAGGCCCGGCCCGAGGTGGCCCGCCGGTACGGCGTCGAGGCGCTGAACCGGGCGCTGGAGGGCGCGGCCGGCACCACGCACGTGCACCTGTGCTTCGGCTACGCCGCCATGGTCGCTCAGCGCCCGGACGGCTACTCGTTCCTGCCCGAACTCGCCGACGTCGCCTGCGACGCGGTGTCGGTGGAGACCGCGCAGTCGAACCTGGACCCGGCCACCCTGGAGCCGTTGCGCGGGAAGGGCATCGCGCTGGGCGTGCTGGACCTGTCCACGCCGGAGGTCGAGACGCCGGTGCAGGTCGCCGACCGGGTGCGCCGCGCCCTGGACCACGTGGACGTGGCGAAGCTGGTGCTCTCCAGCGACTGCGGGTTGAAGTACCTGCCGCGCGGGTCCGCCGAGGGCAAGATGCGGGCCCTGGTCACCGGGGCCGAGCTGGTCCGCGGCGAGCTGTAGAGGAGAGTTCCCCCATGGTCGACAGCACCCAGGTCCAGCTCGCCCGCCGCCCGCAGGGCTGGCCGACGCACGAGGACTTCGCCACCGTCACCGTCGCCTACGGCGACCTGGCCCCCGGCCAGGTCCGGGTGCGCAACGAGTTCCTCTCCGTCGACCCCTACATGCGCGGCCGGATGAACGACGTGAAGAGCTACATCCCGCCCTTCGCCCTCGGCGAGACGATGACCGGCGGCGCCGTCGGCCGGGTCGAGGAGTCCACCTCCGAGGCCCACCCGGTCGGCTCGCTCGTGCTGCACAACTTCGGCTGGCGCGACGTCGTCCAGGAGGACGCCCGCGGCTTCCGCGTCGTCCACCCGGTCCCGGGCGCCCCGCACTCCCTGCACCTGGGCATCCTCGGCCTCACCGGCATGACCGCCTACGTCGGGCTCACCGCCATCGCGCAGCTGCGGGAGGGCGACACCGTCTTCGTGTCCGGTGCGGCCGGCGCCGTGGGCTCCGCGGTCGGGCAGATCGCGAAGCTGCTGGGCGCCGGGCGGGTCATCGGTTCGGCCGGCTCGGCGGAGAAGGTCGCCCTGCTGAGGGAGAAGTACGGCTACGACGCCGGGTTCGACTACAAGGCCGGCCCGGTGCTGAACCAGCTGCGCGAGGCTGCCCCCGACGGCATCGACGTCTACTTCGACAACGTCGGCGGCGACCACCTGGAGGCCGCCCTTGCCGTGTTCAACGACGGCGGCCGGGCGGCCCTGTGCGGTGCGATCAGCGGCTACAACGCCGAGCAGGCGCCCCCCGGGCCGCGCAACCTGATGAACGTCATCAAGGGCGGGCTGACCCTGAAGGGCTTCACGCTGGGCAACTACTCCCACCTCGCCCCGGAGTTCCGCGAGCACATGACCGGCTGGTTCGCCGACGGCCGGATCGCCTGGGACGAGACCGTGGTGGAGGGCATCGACCACGCCGTCGACGCCTTCCTGGGCATGATGCGCGGCGAGAACACCGGCAAGATGGTCGTGAAGATCTAGCCCTGCTCCTCCGGCAGGTCGGCGAAGGCCCGCTGCGCGCCCCGGTACCAGTCCATGGACTTCTTCGGGTGGCGCCAGCGGGCCTTCATCGCGTCCCGGGCCTCCTGGTGGGTCGCGTCCCCGGCCGCCTCGCGCTCCTTGAGGTGCTGGTCCTGGGCGTTGATGACCGCGTTCGCGTCCTCGCCGCGGTGCGGCTGGTCGCAGGGCCCGCCGAGCTGGGCGCAGGTCATGGTCTTCATCGGTTCTCCTCCGTGGCGGTGGTGTCCTGCACGTCTGACGACGACCGGCTCCCGGATGTGACCGACCGGCGCCGCACGGCCGCCAGCACGTCGGGCCCGGCCCGGAAGACGATGCCGGCGACCTGCCCGCCGGTGACCGCGAAGTCGAAGACCACCTTCGCCTCGCCGCGGTGGTACCAGGCGTAGCCGGGGCGGCCCTCGACCAGCACCGGCAGCGCCGCGTGCGCGCTGCCGTCGAAGAAGGCCGCGACGGCGTCCCGGCCCTCGATCCGCTCCGGGGTGCCGGCCTGCAGCGCGGCGGCGTCGGCGGTGACCCCGGCCCCGGGGGCCAGCAGCTCCAGCAACCGGGCCAGGTCCCCCCCGCGTGCGGCGGCCATGAAGGCGTCGACCACCTCCCAGTCCGCCAGCCGGTCCTGGGCAGCCGGCTGCGCGATCCGCGCCCGGGCCCGGGAGGCGAGCTTGCGGGCCGCGGCCGGGGTGGTGTCCAGGACGGCGGCGACGGTGCCGAACCCGTACCCAAAGCTGTCGTGCAGCACGAAGGCCACCCGTTCCCGCGGCGGCAGCCGGTCGAGCACCACCTGCAGCGCGACGCCCACGGTGTCGGCCAGCACGACGTCGTCGGCCGGGTCCGGTGCGGTGCCCGGCAGCTCGACGTCCTCGACCGGCACCGGCGTCCGGGCCCTGAGCCGGTCCAGGCACAGGCGGGTGGTCACCGTCGTCAGCCAGGCCGGCAGGTCGTCGATGCCGGTGGCGGTGCGGTCCAGCCGCAACCAGGCCTGCTGGACGACGTCCTCGGCCTCCGCCCGGTCCCCCAGCACCCGGGCGGCCAGCGCCGTCAGCCGCCCCCGCTCCGCCTCGAACCCCTCGGTCATCAGCACATCCTCCTGACGAACGGCACCCCGCGGGTGTGACGGGCCTGGGGATCGTCACCGGCATGCGGTACACATCACGCCGTGGAGCACCCGGCCGACAGCCACGACCTCATCCGCGTCCTCGGCGCCCGCGAGAACAACCTCAAGGACGTCGACGTCGAGATCCCCAAGCGCCGCCTCACGGTGTTCACCGGGGTGTCCGGCTCGGGCAAGAGCTCCCTGGTGTTCGCCACCATCGCCGCGGAGTCCCAGCGGCTGATCAACGAGACCTACCCGGCGTTCCTGCAGGGCTTCATGCCCTCGCAGGCCCGGCCCGACGTCGACGTCCTCGACGGTCTGACCACCGCGATCATCGTCGACCAGGAGCGGATGGGCGCCAACCCGCGCTCCACCCTGGGCACCGCCACCGACGTCAACGCGCTGCTGCGCATCCTGTTCGCCAAGATCGGCCAGCCGCACATCGGGTCACCGCAGGCGTTCTCGTTCAACACCGCGACCGTGAGCGGCAAGGGCGGGCTGACGGTGGAGAAGGGCGACCCCGAGGCCGGCCGGCGGGTCGAGCGCAAGGAGTTCCGCGTGCAGGGCGGCATGTGCGCCCGCTGCGAGGGCCGGGGCTCGGTCACCGACTTCGACCGCAGCGCGCTCTACGACGACACCAAGTCCATCAACGAGGGCGCGCTGACGATCCCCGGCTGGTCGATGGACGGCTGGCAGGGCCGCATCCTGCGCGGCTGCGGGCTCTTCGACTGCGACACCCCGATCCGCGACCTGCCCGAGCGCGAGCTGCGCGCGCTGCTGTACCAGGACGCCACCAAGATCAAGGTCGAGGGCATCAACCTGACGTTCCTCGGGATCATCCCGCAGATCCAGAAGACGTTCCTGTCCAAGGACGTCGAGGCGATGCAGCCGCACATCCGCGCCTTCGTCGAGCGGGCGGTCACCTTCACCACCTGCCCCGACTGCGACGGCACCCGGCTCAACGACACCGCCCGCAGCTCCCGCATCCGCGGCAGGAACATCGCCGAGCTGTGCCAGATGCAGGTCAGCGACCTGGCCGAGTGGGTGCGGGCGCTGGACGAGCCCTCGGTGGCGCCGCTGCTGGGCGGGCTGCGCGACACCCTCGACGCCTTCACCGACATCGGGCTGGGCTACCTGTCGCTGGACCGCCCGGCCGGCACGCTGTCCGGCGGCGAGGCGCAGCGCACCAAGCTCATCCGGCACCTGGGGTCCTCCCTCACCGACGTCACCTACGTCTTCGACGAGCCCACCATCGGCCTGCACCCGCACGACATCGACAAGATGAACACCCTGCTCCTGCAGCTGCGGGACAAGGGCAACACCGTGCTGGTCGTCGAGCACAAGCCCGAGACCATCGCGATCGCCGACCACGTCGTCGACATCGGCCCGCGGGCGGGCACCGCCGGCGGCGAGGTGGTCTACGAGGGGTCGCTGGCGGGCCTGCGGGCCAGCGGCACCCTCACCGGCACGCACCTGGACGACCGCGCCCGGCTCAAGGACGCCGTCCGCACCCCGACCGGGGTGCTCGAGGTGCGCGGGGCGAGCACGCACAACCTGCAGGACGTGGACGTCGACGTCCCGCTGGGCGTGCTGGTCGTGGTCACCGGGGTGGCCGGGTCGGGCAAGAGCTCGCTGGTGCAGGGGTCGATCAGCGGCCGCGAGGGCGTGGTCAGCATCGACCAGAGCGCGATCAAGGGGTCCCGGCGCAGCAACCCGGCGACCTGGACCGGCCTGCTGGAGCCGGTGCGCAAGGCGTTCGCCAAGGCCAACGGGGTCAAGCCCGCGCTGTTCAGCGCCAACTCCGAGGGCGCTTGCCCGACCTGCAACGGGGCCGGTGTGATCATCACCGAGATCCCCACCATGGGCACCGTCTCCACCACGTGCGAGGAGTGCGAGGGCAAGCGGTTCCAGGCCGCGGTGCTGGAGTACACCCTGGGCGGGAAGAACATCGCCGAGGTGCTGGCACTGCCGGTGAGCGAGGCGCTCGAGTACTTCGGCGCGGGCGAGGCGCGGACCCCCGCCGCGCTGCGGATCCTGGCCCGCATGGTCGACGTGGGCCTGGGCTACCTGACCCTCGGGCAGCCGCTGAACACCCTGTCCGGCGGTGAGCGGCAGCGGCTGAGGCTGGCCAGCCAGATGGGCGAGGGCGGCACCGTCTACGTGCTCGACGAGCCCACCACCGGCCTGCACCTGGCCGACGTCGACCAGCTGCTCGGCCTGCTCGACCGGCTGGTCGACTCCGGGAAGTCGGTGGTCGTGATCGAGCACCACCAGGCGGTCATGGCGCACGCCGACCACATCATCGACATCGGCCCGGGCGCCGGCCACGACGGCGGCCGGGTGGTCTTCCAGGGCACCCCGGCGCAGCTGGTGGCCGACCGCTCCACCCTCACCGGCCAGCACCTCGCCGCCTACGTCGGCGCCTGATCGCGGGCAGACGCAGCAGAGCCCGGGCGGTCCGAGGACCGTCCGGGCTCTGCTCTGCCAGGGGTGGTGCTGTGATGTGGAGGTGGCGGGAATCGAACCCGCGTCCTTCGACGCGCGACCAGGGCTTCTCCGAGCGCAGTCCGCTGTGTCCCTGCTCGACCTTCCCGATCCCACGAACAGGTCGGGACGACAGGCCCAGTCGCTGTGGGGTGTCCCGTGCCGGTCCGCGACCGACCAGCACGGTGAGTCATCTAGCTGATGCCAGGATCCGGGCCGATGACAGAACCCGGGCTGACAGACTCACTCCGGCTGCTTACGCAGCGAGAGCGAAGTCGCGCTGACTGGAGTCGGCGCTTGTGTGTTTTCCAACGCGTGGTTAACGAGCTCATCGTTGGCTTCCTCGGCTCGCTTCCCCTGGTGACCCGACCGAAGTCGAGACCAATCACCCCCTGTGCAGTTGTGCTCGGCGATCTTACCGCTAGATCCAGTCGCGGCGCTTGAAGATCACGTAGAGCACCAGGCTCGTCGCGAACATCAGGGTCAGGGCGAAGGGGTAGCCGTACACCCAGGTCCGCTCGGGCATGTGGTCGAAGTTCATCCCGTACACCCCGCCGACCAGCGACGGGGCGAAGAGGATGGCCGCCCAGGCGGAGATCTTCTTGACCTCCTCGCCCTGCGCGATCGAGGTCTCCGACAGCGTCTTCATCTCCTCGTTCTGCCGCTGCGCCACCAGCGTGGCGTTCACGGTGAGGATGTCGCGCAGCTGCGACCGGAAGGCGTCGACCCGCTCGTTGATGCCGGTGACGTGGTCGGCGACGTCGCGCAGGTAGGCCCGCAGCTCCTCGTCCACGCCGTACTTCTCGAACCCGGCCGCGATCGCCGAGCAGATCCCCGACAGCGGCGCGGTGGCCCGCTGCACGTCGAGGACCTCCTGGGACAGCTCGTAGATCCGCCGCGACACCTGCGGGTCCCCGCGGAACACCTCGAGCTCGATCTCGTCGATGTCCTTGTCCAGCCCGGCCAGCACCGGCAGGTACCCGTCGACCACGGCGTCGAGGATGGCGTAGAGCACCGACTCGCTGCCCTTGGCCAGCAGCTCCGGGTCGCTCTCCAGCCGCCGGCGCACCCGAGCCAGGTCCGGGGACTCCGCGTGCCGGATGGTGATCACGAAGTCGCGGCCCAGGAACAGGTGCAGCTCCCCGAACTCGACCTCCTCGCGCGCGTCGAGGTACCGCGCCGCCTTGAGGACGACGAACAGCGTCTCGCCGTACCGCTCGAACTTGGGCCGCTGGTGGGCGTGGATGGCGTCCTCGACCGCCAGCTCGGGCAGGTCGAACAGCTCGGCCAGCTCGCCGACCTGCCGCGGCTCGGGCCGGTAGACGCCCAGCCACGCCAGCCGGCTGTCGGTGAAGCCGTCGGCCAGCTGCAGCAGCGTGCGGCTCTCGGCCGGGGACTCGGCGGTGGCCACCCGCTTGCCGTTGCTGTAGACCGCGTTGTCGATGACCTTGGGCGCACGGCCGGGCAGCTCGAGCCGGGTCGCCGGCTCGGGGGCGAGCCCGCTCGGCCGTGGCCGGCGGGCGAGGGTGGTCAGCGCGGTGAGCGGTGCGGTCAGCTGGGGATGGCGGCGGTCGGCCACGGCGGGCTCCTGGGGGTCGTGCGGGAACGGGGCACCGGAGGAGGTCCCGCTCGCACCACGCACAGGTGGTCAGGCGGCGGGGACCTCGGGACTACTCGGGGGTTCGCTGCGCATCGCGGCACCTCCTGCGTCGTCGGGCCCGCCGTCCGGGCCGTCGTCCATGGTGACACGCCCGGGCGCGCCGCTCACGTGCAGCAGCCGTCGGCGCGGTGAACACCACCCGCCCGGAGCAGTCCACCGGTCCACGGTGGACCGCTCGAACCGGCCCGCAGGCGGTCCACCCTGGACGCCGTGACCCCCGTGCTCTCCCCGATCCAGCAGCTGCGCACCGGCCGGCTGCCCCGGCGCCTGGTGCAGCTGTACGCCGGCCTGGTGCTCTACGGGTTCTCCATGGCCCTGGTGCTGCGCGCCGACCTCGGCCTGGACCCCTGGGACGTGCTGCACCAGGGTCTGGCCGAGCAGCTGGGCTGGTCGTTCGGGACGGTGACCATCGTGGTCGGCGCGCTGGTGCTGCTGCTGTGGATCCCGCTGCGCCAGTGGCCGGGGCTGGGCACGGTCAGCAACGTCGTCGTCATCGGGCTCGCGGTGGACGCCGGCCTGGCGGTGCTCCCCCCGGTGGACTCCCTGCCGCTGCGGATCGGCCTGCTCGTCGGCGGCGTCGTCCTCAACGGCCTGGCGGGGGCGACGTACCTGGCCAGCGCGTTCGGCGCCGGCCCCCGGGACGGGCTGATGACCGGGCTGGTGGCCCGCACCGGGCGCAGCGTCCGGCTGGTGCGCACCTGCCTGGAGCTGACCGTCCTGGGCGTCGGCCTGCTGCTGGGCGGCACGGTCGGGGTCGGCACCGTGCTCTACGCGGTGGCGATCGGCCCGCTGGTCCAGCTCTTCCTGCCGCTGGTCGCCGTCCCCCTCCCCGCCCGTGCGGGGGATGCGGAACCGGCTGGGCTCAAGGCGGCCTGACCACCCGCCGACGAGGAGGGGGACCGCCCCCGTCCCGAGGACCCCGTGACCGCCACCCTCGCCCCTCCCCCGGCACCGCCCGCCGAGCCGACCCGCGGTCTCCGCGGGCCGCGCCGGTGGGCCGCCCTGCTGCTGCTCGGCGGTGCGCTGCCCTTCGTGCTGGTCGCGTTCGCCCGGTCCACCCGGTTCGCCGAGGGCGACACCTACTGGCAGGTCGCCACCGGCGCGGAGATCCTGCAGCGCGGCACGACCTCGCTGGTGGAGGACGACAGCTGGGACGCCGCCGGCACGCCGTGGCACCCCAACTCCTGGCTGTACGACGTGCTCGTGGAGCGGGCGTGGGCGCTCGGCGGCTGGGCCGGCCTGGGCTGGTGGACGGTGCTCACCGTCTCGGCGGTCGGGGTGGCCGTCGCCGTGGTGGGGCGCGGGCTGGGCGCCGCACCCCGGACGCTCACGGTGGCGTCCACGGTCGCCGTCCTCCCGCTGGTCGTGTGGCTCTCGGCGCGACCCCAGACGGTCAGCTACGCCCTGGTCGTGCTGGTCGTCGGGCTGGCCGCCCGGGTGCTCATCGCCCGGGGCGCGGGACGCCTGCTGGCCGGGTGCCTGGGCCTGCTCGCCCTGTCCGCGCTGTGGGTGAACCTGCACCTGGCCGCGCTCGGCGGGCTCGCCGCGGTGGGGGCCGGTGCGGGCACGGCCCTGCTGGCCGGCCCCGGTCGCGCGCTGCTGCGGGACCGCGCCACGCTGCCCACGGCCCTCACGGCGCTGGCGAGGGCGGCTGCCGTGCTCGCCGCCGTCGGTCTGGGCTGCCTGCTCAGTCCGCTGGGCACCGGCATCCTGGCCGCCGCGGGGCACACCGCCGGTGCATCGGTGGAGCTCATCGACGAGTGGGCGCCGCTGTGGCGGGCCAAGGGCTACCTCGTGCTGACCTGGGCCGTCGCACTGGTGTTCCTGCTGGTCCTGGTCGCGGCCTGGCGCCGGTCGGCCCGCACGGGGAGCACGCCGTCCTGGCTGCCGTACTGGGTCGGGGCCACCGCCGCGCTCGTGCTCGGCGGGCTGACCGCCGCCCGGTTCTCCCCGATGGCCCTGCTGGTCGCGCTGCCGGCCGTGGCCGCGGTGGTCCCGCTGCTGCGGCCCGTGCGGCTGCCGTGGCTGGCCTCCCGTCTCGCGCTCGTGCTGCCCGTCGCCGTCGGCGTCACGGTGCTCAGCGTCGCGGTCACCGACCTGGCGCAGTTCGGCCGGCCCGGCCCCCTGTTCCCGACCGCGGCCACGGTCGCCGCCGTGCCCGACGGCTGCCGGGTGCTCAACGAGTACGACGAGGGCGGTCTGCTGACCCTGCTGCGCGGAGCCGACGGCGTGCTCGTCTCCGCCGACGGCCGCAACGACGTCTACGGCATGGACACCCTGGTGTGGACCGAGCAGCTGATGCGCGGGCACGACGGCGCCCTGGCCGCCCTCGACGAGCACGGCGTCGGCTGCCTGCTGCTGCAGCCCGACCGCCCGCTGGTCACCCAGGCGCTGGCCGCCGGCTGGCGGGTCACCGCCCGGGACGACGCCCGGGTCCTGCTGGTCGCGCCCTAGCCGGTCGGGCCCTCGACCGAGGCGACCTCGCCCTCCGGCGGGGGGACCTGCAGGGCGACGAGGAACCGGCTGACCATGGCGTAGCCGCCGATGGTCACCATCAGCTCGACGATCTCCCGCTCGCTGAACTCCGCACGCACCTGCTGGAAGAGCAGGTCGGGGATCTCCACGCCGAAGGTGGAGGTGTCGGCGAGCTCGAGCACCAGGTTCTGCCGGTAGTCGAAGTGCTGGTTGGGGTCCATGTCGTAGAGCGCGTCGATCTGCGCGTCGGTGACCCCGGCCCGGCGGGCGGCCTCCTTGTGCGCGACCCACTCGAAGGCCGCGTTGTTGAGCACCGCCACCCGCAGGATGGCCAGCTCGCGCAGGTCGGCGGCCAGCGAGGACTTGTGCCGCAGCGCGCCGAGCAGCTCGTTCCAGCCGTCGGCGACCGGTGGGCTGTGCAGCAGCAGCTTGTCCAGCGACGACAGCTCCCCGCCGCGGCGGGCGGCCATGCGCTGCGCGACCGGCTCGGCGTCGGCGCCGATCTCGGGGAAGGGCAGCCGGGCCGGCTGGGTGGACTCGTGCCGGGCGGCGCTCACCGCGGACCCCCGACCAGGACGCCGGCGGGGTAGGCGCCGCCCGCCACCAGGGTGCGGGCCATGCCCTTGGCCAGCTCCACCACCCGTCCGGTGCGGTCGGCCCCCAGGTGCTCGAAGGGCTGCACGCTCAGCATGTCCGT
>Ga0325400_1000244_pt1 | contig 37289 bp, 17 predicted proteins | sample PopdelMetagenome_2_FD_205662 | JGI IMG/M metagenome (GOLD analysis project Ga0325400, IMG submission 205662) | Populus deltoides microbial communities from Bellville, Georgia, United States - Xylem-PdKOR-R1 | ecosystem: Host-associated > Plants > Phyllosphere > Stem > Wood/Secondary xylem...
AAAAAAAAATATAACAAGAATATTCCTCCGGAAAAAAATGATTACAATATATTTTACTTGTACAAATCTGCTGGGGGCAGTCATTTAAAATATCATGACATTGTGGAGAGGGTTCTCTTGTGAGAAATATTTTTATGATCTCTACGAGAAAGGTATCCCTTTCCCATCATATAATCTTGGGAATAGAAGTTCATTATACTATAAATTAATTAATGAAGCATCTAATTATATGGTGCAAAGTTGGTGGATAAGAGGAAGAAAAAATAAGAAAAGGCATCAATCATGCTGCACTCCTGTATAACGAATGTTTGCAAATGCTGAAACCAATTTTAAATGTAAATAAAATATTGGACGGACGTCAGCCAATGCCAAACAAAGCTATAAAAAATTTGGTAAACAGCAAATCCAACAAGTATTGAATGGACTCGTCAGAGATCATTTGGGTTTCAGAAAATAATGTTTGCTGAAACCCATTTTTAATGCTTTTTTCTCCATCGAGTCAACAGTTTGCACACATCATTCCACCCAATGATGAGTGCCTGTGAATGCTGCGTTTCAACGGATGACTTGAAGAAAAGAAGGTGATCGAAGTTCTAAATCCACATGATTAGTAATAAAATTAATCACATCAATATTCCTTCCTTTCTTTCTCGCGATATATCAAGCACGTAGGATCAAACTCCAGCCACATGATACTGTTCTTTACCTTGAACAAACCATGGCGTCTGTATATGTACTGTAGCAAGAAAAACAACCACAATGCACAGTATATTGGCCTTAAACATTAACCTTTAGGGTAATTAAATGATAATTAAGGTTAAAATTAATTAGTGGTAGGCACACTATCATATTAATTTACCCGTTTAGAATTATAATAATTTCTGTTTTTAGATTTTTTTTAAAAGTGTGTCTATTTTAAAAAAAAATATTAGATTAATGTTTTTTATCTTTTTTATGATTTTAATGTGTTAGTGTAAATATAAAAAAAAATAAAAATTTATTTTAATATATTTTTAAACAGAAAATATATCATACATTATAATAAGAAACAAACACTTAATTAATTACTTAGTTATCAAATAAAATGAATGCTGATTAATTCGATGATAATTTTTTACACTATTTTATTTATATACTTAACAAAAAGAACTTGAGTTATACACGAACCTAATCTTTATAATAATCATACCAGTTACAATATTAAGATCCATATGTATAAAACCGATTCTTCTAATAATTTTATCAAATTAAATGTGTGAAACAATAAATATTGGTAAGAATTTAAATTCTCAATGCAGAACAAGTTCTTTTTTTATTAACGAAGTATTGGTTGGTGGTTGAGACACCATTATATTATCATAAGATAAAAATACAAGTTTGATTTTCAGGAAATCATAATTATTCAAAAAAAACATTCACAAACTCCAAACAGTTACAAAAAAAAAATATAGAATTCCCAGGTAAAAAAAAAAGAGGAACATGGTTTCTTTTTAGGAATGAGAGGAGGTATTTGAACAGTTTCTCGTGAGATAAACAAAAGGTACCAGGTCTAACTCTAACTCTCCATTTGTGAATTGTTCAATGCATCTAATTAGTGGAAGTATAATCTCTGTTGTTGCGTCTATCTATTAATTATATATATAATGAGCTGCAACCAATACTAATGTCAAACCCTCTAAAATTTAATTCCCCACCTCCCTTGGGGCCACGTATATTATACCAAGATTCCAAGTATATGATCATTAATCCTCATCTCTCTCTCTTTTCCCCCCATTGTTTTCGATCTGCTCTATATATAAATACATACCATATAGTGCCTCTGTCGAGCTAGCCCACAAACTTCTTTTTCAGAAATGGAAAACTCAATGAGCTGCAAGCCAATAATCTCTTCTTCTTCTAATGAGAAAACAACTGATCATGATAGCTTTGAAGAGAGTGGTTGGACCATGTACTTTGAGGATTTCTTTGCCCAAAACAATGAAGAGGATCATAATCATGACCGATATGAACATGGTTCTTTCTCGTATGATCATGATAGGAGTCCTTCACTAGTCTCTGATGCTGCTTCTTTGGTTGTGAAGAAGTCTGCTGGTGATCATCTTGGTGAACAAGTTGTTGGGCTACCTATTAATAATAACAGAAGTTTCAAATACAGTTTAAGTTTCAAGAAAAAAAGAACCAAAGGAGCTTTGGTTGATGATGCTTTGGAGGATACTGCTAGTTCTCCTGTTAATAGTCCCAAGGTTAGAAATGTTAATCCCTTCTTCTTCTTCTCCCCCTTTATTTTTCCTCTTCTCTCGCAATCCATAGTTAGGTATATACTGGGATTTTGTTGTCTTCAATTTGTTTTTGTATATGTCAACTATCTTATATTTTTTATCAAGCATGTTGTTAAGTCAACATCTTTTCTTGAACTCTTATGTGAGTAGGTTTATGATGATATGATGATAAACCAATACAAAAGGAACACAAAACAGAAAGATAACAAGGAAATTTCACAGGTAAGAGCATCCATTTCTGAAGTTTTAATAATTTATTTTCATGCATGGTCTTTTTGGCAGGTTTTCATGTTATCTTACCTAACAGCAGGTTCTTGTGGATTTATTGTAATATAGGACGAAGGAAGTGCTTCAAGGCAGGTAGATAAGAGAAGTGATTTTGGTTTTATTGGAGGGGGAAGTGACAACACAGCACTGAAGAAAAGGGGTCTTTGCTTAGTTCCTCTGTCCATGGTAGTAAATTATCTTGGTTAAATCCACCTTTTCTCGGCATCTCTCTCTCTCTCTCTCTCTCTCTCTCTCTCTCTATCTATCTATCTATCTATCTCTGGACCGCTCTAGCTAGTACCCTGTTGTATGGCATTGCATGAACAAAAAGGATGTGATGGGATTAAGACCCGTCTTCATCTTTGTGGCATTTGATAATATATATATAAATACTGGTATTAAGTTCATGCAAAACCTTCTCTCATTGTGTATGCGAAGGGGTATGAGGAAACATCTCTGTAACGTCAGGGATATTAGCGAAATTTGAAGGCTTTTAAAGCAGAAGAAGTTTCTCCTCGTGTTCATGTTTTTGCTGCGTTTTCTGTTGTATCCCATGTAAAAAGTTGCCGCAACCGCTCCACCGAACACACACTCGATGATCTATCCTCCCGTTCCAAAATTTCTCTTGAAGCTAGCTAGCGTGCAATGTAAGGAAAGCGCTTACAGCAATATTATTCTAACTGATCTTCTAGTTAATTTTTCTTGCATATATTCTACTAATTAGTACCACTAACTTCAAATCTTTCGGTTCCTTATCTTGAGTATTTATTTGGGTTTTGCCTCTTCTTTTCTTGATAGATAGTGATATGTATTAAGTACTTTTCAACAACACCTAACAACCCCACTAATCCCCCTATAAATCCATAATTAATTCTGTTTCAAAAAGATAAGAGAAAAGGCTCCTTTATTTCTAAGGTTTACTTGAATCTCCAATGTATAAATTAATACTTTTCAAAAAGAAATTGTTTCATGGTTGAATTAATTAGAGAGGAATAAATCTAGGTTGATTCCTCCATAATCTAACTTGAAGATGAAATTGAATACATAATCCATTAAAAACCAATTTAAAATGTGCCACTGTGCCGCTAAGTTGGAACAAATTTAGCTGAGTTTGCTGTTTCATGATCACCAAAGTAATAATTCAAGCACAATAGATATATGCCGACTGCCGACATATATCATAATGATCATCGTCTCATTTGAATTCCAAATATCTCCTTCGCATTCTAACAATTTTTGAGGGAAAAACAAAGTCAAAACACATAGGATTTTTGCACTGAGACATGTTTAACCGAAAAGACATTTATTAATATAAAAGTAGAGGACAGAAAGAAGAAGAGAAAGAGGACAGAAAGAAGAAGAGAAAGAGAAGGAGAATGCGACAAAAAAAAATCATGTCCTTTGCTATGAGTTTCTGTATTAGATCGAGTGTGTTTTTGATAGATGACAAGTGTGTGTATGAGTGTGTTTGACAGTATGGTTGCGGTTGCTTTTCAAATAGCTTTTCGTGCCAAAATACATGCTAATGATGTTTTTTTATTTTTTAAAAATCATTTTTGACATCAGCACATCAAAATGATTTGAAAACACTAAAAACATATTAATTTGAAGTTAATAAAAAAATAAAAAAATTTTAAATTTTATCAAAAGCGCTTTTGAAACGCAGAAACAAACAGGCCCTATATTTGCGTGTTAATCCTAATACAAATAGAAAAATACACAACAAAAAAAAAAGTATGTCTCAAATTAGAATATGAAAATTTTGAACAAGAAATGTATGTCTCCTTGTATGGTTAAAAAATCCAATGAGGCTCTTTGATATGCCCCGCAAGTTGATTATGGGTAGAAGCACATATCAAGCTTAGATTAAAAAACGATTACACGAGAATAGCTCAATGATATGGTAAGAATACTTGTTATTCGATCATCAATGGCAACAAATTGAACTTGTAATTTTATTTTCACAATCATGTCATAAATAAAATAAAAATTAATTTCAATATATTTCATGCATGAATGAAAACCTAGATTAGCTATGAAATAAATTACTCCAAGACTGTCACACCATAAGACACGAGGAGAAAATGATAAATAATCAAGTTTAAATAATAAAAAGAAAAGTCATCATAACTATACAACATTAGCAATAGCCTTATATTCAGTCTTTGTAGAAAATCGTGCAACTATTTTCTATTTACCAAACTTCCAAGAGATATAGTTATGATTAAGATAGATAGCATAAGTACCCGTAGACTTTAAATTATCGACATTATCAATCCAATCAGAGCCATTAAAGCCATGCAGTAGGAGATTAGAAGAGATAGTAAAAGATAAGTAAAAAAAGATGTTGCATGTACACAACATAAGATACATTTAAGTACTACAAGTCAATGGTTTGAAGACAAATGCATGCTCATTGATGTTGTTTTTCACAGATTTCAAGTTCTCTTCTATATGGTACTGCATTTTCATGAAGACAATCATTTTCTGCTCCTGGTTGGTTGATGCAATGTCTTGTTGTTTTATCTTCTTGTGGTGTTGAGTCTTCTTGTAGTGTTGTTGTTGTTTTTGGCTAAGAAGCTCAAGGGTGGTTATGCTTCGATGGTTAGATGTTGTTGTTGTTATTGTTTCTTTGCTCTCCTGGAAATTGTTTCTTTTGCTGAAATTCATTTCAAATAGGTGTCTTCTATTGTTTTGTTCTCTGCTGGTTATTTGTCCTTTGTTGTGCTGATCAAGTTTCAGGTGGCTCATCGTCTGCTATGCTGTATTGGTTACTGGTTTTTTCCGGTCTTTCTCTATGCACGTCTTGTGTTTGGTTGATAATTAGCAATGTTGTACTGCCTTGCCTTTTGCTTTTTGGTTAGGTTGGGCACCTTATCACGGATACGATTCCTTATTTAACCAATGTCAGCTCCTCCTTTTCTTTTGTCCTCTCTTTTTTATGATGAGTTTGATGTTAATGTTTTGACAGAGAGCCTGTTCCCTTTTGTTTATCCTTGTATATGAACGTGTTGGTTCTCCAGCCTTGTTTTTTTTTTTTATCTTTTATATACTTACATTTCGATCAAAAAGAAGTACAACAAGTCAATGGTCCTTAAACAGAGCAAGATTGAACTAACAAACCTTATTAACAACAAAAGAAATATTTGATCATATAAAAGTAAGATATTGAAGAGAAACAATCACTAAACAATATAAAACAAAGTCAGAATAAGCAAAACCACTTTTAGAGGTGGTAAAAAGACAAGAACTAATAGCCATCAATATGAAAACTAGTTGACATCGAGACATACCTATTATATGCATAATGTAAGAGGCATAGCCAGGCTTGGAGAAGAATATCTAATAAAAAGTATATTTCATCTCAATTCCAAAAAAGTAACTTAGACAACCTAAGTCTCAAATAGAGAACTTTACATTAAAATGAGCAATCAATTAAGTTATAGAAGAAAGATCATTACATGTGATAAAGATATCATCAGCATAAACTAGAATATAGATAAGGGTAATTAAGGATTTGTTTATAAAAAATGAAGTGTCAGTTTGACACCTATAAAGTATAAAACCTAAGAAGAATTGGCAAAGCCAATCGAACAATGCACATGAAGTCAATAGAGAGATTTGTGAAGTTTTCATGCATGAAAAGAAAGGTTAAGATCAATAAAGTCAAAAGGTTGTTGCATGCAATGTTGTTAAAATCACGAGTTAACTCGTAAAATTGTATAATTTTACGAGTTAATACATGCTTATCGTGTTAAATCGGCTTAAAAACTCAAAAAGCAATAAAATCGCAGCAAAATCATATTAAATCGTTGAAATCGGTTAAAATCATGTAAAATCATGATTTTGAGCTCGATTTCATGATTTTATAAGGAATATATATATTGCATTGCAGTTACAATAACTACACCAAAAGGTCAAAAAAATTAGCCATCCATCCTTCTTTATTAACCCTAGCGGGCAATGACCAAACCTCTCTTCCTTAAAGTCCTTCAATGGTGACTGTTGACTGTTCCAAAACAAGCCATCAGTTCATCATTGCAATCTGCCTCTCTTTAACCTTCAGCCCTCTTTTTTTTTCCTTCACTCACCAACGGACGACGACATCCTCTTCATTCTTTGAATCTCCATTGACTTGTACTTTTAGGAAGCAAATCAATTAATCTGGTAAGTGATCTGCAACCTTGAAGTTTATTTGTTTATGAGGCTTCTGAATTAGTTTTCTTAGTTGATCATTACCAGGGAAACTAATTAATTTTGATATGAGAATCTTGGTGTTAAACCCTCTTACTGTTATTTCCACTCTGTGTCTATTACAGAGGATTTCTAGTTGTCAAGATGTCCGAAGAAAATATGAGCTCATTTCCAAAAAGCAGCAGAGAGTGAACTTCGCTTGTCTATTCTTATGGTGATCGAATTATTTCTATATTAAGGAGGTTTGTTTTCTTTCTTTAATTTTCTAGATTTAAATATTGAGACTAGAATTTAAATGCATTATACTAACATGGAGAGTGTGTTCTTAATATGTTATATAGATAAAGAGAAATGTAGTCCGACAGATTTAATTGTTTTGGCAAATTAAAATAATTGTCAATGTGGGGGATGGGTAGCTTGGCTTTTGTGCAGACAACTGAATTGTTTTCTCATTTGGGGTCCATTACCAGCTCTTACTTAGCTGATAAGATGGTGAAGCCAAACCACCAATTCAAGAATATAAAATTTTGTATGGATGCATGTTTTACTTTCTTTCTCCTGGATTATATGCGCTGAAAAAAAGACTATTATCTTATACTATATATATGTATGCCATTTTGAGGTCAAATTACAAGCATTTATTTTGCTTTTATCTTTTTTTTTTCTTGGGGGTTAGTGCAAAGGAATGGGTGGTTTAACAGAATCAAGTTTATCTTTCTTCATTTGAAAAATCAAACTGGTGAGTGATGACCCTTAATCTTGTCATCTCTGTTAGACCAACAGAAACAGAATACTAGAGAAAGTTAACATGTATTTTTGTCAATAGTTTTTTTAATGTTATTTTTCAACGTTGCCTATTGGCATAGTAGAATTTATAATTCTTCAACAAACACCTCCCTTAGTTGCTTGCACGACACACTCTTAAGCAAAACAAAGAAAATATGGTTAGTTGGTTAGCTGAAAATACCACTGAATTCCTTAAAAAGCCCTACTGCAGAAATATGGCTATGGCACACTCTTGAATGGCGGCTTGAGTTCTCTAATTCACTAGTTGAATTTCTTTTTGGAATAGGCTCTTCACCCGCAGAGGATTGCCTTTCGGGTAAAGGGCAGCCCTTGTAGGAGTTATTGTCAGCATAAAACCACAAAAGCTTCTCCCAGTAAAGGTTTAGTAACTACATAAACAAGTTCCAAGCATGCTTGACTAATAGTGGATAAAGAGTAGGTTCATCTATCTTTGTTGCTTACATGTGTCATGTTTTGATTACTCGTGAATAACCCAAATATTCAGATTGCTTAAATGCTGCAAAGAGCATTCAACATGCATATTCCATATCAAACATGATGAACTAATTTGAGCCTTATTGCTTTAGTTTTGTGAGTTCTTTATGCAAGCTTCCATAACCTAAATGTTTGGATTAATTACATGATTGATTTGAATTGATTCTTGAATTGCTTCCACACCAGCAAAATTGTTTGTTTTAAGTTTGTTAATTGTTAGTTAATGAAAAGTTAATTAAATTATGTATGAATTTATATTTGAACCAAGTATTTTAAAGTGCTTGAATTATGTATGAATTTTTATTTGAACCGTACATTTTAAGGTGCTTGAACTCTGTATGAAAAAAAATTTCCTTACGATTTTATGATTTTACGATCTGTTTTTACGATCAAAGTTTATTTTGTATTTTCCATGCCGTGTTAAAAATGTGTTTTTAACAACCTTGGTTGCATGTAAACATCAGTGTCAAGAAAAACATTAAAAAAGACAATATGAACATCTAACTAACGAACATACCAACCTTGAGAAATAACAATAGCAAAAATAGTATGAACTGTTGCTAGCTTATCAATTACATTAAAGGTCTTATCAAATTGAATACCTTATTGTTGATGATACCATTTGGATATTAGTCGAGCCTTATAGAGTTTAATGGACCCATCGATTTTCTATTTAATCTTGTACACTTACTTGCAACCAACAATGCTTATAGAGGCATTAAGATGAATAAAAGATCAGGTGTGATTATGAACCAATGTATCAGTTTTTGTAGTCATTATTAGATTCTATTTAGAATTTTGTTTGGCCTTAATGTAAACAAGTAGGTTTTAATAAAAGTGTAAGTAACCTTATTTAAGGAAAAATGAGAGATAGGATAGTGTTTATGTTAAGGTGGACAAAGGGTTATGGAGTGAATATGGATATGAATATATGATGGGAGATTTAAAGAAGAAAAGTAACTAGAGGAACTGTTATCCTTAACAACATTGAGATTAGAAGTAATAGGTAAAGTCTTATAGATAGATAAATGATAAGAGATAATAAGAGACTGAATTGGAGTTAAGGAATGAAAACTAGATAAAAAGATTGAAAAGGGGACCAATGATGGAGCATCATAAAGAGTCTCATAACTAGAAGACAAAGCGAAATGAGGTAAGGTAGAGGATGAAATAAAAAGATGAGGTAACAACATAGATATAGGAATGCTAATCCATGAAGGATTGACAGTAAAAAAAACAGGAACATAAGTATTATAATGACATAGATGAAACTAATAAAGTGGACTTGGCATAAAATATGAGGACTCATGGAATGTTTAATAATAAAAAATATAAACATGTCAAGTAAAGACATCTATACAATGATATCCTCGATGACTAGACTATAACCAAGAAAGAAAGATGAGACAGAGTAAAAATCAAGATTATGTTTGTTACATAGACGTAGAAACAAAAAGCATGAGTAACCAAAAATATTTAAAAATGCATAGTTAGGGTATCGTTTAAAAAGTTTTAGTAAAATAGATTGATGTTGAAGAGGTGGTGTGTATATTCAGTTGATGATAAGAATAACAGTTTTGAAGGTAGAATGATCAATACCTATACTGTTAAAATAGGAATTTAGTTTTTAAAAGTCACCATTCTAATTACTGTAAAATTATTTTATATGATTCCAAATTAATTTTCAATTAACTTTTAAAATTGAAAAAAAAAAAGCATCATAAATCTTGGATTTATTTTTTAAAGGACAAAATCAGGTATATTTAGAAAAATAATCAACAAAAAATTCATTCACTATAAAAATTGGTGAGGAACCCTAAACATAATAAAAGCTAAGTCTAAGGGAGCCAAACTAACATGCTTTGATGAATATAATGAGATCAACTGAAATTGCCTTTAATGGTAAGTTATATAATTAAAATGATAATTGGTTAAGGATGAAACTAGAATAACTTTATTAAAGAGAATTTGATGCAAGAAGCGAGAGTGTGAATGATTAAGATGAATTTGATGCAAGAAGCGAGAGTGTGAACGACCAAGATGCTGATTCCAGACTTCAGATATAGTTTTTTTGTGATAAAACACTAAGGTGGTGTTTGATTATTATCCTGAAATAGAAGGGACGAAGACAGTGGAAACAAAAATATGTTTGGTTGAAGAGACAGAGACAAATAATTTTTGTGATAAAACACTAGGGAGTGTTTGGTTTCTGTCTCTAAGATAATTTTAGAGTGAATTTTTGTACTTCCAAAATAGGAGGTACAGAAGGGACATGTCTCTAGAGACGATATTTTTATTTTTTATTCCTAAAACATCCTTGTAAAAAACTCTTAATTTCAAAATTATTCAATTAAGACACATTAGGATAAAAATATTAATTATTGTATTTTTAAAACCAAGCTCCAAGGTTGATCCAGGTCAAAGCCAGAGTCACTAGTTGAGGCTTGGGCACGGGTAGGGTTGACCCGAGTTAGTGTAATAATACAAATGGTTATTATTATAGTTTTAAATCCTAGTTTAAAAGAGTTGACACGGGCAAAGCCCACGTCACGAGTGAGGTTGATTGTTGACTTAGGTCAATATAAGGACAAAAATAATTATTATCATAGTTTTAACATCCAACTCGGGGGATCGACTTGGTGTGAAGCCTAGGTCACGTGTTAGGAGGGTCAACTCGGGTTAACCCAGGTCAACATAAAATAAAAATATTATTATCATAGTTTTAAAACTTTATTTGGGGGTGAACCTGGAGCAAGGTCCGGGTCACGGATTAAGAAAATTAACCTGAGTTGACCCGAGTCAATATAAAGATAAAAATTATTATTATTATAATTTTAATACTCGACTTGGGGGTCGACTAGGGCAAGGCCTAGGTCATAAGTCGAAAGGGTCAACATGAGTTGACCTATATCAATGTATGGGTAAAAGTGATTATCATCATAGTTTTAAAACTTGACTCAGGAGTTGACCTAAGGCAAGGTTCAGGTCACTGGTAGGGAGACCTAGGTTTTTTATAAAAAAAATAATCAAAGCAACTTTATTTTAACCAAAAAAAATCAAAAAAAAAATCAATGGGTTTTTGACCCATATTTTATCCCGGATTGACTTGGGGTTTTCTACTGGATCAGGTCAATTTAATCCTTTCTCTATTTTTTTAAAAATCAGACCAGTCCAAGCCCTAGGTTAACCCATCTAATCAGTCCTAGTTTTATAACTAAGGTTATTATAATAATATTAATTTCAAAACTCTAATCAGTTCTAGTTTTATAACTAAGGCCACTATAATATTATTAATTTCAACATTCATTATAAACTAAAGTAAAAAATATCTAATTATTTTTTAAATATGTAAGTTTGACAATAATATATAATAAAAATAAAAATAGATTTTTTCATATTTTATTATGTCTTGTCCACTATAACCAAACATGATATAAAAACAGTTATTTTATCTTGTACATCATTATTAAACACAATTCTTTATTTGTTTCATTTTCTATCTTGTCTTCTTTGTCTGTCTCTTTTGTTCTAGGATAGTATCCAAAAGTTATTTAGAGGACTCGATGCGTAGGATTGGTACTGAAGCTAGTTTAAACTATCTTTAACTATACTGGATAAACAAAAATGAATTTGGAAACTCAATCCTTGACAAGACAAAAATGATTGTTAAATTTTAGTTTAAACTATCTTTAACTATACTGGATAAACAAAAATGAATTTGGAAACTCAATCCTTGACAAGACAAAAATGATTGTTAAATTTTAAAAAAAATCTTTATTTAAAGCAAATTGTCATATAGAAACCAAAGATTTTATGATATCAAGAACATGTAAAATGGTAGGTAGTTTTAGGAAACACTAAGGTGTATGAATTAAAGTATAACCAAGATACAAGATATTAAATTTCTTACAATCACTTACTTCAAGTTGTTTGAAGTCAGTGTAGGATTCCATATAAATGAGTCATGTGGTATTTGGTGTAAAATGATATGTTGCCCCAACATTAAGATGTTATGATTGGCTATGATTTGAAAATGAGTGACTAGCTGAAGTAGCATTGGTCGAAGGTGAAGGATCTATAATTAAAGAGGCTGAAAAGTTTCTTATATGAAAAAAAAAAAACCAACACCTAAAAAGCAAAAAGAACATGATAAAGTGATATGATTACATTTATTGTATATCTAGCACTAGGCACAGGTGTCATGTGTGGTTGATTCTAACATGATTCATCCTTACAGCTAAATTAGAGTAGCAAACATACCAAGCGAGAGTAATTATAGAAAATAATTACCTTCACCGCGTAGGTAATCTATAAAATTAACTATTTATATATGTGCCACATTGTCTATATTGTAAAGCAATATATAGAGGTAGGTGCTCACACTAATAAATTGCCAAGCGAGTCATTTAGGTGGTGGTTTGTGCAAGAGTGTACCTAAATTAGTGTACCACGCAAGGAGATTCACCGAACAACCATCTTTATTTCTCCTTCCTTCTTCCTTATTTATTCTCCCTTAAGCTTAGTTGAGTCTAGGGTTTTGGGCTAGATGGGCTTCCTCATTCTTTTTCTTTTTTCCTTTATTTCCTTTTCTTATCTCTTTTTCTTCCTCTAGGGATTGGTTGGGTCAAATGTGTAGGCCTGGTCAGGTCCTATCTTCTCCTTTCTTCTTCCTTTCTTCCTTTTCCCTTTTTCTTTATTTGGGCTCGGTTGAGCCAAGTACATAGGCCTGGTTAGGCCTTTCCTTCTCCTTCAATCTTTCATCTTTCCTATTCCCTTATCTCATTCTCTTCCTTTTCTTCCCCTCAAGCTTAATTGGGTCAAGTGTGTGGGCTTTAGGCCATTTTTTTCTCTTTATTTCCTTTCATTTTCTTTTCCTCTCTTTTATTGAGTTTGGTTTGGCCAAAACACTAAATGAATTAGAGAGTTATTGAAGAATTAATGATTGAAATAGAGAAATGAGAGAGATTTTTCCTAGTGCGTGTATTACACGTGCTAGCATATGAACAAGACTAGCTATTTAATGTGGTGTTGTGGCTTTGATGATGGCCTTCCTTGTTGTTGTTGTTGTTGAATTTGTTTCGGTGGGGCCTTCCTTCTAGTGTGACTCATATTGTTGATGGAGCTTGGTTGTGTTGTGATGACTTGTTCTTCTTTTCTTTTCTTTTTCATCTATTTTTATCTCTCTTCTCCTCTGTTTCAATGCATGCTTGCTTCTCATTGTATTCCTTCTTTTCTTTTCTTCCATATCCATCGAGTTGTTTGACTTGGTTAGGCATGGGGTATTAGAGCATCTCCATAGTAAAGAGCCAAATTGATAAAATGGCTTTTTGAATAGTGTAAATATAGTTTTTTGTTTATATGCATTCCAATGGTAAAAAGCTATTTTGAAGAGCCAATTATATTTTAATATATTTTATATTAAAATAATTTTATATTATATATAATATAATCATGATGTTATTAATTATATAATTAATATGAATAATTTATAAAATTAAATTTAAAATTAATGAAGTATTATGAAAGTTAAAAGATATAATTTTAAGTTCAAATTTAAAAATTTTAAATTTTAAATTTATTTATATGAATATTTTTAATTTTCAGTTTTATATATTAGTGTTAAAATTTTGATTTTTGAAAAGTAAATTCAAAATTCAAACTTTGAAAAAAACCACAAACATTATAAATTTTTATTTTGAGATTTTTTTTAAAAAAAATCAAACTTTGAAAAATAACCAACAATATTCAAATTTTGAAAAAAATAACCATCAACATTTCAGATTTTAAGATTTTGAATTTTGAAAAAATGACCGCCAACATTTCAAATTTTAAGATTTCAAATTTTGAAAAAAATAACCGCCAACATTCTAAGATTTCAAAATTTAGAAAAACAAATCCATCTATAAATATTCTCATATACCTAAACATTTTTTCTCATCATTTTCTTCTCTCCAATCTTTATTTTATTTCATTAAAATTCATCATGAATCATTCTAATTTTAATTTTATGATGCTTTTGATTTTGATGATGACATTCTCATGTTCGCCTTTCAAGTTGCTATCGCAGTGGTTGCTGAATAAGAATCGAATAATAAAGGGCAGAGAACAGAGTATCGTGGCTCTATTCTTAGTCACAATATTGTCAATCATAATAGAAAGGAATGTAAGTTAAGGCTATATAATGATTATTTTGCAAAATTCACTGAAAGTCAATTTTGAAAGAGATTTAGGATGAGTCGTCGTCTTTTTCTTCGGATCACAAATGCAGTAGAAGCTCACAATCCATATTTCAAATAAAGGACAAATGCTCTTGGTGTTTTTGGTTTATCTTGCCTTCAAAAGGTATCTGCAACTCACAAGATACTTGTATATGGTATTCCTGCAGATCTTACTGATGAATATCTTTAAATCGGGGAAAGCACTGCGATAAAAAGTCTTAGAGATTTGGCTTTCGTCAAAGCAATTGTAGAAGTTTTTGGTGATTCGTATCTAAGGGCACCGAATGAGACTGATATTGCTCGATTATTATCAACTTGAGAGCAGCGTGGATCTCTAGAGATGTTAAGGAGCATTGACTGTATGTATTGTAAATGGGAGAAATGTCCAACTGCATGTCATGAGATGTATATTGGTCATTGTCGTGAACCAACTATAACTCTAGAGGCAGTGACTTCACAAGATCTTTGGATATAGCATGACTTTTTTAGAATGCCTAGATCATTAAATGATATTAATGTTCTTGATCGATCATCCATCTTCGCTGCACTTGTTGAAGGTTGTACTGCTCCTATCAATTATACAATTAATAGGCATGAATATACAATGGGATATTATTTAGCAGATGAGATTTATCCTAATTGGCCAACCTTTGTTAAGACAATTCCAAGGCCATTAAAGGTAAAGAGAAAATATTTTGCAAGTAAGTAAGAGTCTGCAAGAAAGGATGTGGAGCGGGCATTTGGGGTGCAATAATCTCGTTTTGTAATTGTACATGGACTTGTGCGATATTAGGATGAAGAAATGCTTGCAAATATTATGAAAGCTTGCATAATAATGCATAATATGATTATTAAGGATGAAGAAGCAATGAACATTAGATTTGATTGTGAAAGTGAAGTCAATTCCTTTATATCAGTGTCATAAGGTGAAATACCAGAACTACATGATTTTCTTCAAACTCACTATTGAATCAGGGATAGAGCAACTAGCTCTCAACTTCAAGAAGATTTGAACATTTGTGAGAACAATATGACAACGAGTAGAATCATTAGATTTTAGCTTCTTATGTTATCATAATTTCAAGTATTTTATATGTTTTTTCATTATGGTTGTTATCTTTTAAGTTAATTAATCCTACTTATTATTGTTGAGTGTTAGAAGAACTTGAAAAAAGTATTATGAATTGATATCAATTTTATAACAATATATTTAAAACAACTAAGAAATTTATACATATTTAATTAAAAATACATTACATTAAACAATAAATCAATCAAGTTAATTAAAAATTAAAACCCTTCTTTTGCATAATTTCTAACTTTCTTTTTTGCAAATACACTACAAAAATTGGATCCAAATTAGAAATATCCATTTTCATAATTTGTTCTTCTTTCTCAATCTTGTCCAATTCTTGTTTCTCTTAACTTTGTTGAATTATCATAGCTTGTTGCTCTAACATAATTTTCTTGTCTCGTTTTTTTTATCCTCAATTTCAACTAGAGTATCCTTGAATTGTTGTAAGAGATTGGTTACAATTATCTCCCCAACTTTATCTTTTCCTTATCTACGTTTAAGTCGTTCCATTGCAGCCTTTTAACCAATTGGTCTATCTTGATAGATCAACGGTCCACTATCTTCTCCTAAACTAACAGAATCAGAGGTAGATGAAGCTGATGATGCCAGACTTGTATTGGCATGACTTTTTTTATTTCTTGTTTAACCTTTGATGTTGACTTGCACACTTAAATTGCCATTTGGGTTCTTTTTTTAAGATAACCCAACAATATTCTAGTTGAAATTGTTTGCCAACACAAGAAGCATATATTTGTCGAGCATCATTAATTTGGTTAAAATTAGAAAAATTTAACAATGTTAAAATATGTGTTAAACAATTTAACATGGAAATGAATATTAAAATTACCCTTGATTCTTCGGTCATTCCACTTTGCTTACGATTTTTAATTTGAGCAACAAATCCAACAAATTTACTGACTTCTCTATTTATTTATTGCCATCTACTTGAGATGCTTATTTGGAAATGATTATTCAAGTTTTCTTCATTCTCTACAAAGTAAGCATGTACTTGAGCCCAAAATTGTTTTGTTTGTTGTTCAACTCCTGTAATTGGATCTTTGCTTGTATTTAACCATGCAGACACAAGTAAACAATCTTCCTCCGGTGAGAACTTTTTACTTCTATGTGTTTTTTTATTGTATGGACATTTAAATTCGAGTATGTTAAGTTATCAATTAATTGATTAGAATCACTTGGTTGAGAGAGAATATCTTCTAACTCGCTTAAAAGAAGGTTGGTAAAGGAGCTTGGAAAATTTGAATCCATCTACATTAAAAAAAAAAAAAAACTCAAGTTAGAACCTCATAAGAGAGTGTAAGGGAAGCTCATATTCGATGTCTAGCAATTTTGTAGTTTCCATAAATGTGAATTAATAATAAGTATTGCCTCCTACTTATTCTAACATTAATCTGATCATACAACCATTAGAATTTGGCCATCTTTGGAAACTAAAAGAGGATTGATATACTGGTTTGGTTGCATTTCCAATAAAACAAAATATAATTGACCCCGAATTAAAACAGACAATCAAGAATAAATTTAAGATATGTCACTCTATGTTTTCATCAATACTAGACACCACCATTACTTCCTCTTAATTTTTTCATAGACAACAACATATAAGAAAACTGTCTTCCTTAACCCATATCAAAAGTATAAAATAACAAAGAAAGAAAGAAAGCAATCATCGCAAATAACAAATTAACATCAAAAGGTCTCAAGAATCAAGAGATAAAAAAAAAGAAAATAAAAAAAAGTATTTAAGCAAGCATTCTTTTTGGTTTCAACTAATTAACATAGCAGGGACACAACTGATGTTATTAATTAATCGGAGGACAACTGCTTCTTGTTTTTCCAAACCACAAAGAAGCTGAGGCACAAGGCTTTGAGATTTGCAGGTTTTTTTTTTTGTTCTATTTTTAAATTAGGAAACCAAGAAAAGAAATGTTGGCCAACAGATATATATACTTTCTCTTGCTTTTGGTTGTTCTATAGAGAAGTGTAGAAATGACATTTTAGAGCAAGAAAAGATATTTCAGCTATTCATATAGATATCCTGTTGGAGTTGTTAAAACTAAAAATAATAGGTAAAAATATTATTTTTTTTTAATTTTAACTATCCTATTGACTCCCGCGTTGGAGTTGCTATTAGACCTGGTTGGGCTTACAGTGTTAGGCCTGTTAGTCTTAGTTGAGACTAATTTATTTATTTTTTTTCTTTCTCCTCATCTTTTCCTCTCCTTTTTCTTTTTAATATTAGTTTGGGCCCAATCGAGCCCTATTCATTTTCACCTCCTTCGTATATCCGCCGGCTACTCTTTATTGCCTAAGTCAATTCCCAAATTCCAATATGCTATTCAATGAATCCACACAAAGAAACAAAAAAAAAGAAGAAGAGTAAGGAACACTTCATATTCATGTGTGGAAACTTGGAGGCAGCAAACAAAAACACAGGGTCTTCTTTTGAACATATAGCAGGAGCCTTAATCTCGGAATCAGAAAAATCTCCCTCAAATCTCCAAGTCCCCATATGCCTTCTGATCATCAAACAAATACTTATCCTCACCTTTATTAAGTTTCAAAAGGCAATATTTCTACGAATATGAAATGTATTCAAGACATGAAAGCACATGGTGATGGTACGGGACGCACGTGATATTCCACTCCACTATGCTTCCATTCATTAATAAAAACATATATATATATATATATATATATATATATATATATATATTCTGCAATGCTCGAGTGGCTACCAGAACAAAAATAGTACAATCAAAGTCATTTCCATTATCCCTCCTGATGAAGGCACCAAATGACATTAGCCCCCACTTCATTTAAAGGTGTCCGTGAGTACGGTTATTAATGTTTTTAAAAGTATTTTTTATTTGAAAATGTAATAAAATAATAATTTTTTTATTTTAAAAAATTATTTTTAACGTTGTTATATTAAAATAATATAAAAATACTAAAAGTTATTAATTTAAAGTAAATAAAAAATTAAAAAATATATTTTTAAAACACAAAAATAAATATATCCTAGCATTGCTTCATGTCCTAATATCCTACTCGTCCTGACCTTTGTTCTTGTTTGCATCTTTCTTGGCAGCTAGGAATGAATCTAAATAATAGATTTAGCATGTATTATATAAGGTGATCTAAAGTATTTTTTATTTAAAAATACAATAAATTAAAGATATCATACCATAAAAAAAAAACATAACAAAATATATATTAATTTTCAATCCAAATATATCTTAAAAAAATGCAAAAATAGCAACACTAAATATGATATAATGCGAAGATATTTTAATCTCGTCGGCATCGTGGGAGGGTGTAGTATGATACCACGACACCATATTGAAAATTATTACAGAAATATATATATTTTCAAGGTGGAAGACAAGAGCTTTGACTAGGGTGCTTTCGGCTGTTAAGACATGCACAAGAAAAGAGTTGGCATGTGATTTTTGCTGTTTGATGTTACCCCACCACAGAAACTCATTTTGATCTTCTTTCCTTCGCATGATGGAATGAAAACAAAACAAACAACTCATTTTGATTTTACCCCACCATGATTGGTCATGGCGTTGGTGTTATCCTTTAATGGCAGGGGCGATAAGACTGCTGACCACTCATGCTATGCAAGAATGCAACCTTTTGTTTTCTGGATGGTTGGTGGTGTGGTTGCGGGTGTTTTTTAAATAATATTTTATGTTAAAATATGTATAAATAATTTTTTTTATTTTTTAAAAATTATTTTTGATATCAGCACATTAAAACGATCCAAAACATACAAATTATATTAAATTTTAGCAAAAACAAATTCAAATTTTTTAAGAACGCAGCCGCGGCCGCGTTCCCAAACATGCTCTAAGGGTGTGGTAGGTAATGTTTTTTAAAATATGTTTTGCTTTAAATGTATTATAATAATATTTTTTATAAAAAGTTATTTTTGATATTAATGCATGATCTGAAAATATCAAAAAATATTAATTTAAAATAAAAAAATAAAATAAAAATTAATTTTAAAAAAAACACTTTTAAAACATAAAAATAAATAGACCTTAAATAAAGGAATGGATGTGTCCTTTTTGCACACCTATATGATTGTGTTTATTTGTTTTTGGTTTATTTTTTATTTTTTTCTTCAAATTATTTTTTTAATTTTAAATTGGTTTAATATGTGATATTAAAAATAAATTTTTAAAAATAAAAAATATTTTAATATATTTTTAAATAAAAAATATTTTAAAAAATAACTACTTTATCGGATACTCAAACCTTTCTAGAAGAACATTACCGTGTAAAACCTTACTAGTTTTTTTGAAAAGAAAAACTCAACTTTGTACGAGTAAAACTAAACTTCTAATTAATAAAAAAAATGATTTTTTAATTATAATTTTAATATTGTGGTAATTTTATTTTTTAAAATAATTTTTATTTAAAAAAATATCTACTTATGTCAATATGTATATATATATATCTATATATATTTTTTCAATTGAAATTTACTTTTAAAAAACACTTTATGCTACTTTTGGTAATTTTATATTTATAGAAATAGATTCTACATCAAAATCAAATATATTTAAAGTAAATAGATTCTATATAATTTTTAATACACATTAAATAAACATTGAGATTAAAGGTCATCAGATTGGCTACTTGCTTGTCTCAAAGAGGTAATCCGAACTCCGAACTTCTTAAACCCATAATTATCACGTTATGGCAGCTTCTTTTTCCCGAACCAAGCATAATGATATTTACGTGCAAAATAAAAAATGTAAGGCCCAAAATTCAAGAGGGTCAAATACGGCAATTTAGATTTAAAGAAAACAATAAAGAAAGAAGGCTTAGGCCCAAATACAGCCCTGCAGTTTTTTCACTCTAGGCATTTTGATGGAAATGTACATGAATGTCCCCACTCCCAGTGTTCAAGGCTTTATTTTTGGACGGATTGGTTTTCTATTTTAAAAGTATTTTTAAAACAATTTAAGATATTTTTTTATTTTAAATTAATATTTTTATATATTTTTAGATTATTTTAATATGCTGATATCAAAAATAATTTTTAAAAAATAAAAAAATATTATTTTTATATATTTTTTAGTGAAAAACACTTTAAAAAACAACCATAATTACATTTTTAAATTGACTTTATCCGCTTCCGTGAAAGCTATGTTTAAGATTAAATTTTATTTTGTAAAATTATATTTTAATATTATATTAAATAATTTAAAAAATAAAAGTAGAAAGGAATAGAATTTTATTGATTCGGCATAAAAATTTAAAAATTTTGATACGGTATGAAATTATCAAAAAATATTATATATAAATTAAACTGAAAAAAAAAAAAAAAACATTTTATTTTTAATAAATAAAACAAAAGAACACAAGTATCAAACAAAATCATTCTACAAGAAATCTATGCAAAATAAGTTTTTAAATTCAGTGTCGGTGTCTTGCTTTTGAAGCGGCAAGCTTCGTTTTAAGAGAGAAAAAAAGAGAGCTAAGGCTCTTCCTTTCAAGGTCAAGCACATGTGGGATCCCAAGTAGGGGTGAGTATTTTTGGTTCGGTCCGGTTTTGAGCCAAATAAATAATCAAATCAAAATTATTATTTTTTAAGTTTTTAAACTGAACAGAACCGAAAACCGGTTCGAACCAACCATATTCGGTTCGGTTCGGTTTTTTTCCTTCCAAACCATTTAAACCGATTCGTCTTATTTCTATTTTCATAGTTTTGTGCCTATTTTCTGAGAAATCTTGGCTTACTCAGCAAGCTAAACAAGATAATATCCAGAAATCGAACCTCAGCGTTCTTTTTGTTAGATCCTTGCTCATAAATTAATCTCTGCACAAAAGATACACAAACCAAAAGGAAAGAAAAGAAGCCATTTGACTGGAAAAAAAAAATAAAGATCAAAATATATGAATTATTCAAATGTAAAACCAGAACGAGAGGAAACCAATTGCAAATTTTTACACAGATTCACACCATCTGTTAAGCGTGTGGTGTTTTTATACTTGGTTTCTTCAATGAATAACCAAACCCGATGTCCAATCTTCTACTGGTTTGACATAACAATCTTCTCACAAGACCAACATCAAGAAATCAAAGAAAAACCTTTTACTGGTTTGACATAACAATCTTCTTCAGTTACATGGGTATGAAAAATGACATAACAATTACAATATCAAAAGCAAAAGTAAAAGTAAAGAAAGACGTGCCTGAACTAAAAGAATTAAAATCAAAAATGAAAAAAGATGTGATAGGAAGACAGATGAGTATGAAGCAACAGAAGCCTAACAATTGTAGGATGTGTATTGTGGAGTATAAAGGAAAATCAGAGAGAAGAGAAAGTGAGAGACGCTAAGAGCAAAAGGAGGGGCGGCTGTCTGAAGAGAAAGTTACTTTAGGTTTAGGGTTACAAAAAAAAGTCATATTTATACTTGTTTTTTTTTTAAGTGTTGGTTTGGGTGAACTGGTTCGGTTCGGTTCGATTCAATCGGTTTCAGACTTTAAAAACCAAAATCGAACCGAACCGGATTTTTTTTGTGGTTTTTTAATCGGTTAATTCGGTTTTTTTTCGGTTCGGTTTTTTTGGTTGTTTTTTTCTCGGTTTTTTCGGTTTTTTTGGTTATTCAGTTTTTTTGCTCACCCCTAATCCCAAGAACAGGTAAAAGATGGTGCAGATCTGAAAACATTAGCTGAAGATCATTCGAAACAGATCCCGCATCAACAGCGTGTGATTACTTTTTGTTTTTGTATTTTAAAAATATTTTAAAAAAATAATACTTTTAAAATTAATATATATTTTTTTATAATTTTAAAAAATAATCATCACTATACTTTCAAATTACTTTCTAATAATACAAATTATAAAGAATAAAAAGCACTAACCCTGAGAGGTGTAGCTCACTGTTCAGATCCTAGTTTTACTCCCTAATTATCATTAGTTCAAGTCTCACAAACCTAAGAGTCATTGGAGGCTTACATGGTCGTTAACTTTAGGGCCCGTAGGATTAGTCGCAGTGCGAGCAAGCTGATCCAAGCGCTCACGTTAATAAAAAAAAAACAATGCTCATGAAAATATTTTGCTGTGGATAAGAAATAAAAAAATGAGAGTGAATATATATCAGCATAAAAATTATAAAAATTCTCTATTCAATTAATGTTTTTTAATTAATACTTTCTCATTTTTGTGTCTGCTTATCTCCCATACTGTAAATATCTAATAACAACAATTTAAAGTACTCTACGTCAAAAATAAAAGCTTGGGTTGTTGCTAGTAATAAGGCCCGTTTGTTCACTGGAAAGTAATTTTTTTTTGAAAGTGAATTTCGAGAAAGTGAATTCCAGGAAAGTGAATTATTTTCTTATGTTTGGTAGTGTAATGGAAAATAAGTTGGAAAACACTTTCCAGTGTTTGGTTATGTCATGGAAAATGACCTGGAAAATTACTTATTAATGTTTTATTTTTCTCAAATTTATTAAAATAATGAGGAACAAATCTTATAAATTAAAAAGTTGGATGAGAATGAAATTAAAAAAAATATATAATTTCATAAATTATCTCAAATAAAATAAATAATAATCAAAATAATAGAGATCAAATCTAAAAAAAATGAAAGGTGAAGAAATTAAAATAATAATAATTAATATTTCATAAATTATTTCAAATAAAATAAGTAACAATCAAAAGAATGAGGATCAAATTTGATAGATAAAAAATTTCAATAAAAAAATGATAAGGAAAAAGCAAATAACAATTATAAAAATAAGGACCAAAATTAATATAAAAATTAAATTTTAAGAGATGAAATTGAAAAATAAATATTCAAAACAAAATATATATAGCAATCAAAAGTTTGAGGACCAAATTTGATATAATCAGCAAATAATATGACATTTCTAAATTTTTCACAACTTCCGGAAAGTGTTTTCCACTCAAATTTTTCAGGAAAACACTTTCCTAGAAACCAAACTAAATTTTTCTTTGATTGGAAAGTGTTTCACGTTGACCAACTTTTCTAATAGCAAACAAATACAGGAAAGTTTGGAAAGTGGTTTCTCAAAAACCACTTTCCGGGAATCAAACATAGCCTAAAGAATAAAATGCCATCAAAGGCATAACAATTTTTGCTAGTTTAAAATTAAAGATTCTATAAAACCGGAAAAAAAGAAGAAGAAATCTTTTACATGATGATAGAAAAAAATATTATGTTTTTTCTAATCTTTTCAGATGATATTTTGAATTTATATGCACATTTATCACATAGTTTATCTTTCCTTAAAAAAAAATATATAGTTTGCAAGTTTTTTTAAATATATAATCCTTGCAATATTAAAATGAAAGGTAGGGGTTGCCTTAAAAAAAAAACAGTTATTTTCTATTTTAGTCCACAGTTCATCTACATTCCATGCTGGATCATCAATCACGCCAGATTATTTGAGAGTATGATTGTGGTTACTCTTTAAATAATTTTTCATGCCAAAATATATTAAAATGATATTTTTTTTTATTTTTAAAAAATTACTTTTGACATCAGCGCATCAAAATGATTTGAAAACACTAAAAACATATTAATTTGAAGTAAATAAAAAATAAAAATAAATAAATTTTTTCAAAAGCACTTTTGAAACGCATGTTGTTGTAACATGATCCTATATGATTAACTTTTGAAACTAGAGGGACTATGCACATAATTATAAATCAGACTAAGTATATGTTTTGTATTGTGGTGGAGTGTACTTTTCAAAAGTATTTTTTTACTTAAAATATATCAAAATAATTTTTTTAGATTTTTTAATTGGATTATTCTTGTATGAAAAGTGGATTTCTTGAAGTTAAATTATTTTTTTATATTTGACAGTGTCATAAAAATTAGGTTAGAAAATATTTTTCAATATTAGGTACTTATGCTTATTAAAAAAATAAAATTAAAAAAAAATCTAATCTTATAAATTATTTCAAATAACATGAATAACAATAAAAAAAATGGAAACCAAATCTAATAGATAAAAAAAATTTAATTAAGAAAAAAATAAGAGAAAAACAAATAACTATTGAAAAGATAAAGACCCAAGTTAATATAAAAATCAAATTAAATTAAATTCTAAGAGATAAAATTTAAAAAATTCAAAAACAATATGGAAATAAAAAGATTGAGGACCAAATTTGATATAATCAACAAATAATAAGACACTTTTGAGTTTTTTTACAATTTTTAGAAAGTATATTCCTCTAGAATAAAAGAAAAATATTTTCCATAAACCAATCTAAATTTTTTTTTGATATAAAATTATTTTTTATCGAGTAATTTTTTTAATGGTAAATTAATATGAAAAAGTTTGAAAAATAATTATTTTTCAAGATTATAAACCTAATAGAATGGGTAAACAAATATATTAGAAGAGAAATAAAAATTAATTATTTTTGTCTTTAAAAAATTATTTTTTATTAAAAAATTATAACATTTCAGTACAAGGAATTCATTTTGTAATGTTTCTTTCCCCTAAACAATGAATGTTTTCATAGCACTGATTTTTTGTTTTTCAAATATATGGCATATATTGTAAACTATAATTTTATGAAATTTTGTTGTTCATGAACGTGTGAAAAATATCAATTATATAATTAATATTGAATTTTTGTTATTAAAAAGATTTCAAACCTATGAAATATAAAACACAAAGCCTCTTATTTTCAATTAAAAAAATACAAAGAGAAGGAGATTGGCCTCAGCCATCCCTAATCATAGTTATTAAACTTAGACCGGTCTGGTGGGTTGACGGGAGATCCAGTTGATCCGGATGCTGAATCGATCTGGATTTGTCAAAAGATCGGTCAGTGTAACGACCCGGTCAAACCCGGTGAGACCCGGTATTTTTTTATAAATGTGGGATTTGAAATCCATTAGTATATATACTCTATGTTCCCAAGAAAAAAATTATGATTTTTCAATATGGGATAAAAAACTTTTTAATTTAAATACTTCAACTTGAAAGGATAAGATAATATCAACCCATTAGTATATATATATTCCATGTTCCCTAGCAAAAAGTTATATATTTTTTTTTAATGTGGGATTGGAAACCTATTAGTATATATACTCTATGTTCACAAGAAAAAAACTATGTTTTTTCAATGTGGGATAAAAAACTTTTTTGATTTAAATATTTTAACTTAAAAGCTTAACATAATATCTTTTTAATGTGGGATAAAAAAATTTAAATATTCTTTTAAACTTCATTATTTACAATATATATAGCCTATATTTACATGAATTTTTTCTTAATTTTTTCATATAAAATATTAAAATTTTAATTTTTTTTTAAATTTTTCCGGGTTGATCTGGGTTGACCCGAGTTGACCCATGAAACCTGAAACCCGGGTCCTTGGCCGGGTCAACCCCCAAGCCGGGTTTAATAAATGTGTCCCTAACCCCGATAAGCCACCAAAAGTAGGGTTTGTTTGTACATCGTTTTAGTATAGGGAGTAATCTAACTAACCACTTAAACTTGGAGGACTTCACGCGTACTCAGCCCTACAGAGTATACCTAGTTACGGTAACACTGTAACAGTAACCCCTCTCAAAAAAACGAAAAACACACCTAAACCAATTTGTTTTTTCTTAAAAAAAAAAAACAGATCTTAGCGCTCATTTCTTGTGATTTTAGTGCTTATATTATATTTTCCCTGATCTTCTGGATTTGTCTGCGAGTGATTGAAATCAGCAGTCATGGTTTCAACGAACAAGCTCAAATCCGTCGATTTTTACAGGTCCGATCGATCTCCATTTCTTCAAAGATTTCGCTTTATATTATGAATCTGGAAGCGTTAAATATCTGTATCTATTTTTTATTTAGCTTATGAATGAGGTTTGTTAATGTAGTAAATAAAGTATGTGTATGTGTTGATTTTTCAGGAAAATTCCTAGAGATTTGACAGAGGCATCGTTATCAGGTGCAGGATTATCGATAGTAGCTGCCCTAGCTATGGTGTTTTTGTTTGGAATGGTATGTAGCTTCTTCTCTACCACTTTTTCAGTACTAAATACGCAGATTGCTGCTGCGTTTTAATGATTATTTTGATTTGCAGGAACTTAATAATTATTTAACTGTCAACACCTCTACATCTGTGATTGTTGACAATAGTTCTGATGGAGAGTTCTTACGTATTGATTTCAATCTTAGGTAATTTTATGTTTTTTATTTTTCATTATTTAAATCTTGCCTATGCCATGTTTCACTCTCTGCATAGGAATTCTTTCCATTGAATTAAGGTTGTTTGGATTGAGCATATGATTATTTCATTTTAAGCTGAGGTCTAGAAGAGTATTATTATTTTGGGATTTATCCCTCGTACAAATGCATACCAGGAGTTGCGTCGCTGCATTTGGTGCACAGTAGATAAGCAGGATGGGTATCATTTCTTTGACCTATGGTGAAGATGTTTTTGTTTTTCGATAAGTAGAGGGGAGTTGGTATTATGTACATAGCTGATTGCAGTGTCCGGACATGGTGATACCTAGGCCTTGGTCTCTAGTTAATGTAGTGTTTAGCTTTTGGGATTTTGTCAGGATTTGTGATGTTAGGCTGCAGTTGTTGTTCAAGTGGCAATTTTTTTTTCAACTTCTTTTGTTTCAGTTTCATCTAAGAGGTCTGGTTTTATATTGCCCCTCATGTGCTTAACTTTGAACTTGACCTATAGGTGTGAACCTAGTTTCGACTGTCAATCTGTTTTTGTTTCCTCTTCAAAGCTTTTAGGTTTGTGGCTGATTTTTTTCACTGTAATGCTTTTGTTTCCTCTCCAAAGCTTCAAACCTCTAATGATGCTGTAATGCTTTTCCTATGTAAAGTTCTTGGCTTTACATAAGTAATTGTTAATCTTGTATTAAACTAGCTGACAGATAAATTTTCTTTTTAATTGTAGCTTTCCTTCACTCTCATGTGAATTTGCATCGGTTGACGTGAGTGATGTGTTAGGAACTGTAAGTTTTTTCTATCTACTGTTGTGTTTCTTCAATTTAGTTTTATGAAAATGATTATTTATGTTTTTTAAAAGGCTTTTTTATAAATTATTTTTCATTTTGTGAAAGTGACTTGGGTGTTGACAGGTGATAGCTGCCCAAGACTTGAGAAATTATGGTTCTCTAAGTTTTTAGATTGGTGATAAGCTGGAAAAAAAAAAAAAAAAACAGAAGTAGGTGCCTTTGGTTTAGTAGGATTTCATTGAAAAGTAAAATAAATTGACCAAGATGTCCACAAAGCTATCCTCACATGTGAGTGGAATCATGGAAATTTATAGAGATAATAATTGTTATTCCTCTTGTACTCCAAGATAAATTAGAATGCCATTTTTGCTTTGCCTTATCTTTTTTTTCTTCTATTTAGGGTGCAGGTGCAATTTTCTTCTCGACAATTTTCCCATATTTTTTTAAGTTTGATGTTCACTGCATGCTTGCATTGTACAATATGGTGAAATATCCTTGAAATTATTGAGCTTGGTGTGCGCCCTTGTGGTTCATGATCCCTGCTGCCAATTTATTTTCTGAACACATTATTCTGGACTAAAAGTTTTCATTCTTTTTTCCAGAACAGGTTGAATATAACAAAAACAATCCGCAAATTCTCAATTGATCATGATTTGAAGCCCACTGGATCTGAGTTTCACTCTGGACCAGTTTTGCATCACATCAATCATGGAGATGAAGTTCATGAAGAAGGCAGTGAAGGTTCTGTATCACTCAAAGCTCATAATTTTGATCAATACACGCATCAGTAAGTTGCTGAATTTCAATTTACAGATGTTTGTTAGATTCTGTATTTGGAAGATTTTCTTGTAGTGATTTTAGTGATACCTTTGTTTGACTTATATGGAGTACTTTCTTCTCAGGTATCCAATTTTAGTTGTCAATTTTTATGCTCCTTGGTGCTACTGGAGTAATCGCCTGGTAATTTTACAATGTCCATTTATTGCTTAAAGTTTAGTTTGAATATTGGGATAGAAGACCATTTGGGGTGTCAGATTAATAGATTGCACATCTTTTATGATTTTTGCAATGATACAGCTTCTGAACCTAATTTTTACAAGCAATACACTGCATATTTAGGTCTAGGTGTATTTGAAATTGTCCAATGAGCAATGTCATGTGATCTTAGTGTCAGGAGACTGCTCTTTGATGTTACTGAGAGATAGGAACTTATAGATTCATGATAATAAGCTCATACTCTGGGCGTTTTGTGACTTTAAATGTCTTGATAAAATCATCTAAGGGTTTCAAATTTTTTGTCTTATTGTTTGTTGTTGAATAACTACTCAGTTATACTTGGCAAAATCAAATTGAACCCATCCTGCATAAATACAATGATGACTGGTGGACTCAGTGTTTTGCTTTCTTCTTTGCTGACTATTTTCTCTTGTTTCAGAAACCTTCATGGGAAAAGGCAGCTAAAATAATAAGAGAGAGGTGTTTTTCTTTCCTACTTTTACATTTTTTTTCTCCCTGAAAATATAGACAGAGCCTTCATTTGAAGTAAATTGTTCCTTGATTTGGCATTATGTTATTTAATTCCCACAATGTACATACATTTTATCAGGTATGATCCAGAAATAGATGGGCGGATTCTGTTGGCTAAGGTTGACTGCACTGAAGAAGGTGATCTGTGTAGGAGGTATTTTCTAGATCAATGTTTCCTGACTTGTAATTTGATTTCCGTTGGTGAGACAAAGTGGTAATGGGTTTAGCATTTGGGGATAGCATTTCTATTCTGATAATGTAGCTAATAGATTTTGAAATTCATGATGCACTTCTAGTTTAGTGTGTACGAAAAATGCTGCATTGCTGTAATGTGTTGAAAGATTTCTTCCAACTCAATATTAATTACTGTCTGTTCTTAATGTAAGTATTTTTCCATGAATTTTCAGGAATCACATACAAGGGTATCCATCAATTCGTATTTTCCGCAAAGGAAGTGATCTTCGGTAATATATTTTCATCTATACTCTTTGTATGCTGTTGATGATTATCTTTCACTTATGTTGGATGTTTTCTTGGTGCATTTTTATTTTTAAGGCAATTGGAATGCATATTTGCTCTTTAAATTTACCATTTGAGGTAAATCTATTTTTGTAAACTTCTGTATTCTCTTCTGTTTATTTAGGAGACTTTCTTTCTTTCTTTCCTTTTTGTAAGGAAAATTGGATTTAAAATGTGGAAACAAGGGCTGGCTTCTTTATGGACATGAGTATATGCAAGAAGCTAAACAAACTAATATCATTAAAATTGACAAAACCCTGGAAAGAAATATGAATAAAAAATCAAAAGGTGCACAAGACAAGAAATGATAATGACCTATCTCTTTAGCAAGCATATAGATATCTTGAGATTTTGAGATGCTTTGATACAGTCTTAGATATGAGATTGACTTGTAATCATTTAAAGATTGTCTAATTTGTTTGGTCTTCCTTGGTTTTCAAAAGTGAATGTGAGGCGGAAATAATTAGGTAGACTGAGCCTCGAAGTGGTGTGTATTGCATTCGAATTAACTTTTTCTGTTTTGTTGGGTACAACATCCCTCCATGTAAATTTAATTATCTACTATCCTTGACATAGTTTTTGATACCCTGTTTTGAAGTCTTCCCTCAATTTCATATACTTGGTGGCCAACACCAATTCCTTCGTAAAATTTAACCTTCTTCTTTAAATCAGTCAAGTTGAAATTTCCTAATCAAGTTCTGCTACGTCCAAAATGCAACACTATAAAGATTGTCATATATAAGCTAAGAAACAAAATATCAGAACAAAAATGGAGGGTGGAATGAATATACTCCTTTTTGTAGTTTCAGGTCCCCCTAACATTCTCAATCTTCACAGCATTTTTTAACACCTAAGAAAAGGCTGCTTACAGCAATAGATGTCAACTTCTGCTTTGATTTATTGCTGAATACAACATTTTTGTGTCCTATCCTTTTCCTTTCTTTAATATCTGGCTTTGTATTACTGCTTTGTTGGCTAACTTTGGTATCGGGCATTTTCAACTGTCACAGGGATGACCATGGACACCATGACCATGAATCTTATTATGGAGATCGAGATACAGAGAGCCTGGTTAAGGTATGAACACTTCTCTTTTTCCTATTTTAATGTGCAAACTTGGGCTGTTCATGATAATTGATGCAAACCTGGCATACTTTCTATTATCCCTTGCAGACAATGGAAGGTTTGGTTGCACCTATTGCAATGGAATCTCAAAGGCATGCTTTGGAGCATAAACCTGAAAATGCAACAGAGCATGTTAAAAGACCAGCTCCTTCAGCCGGAGGATGTAGAATTGAAGGATATGTGCGTGTAAAGAAGGTAAACCTCCCATTCTGCATGGAAATCAATGAGATAGACCCTATGGTTGCTTGTAGATATGCTGCATATTAGTTGATGATGGACATGATCAAAATTAGTAAACAAAATGACAGATCAATAGTCATTCAGCCATCCTCAGATTCTCACAATATTGTGGTCATTTTGTGGGTCTCTAAATTGATCCTAATAGGAAATATTCAGCATTACTTTTGGTAAGTTCTTGGGTTTTAAAGTTGAGCTGTAATGTGCTCTGCAGGTTCCAGGCAACCTCGTGATCTCAGCTCGCTCAGGAGCCCATTCCTTTGATTCTGCTCAAATGAACCTGTCACATGTCATATCCCATTTCTCGTTTGGTATGAAGGTTTTGCCCAGGGTAATGAGTGACGTGAAGCGTTTGATACCTCACATTGGTCGAAGTCATGACAAGTTGAATGGCCGATCATTTATTAATCATCGCGATGTAGGGGCTAATGTCACTGTAAGTTGTCTCTTGCAAGTGGTCCTCTAGATTCATTATTTTATTTATTTCTGTAATGCTTAATGCATGCTTGGCCATAACCAATCAGCATTTCAATGTGCCTTAGTTCGACATCTCAACTACACTAACATCATTTACATGCATGGGGACAGGATGGGCTTAGAATGTAGATTCCTAATTTTTCTTCATATGGATGCATGAATGTGCATGAATATACAATGGACCCACAATATGAAATTATTCATTTAGGATTTCATCTTGGATCACAACCATTTTAAATGTACAAATGGTGAAGAGAATGCAGGTCCTAAGCAGGAGTTTTGTTAGGGTGAGCCAGTGATGGTTGATGGATTAAATGTGCTTGTTCTTTGTAATGTTAATCATGGTTGTTGCCATCAATATATGTTTAAAATAGGACATTGATTCTTTATGTTTGAGATAAATTCATTCTTGTTCCTGATCATAAAATCTCGAACCACCTATGTCCTGTGGGCTGATGAATGGATATAATTCTAGACAATGTGATAACCTTGCAATTTAAGGATATCTTAACATTCAATTCCTATAACATGATAATTGCAGATAGAGCATTATCTCCAAGTTGTTAAAACTGAGGTGGTTACAAGAAGATCTTCAGCTGAGCACAAATTAATTGAGGAGTATGAATATACAGCTCATAGCAGTTTGGCACAGACTGTCTACATGCCAACTGCAAAATTCCATTTTGAGCTCTCTCCCATGCAGGTTCAGTAATAAATAAATAAAAATTGATTCGTCTTTCTCTTTTATTATTATTGGACTGGAAGACTATTCGTTGTGTTTTCTCTGCTTTTGATATCTCATTTGTTTCTGACACTTTTTTGTTGTACTTCTGATATCAGGTTTTGATCACTGAAAATCCCAAGTCTTTTTCGCATTTTATCACCAATGTCTGTGCCATAATTGGAGGTGTCTTCACGGTTCGTATTTAAATTTGTGTTTCTTTAGTCTTTCATCTCCAGCCACAAGCAGATGCAGTTTCTGATAGTTTTTCTCTGTGTTTCAGGTGGCTGGTATATTGGATTCAATTTTGCACAACACATTTAGAATGATGAAAAAAGTAGAACTGGGCAAAAATTTTTGATAGGAAAATGAAATTTGATGTATAAATTCTGTTTTGATACTCCTTTTTATTTAGCAAGGATTTGATTAGAACAGTTACGGTATTTACCTGGTACTTGAATTGTTATAAGCTATTCTAATTGCTAATACAAGAAATTTTCCATGGCTCTCTACCTAGGCTGTTTGACTGCTTGTTCTTTCTTTTCTTTTCTTTTTCCTTCTAGTTGAGGAATAGATCCCCCTTGAAACAAGAGTATGTTTCAATTGCATGTGTCCATGATCAAGCACAATGGATATTGGACCTGCAGCCCTCCCCCTCTTTCCTCACCGCCTCGCCGAAAATGGGAATCATGTGGCTTTTACAAGGAAGAAGTTTTGTTTTCCAGTGCGGGAACTGGGATATTGCTATTGCTCCAGGCTGGAAGTGCTCTGTTTACCACTGGTATGTGATGGGAGAAGAGAACAAAATTTTCCAAACTTCTTGCATCCACAGTGAATATTTTATTTATTTCGTTCTATACAATAATGTGACATGAAGTAATGAGCACACCATAAATTTATCATCCGGAACAAATGAATGTTCAAACACCAATACACCTTTGAAATACCCAGTTGAAATCACTGAGCTCAAGGCAAGAAAATCATAGAGAAAGCCAGGGGGGGTAAAAAGGGAAAAAAAATGGAACAGGGTCAAAAAAGAAAAAAAAATGGAAATCAAATACTTGTTCGGATAATTTTCCTCCTAAAACGATAAGATAAGAGATGAAGCAAAGAATGCTCCCATGGAACCAATGAAACTCACGAACAATGAAGAAGCTGAGTTCGGTGGCACTCCGATGGGAGCTGGAGTTGGGTTTATGTCGGCTATTCCTGCGGGAGCGGGAGGAGTCTCAACGCCGCTAGGTGTAGGAGCTGGGACCATGTCGGAGTAACCCAGAGATGGAGAAGGAGCTGCGGTGGTTTGGTTTGTGTTAGCAGAATGATTGCTTGATCTGTCTGCTAAAACGACCACCTCCAACTTCTCATTCTTGAGACAGTTATCTTTGTTTCCACTGATGAAGTAGTGATGTCCGGAATGGTTGAATGTGAAGACAGTCTTAGGGTCATTGAATGCTGCAATAGGATTCTTTGTGGTGCAATTTTCATAGTCCCCCTTGCTTACTTGAAGCACCGAGTCTTGGCTAGGATCATAAGCAAACACTGCAACAACCGAGAAGAAACAACTTCAGTTATCGTTAGAGATATGTTAACAAAATACTAAGATTTTGTACATGTTCTGTCGGAAGATGAAATCTTGGGACAAAAGGTCAACTTACAGAGGGAGTCTCCGATCTGAAATCGGGTACGCTCAGCCCAATCGTTGTAGTAGCTCTTCGAACTGGAACTCGTATTATCGGGCACGGTCCAACCTTTCGAACCGCCTCCGACTTGATATTGAAATGCATTGTTCTTCTGTATCAAGAGCAAGAAACACAAGAGACCCAAAACATGAAAGACTTTGTTTTGGAAACTGATGTTGGCCATTGAAAAACAATAAATGAGATGTAGAGCAAGTGAAGTGTCTTTCACCCAAAATCTAAAATCTGTCTTAGATGAAGTTGAGCTGTGACAAGGATGGTGTTATGTTCGGAGTTTTTGTAGGCCAAGTTGCATGAACTTTACAAGCTGTGGCAGAGAAGCTTTTTTCTACTTTTTCATATTCTCATTTCTTGGGATTTCTTCGATGCCAGTGCAAAGCATATATTTCACTCTTTTAAGCAGTGTTTAGCATAATACTTTACTTTGACTGTTATCAAGAATATTCATGACTTCTGCATTGGGTAAAGCTAATGACATCTAATACACTATTAACCTGTCTGTTACCACTATAAGATATAATACTTTCATGAGTTCATCTTGAACCATTAACTTGCTTGATTAAGCTACTCTGATATGCTACTTTCTTTTCTTCTTCTCAGGCACAGAAGAGCTCTGGATGGCTTGATTCCACTTGGAAATATAAAGTTCTCTCTGTTTATGTTTCAGAAATGGAATATCATACAGGTTGCATTTGAGCTGAGTTAGAAGTTTCTACTTATCTCCTTCATCAATGGAAGAAAACCAAAGTAATGTCATGCAGTTGTCTGCCAATTTTTTCTTTCGAATATTAACATGATACATGATGTTAGTAACTAGTGTCTTTTTCAAATGATAGATAAAACTCCTGATGAATTTAAACATGCATGCTTTCACATGTTTATCAGGATGGACTACAGGAAAAAGGGAGCCATTAATGGTTCTTGTTGACAATTTCGAGGTATGAACTTTTCTTTGGTCAAAAGCTGGGGTTTTACAGTGTCCAGACTCAGAATATGACTGGTTTGATTATTTTAACAGATTTTTATCTAGTATTTATATAAATAAGCTTTAATATAGGTATAGCAATCTTGGTAAATACAAGATTTTTAGATTTGATAATCATATCATACCTAAGAAAACATGAGTTAGATAAATATATTAAATTTAAAATACTTAAACTTGATAATTTATTTAACCCAAGAAAACATGGTTCAAGCAAGTTTGAGTTTGGATCTGACATGGATCTAGAAATGATACCAGGTTCAAACTATTTTTTTTGAAATTAATTTTCCAACAACCACAAAATTCTAACAATTTTTTTTAAACAGTTATAACTTTTTAATTTTTCAACAACTTTTTATTTTTTAACTTGTTATAATAAATTTTTAATTTTTAATTTATTTTTTGCCTAACTGATATATTTTAGCAGTATATATATATATATATCGTGCACTCTTACAATAAAAAAAAATTGAAAAAAATCATAATATTATTTTTCTATATTTACAAGATTTGCTAGTATTGTTTTTCTATCGTACTTGTTGTTTCTGTAACTCTTTAGAGGAGGAATATGTTGGATCCTGGAATATAACTTTGTGTTGAAAAAATATCCTTAAAAATAATGTTTACACATGCCTCAGGTTTTAGTTTGTTTTTGTTTATTATATCTTCAATTTATACAACAGCCAATAAGCTGAGGTGCCATTACTGAAACGAAGATCTTCCTCTTTGGGACCTCAAGCATTAGGAAACAAGCTCAAAACAGAAGAACATGGGTTTAAAAGAGCACTTCATCATGTTCGAATCACATGCTTGGTCTTCTGGCCTGTTGCTAGAGCAGAAGAATCTGCCTTGTACAGAGCTCTTCAAGGCAAAAAATTAGTATGAAAGGGATCGAGCTAGTTTGTTAATGTAGTAGCCAAATAGAACATGCAAAAATAGTCCACGGGAAATAGCAACCGGGAAGATTTGGTTAGAAGCTATGAAGAAACTTGTGGACACAGTAATTATAATAAGAATGACAGAAATTTGCAGAAATCGACGTTGGTGGGATAGTGCCAGGCTATAGGTAATTTCCTTTAAGTTTCTTGGTATTTTCTTGAATGTAAACAAGCACGTTATGGGGGGTTTTTTCTTAAGACAAAATGGGTGCGTAGATAGGCCGCTTACACATCTATAAGAGAAAAACTGTGTGATCGCTATGCAGTGGTTTAGATTAGTTTTTTTTTTAAATAGTTTGTTTGTTAAAAATATTTTTTTTAAAAAAAGTAAATTTTTTAAAAATAAATTATTTTCTGATGTTTGGTAGTGTCATGGAAAATAAAGTGAAAAATACTTTCCAGTATTTGGTTATATCATGGAAAATGAGTTAGAAAATAACTTTTTAATGTTTTATTTTTTTTAAATTTATTAAAATAATGAGGAACAAATTTTACAAATTACAAAGTTGAATGAGAATGAAATTAAAAAAAATATAATTTCATAAAGTTTCTCAAATAAAATAAATAATAATCAAAATAATAGAGATAAAATCTAAAAAATAAAAAAAATAAAATATGAAGAAATTCAAATAATAATAATTAACATTTCATAAATTATTTCAAATAAAATAAGTAACAATCAAAAGATTGAGGACCAAATTTGATAGATAAAAAATTTCAATTAAAAAATGATAAGGGAAAAGCAAATAACAATTATAAAAATGAGGACCAAAATTAATATAAAAATTAAATTATAAGAGATGAAATTGAAAAATAAATATTCAAAACAAATATATATATATATATATATATATATATATATATATATATATATATAGCAATCAAAAGTTTGAAGACCAAATTTGATATATTCAGCAAATAATATGACATTTCTAAAATTTTCACAACTTTCAGAAAATGTTTTCCGCCCAAAATAAAAGAAAAACACTTTCCTGAAAACTAAGCCAAATTTTTCTTTGACTAGAAAGTGTTTTTCGTTGATAAACTTTTCTAATGACAAACAAACACAGAAAAGTTTAGAAAATGATTTCCGGCAGGAAACAAACACAGCCTTAATAAAAAAAATAAAAAAAGTGTTATTGATGTTATTTTTAGCAGTAAAAACATGAATTCATATTAGACATTATATTCTTTAGATATTAAGGTAGTGATATATTAGATGATATATTTTAAAAAATAATATTAAAACGATGATATATTATACAGATCCAAACCAATCCTGGTTAACATGTAAAATTCTCGACTTAGATGATGATATTATAATAACTCAATAGAAAATAAATCGAAATAAATTATAAAATTCAATTCTCAATCAACTTACTGCTGAATGAAAAAATAAAAAAAAATCAATTAAAAAAAAACTCAAGAAAAACGACTCGAACCAACCAGTATAAACCAAAGTTTAGAGGATTTTCATTAGTGTTTTAAGACCCGGCCCGGCCCGACGGGTCGACCCAGGACCCGGGCGACCCAGGTCTGTGACCGGGCTGGGTTTAAGTAAAAAACAGGTTGGGAATTGGCCCGGTCAGACCCAGTCGACCTGGAGGGTCAACCCTGGACCCGGCCGGCCCGGCCAAACCCGGCTGAGACCCGGGTATATTTTTTTTTATATCCTCATGCCCGAAACGACGTCGTTTTGGCTTTTTACAATTAAAAGGCCAAAACGACAAGAGCAGAGGGACGAATGCATT